>OFGO01000636.1_pt1 | contig 30937 bp, 27 predicted proteins | sample 1521761 | NCBI WGS metagenome assembly OFGO01 (sample SAMEA3504128, study PRJEB24116) | mouse gut metagenome | biome: mouse gut; feature: mouse-associated habitat; material: faeces | place: Denmark | collected 2011
ACAAGGTTTGAGGACGGAATCCAGAAGACGGTCCGGTGGTACCTGGAGAACCGGGATTGGTGGGAGAATATCATCAGCGGGGAGTACCAGAGCTACTATGAGCGGATGTACGGAAAGAGGTAAGCCGCTGATTGCCATCCTCATGGCGGTATATGAGCCAAGGATGGACTGGCTGCGGGAGCAGCTGGAGAGCCTGGAGAAACAGACCTATCCCAATCTGAAATTATATGTCCGGGACGACTGCTCCAGGACAGTGCCCTTTGAAGAAATTGAGGGGTGTGTGCGGAATTGCATCCGCTCCTTTCCCTATGAGATCCAGCGAAACGAGGAAAATCTGGGGTCCAACAGGACTTTTGAGCGTCTGACGGAGGAGGCGGAGGGCGAGTACTTCGCCTACTGTGACCAGGATGATGTGTGGCTTCCGGAGAAGCTGTCGGTCTTGCAGGAGGAAATAGCGCGGACCGGCGCACTGCTGGTGTGCTCGGATATGATTATCATTGACGGCCAGGGACGGCGGAGGGCGGACAGCATCACCAAAATCCGAAGAAGGCACGTGTTCCGCAGCGGCGGTGGCCTGACAGAGGGTCTGCTGATTTCCAACTTTATAACCGGCTGCACCATGCTGGTAAAAGGCGATGCGGCCAAATTTGCGGTCCCCTTTTGCCCCTATATGGTCCACGACCACTACATCGCCCTGTGCTGTTCTGCGGCAGGGGAGATTTATTCTGTCACGCGGCCGCTGATCCGCTACAGGGTGCATGGAAAAAATCAGACCGGCGTGATGGCCGGCGTGACGGACAGGGCCAGCTACCGGCGGGAGCGGATTGATCTTCCGCTGTACAAATTCCAGTGGCTGGAAGAGCATTTCCCCTATAGGGAAGAATTTCAAGAGGAGATTTCCCTGCGAAGAGAGTGGATGTATGCCCGGCAGAGCAATTGGAACCGCCATGGCGGCGCGGGGACTGTTTGGAAACGCCGGAAGTTCAGCCCGCTGGCCTCGCTGTTTGAGCTCTCGGCGCGCTGGCTGCCGGAGGGCATTTTGATGTGGGTTGTCCATTTGATGCAGAAAAATATGATCTGAATGAGCTGGAGAGTAAGCAATGAAAGTTTTGGTAACAGGCGTGGGCGGGCAGCTGGGCTATGATGTATGCCGGGTGCTGACCGCGCGGAACATTGAGCACAGAGGCGTGGACATCGCGGATTTTGACATCACAGACGGGAAGTCCACCCGGGACTACATCACAGCGTATCATCCGGACGCTGTGATCCACTGCTCCGCGTGGACGGCGGTGGACAAGGCGGAGGACGAGCTGGAGAAGGTCCGGGCGGTGAATACGGAGGGCCCCAGGAATATCGCGGCGGCGTGCAAAGAGACCGGCGCGAAGATGCTCTACATCTCCACGGACTACGTCTTCCCCGGAACGGGGGAGCGGTTCTACGAGCCGGAGGACCCCACGGGGCCTTTGGGCGCCTACGGTGAGACCAAGCTGGGCGGGGAAAAGGCGGTGCAGGCGCTGCTGGAGGAATATTTCATCGTCCGCGTCTCCTGGGTGTTTGGAAAGAACGGCAACAACTTTGTCAAAACCATGCTGCGCCTGGCGGAGACAAAGCGGGAGCTCAACGTGGTCTGCGACCAGGTGGGCAGTCCCACCTACACGACGGACCTGGCGCCGTTGCTGTGCGACATGATTGTGACGGACAAGTACGGCGTGTACCACGCCACCAATGAAGGTGTGTGCTCCTGGGCGGAGTTTGCCCAGGAGGTCTTCCGCCTGGCAGGGAAGGACGTGGAGGTTCATCCCGTGTCCACCAGCGAGTACCCCACCCGGGCGGTGCGGCCCCTGAACTCCCGCATGAGCAAGGACAAGCTGGAGAAAATGGGCTTTGCCAGGCTGCCGGACTGGAAGGACGCGCTGGCGCGGTATGTATCTGAGCTTGGAGGAGCGGACCGGATTTGAGTGAGAAACAGGTGAGAACGGGCTGCGTCTTAGCCCTGGCGGCTTATATTGTTCTGGTGCTGGCATTCTACTGGGTCAGCGGGGAGCAACTCCATTTCAGGGATGAGGAGACGGACGCTATCAGCGCCGGCGAGCCCATTGGGGAGCTGGTGCAGGGCATGGAGGTCCGCCAGCCGTTTACCGCCGTGGCGGATGAGATATTGAGCGTGGACATGCTACTGTCCACCTATGCCAGAGAGAATACCGCCCGTGTCACGGTGGGCATTGTGGACGAAAGTGGTCTCACGCTGGCCCAAACGGAGGTGACCGGGGCGGAGATCGAGGACAATGCAGTTCATACCATCTTCTTTGTCCAGCCGGTAAAGGTGACGCCGGGGGCGCGGTATGCGCTAGTGCTGACCAGCCCGGACGGAACATCAGGCAACGCCGTCACCGCTTGGCAGGGCAACGCCATGTCCACCGCCCGGGCGGAGGTGCCTGTGGAGATAACAGATCCGCTGCTGGTGAACGGTGAGGCCCGAGGCGGGATGCTGCATTTCAGTTTCCGGATGCGCAGTTACCTGTGGTTGGGCACATATTATTGGTACTTTGCTCTGGCGGTGGGGCTGCTGCTGGCCGGGTACTGCGTCTATCTGTGCCTGATGGTGCGGCGGGGGAGAAATTGCCTCGCGCTGCGGGTGGTCTCCGCCTTCCAAAGATATGGATATTTAATGCGCCAGCTGGTGGCTAGGGATTTCAAGACCAAGTACAAGCGGTCTGTGCTGGGGGTACTGTGGAGCTTTTTGAACCCCCTGCTGACCATGATGGTGCAGTATATCGTGTTCTCCACCCTCTTTAAGTCGGATATCCCCAACTTCCGGCTGTACCTGCTCGCTGGTATTGTGTGCTTCAACTTCTTCAGCGAGGCCACCACCATGGGCTTGCAGTCCATTGTAGGCAACGCAGCGCTGATTACCAAGGTGTATGTGCCCAAGTATATCTACCCGGTGTCCAGGGTGCTCTCCTCCGCGATTAACCTGCTGCTGTCCCTCATCCCACTGCTGACGGTGATGTTGCTGACGGGTACGCCGATCCAGCCGGCCATCCTGCTGTTGCCCTTCGGACTGATCTGCCTGATAGGGTTCTGCATTGGGATGGCGTTTATCCTGTCCACGCTGATGGTGTTCTTCCGGGACACCCAGTTCCTGTGGGGCGTGGTGAGTATGCTGTGGATGTACATGACCCCCATCTTCTACCCGGAGAGCATCATCCCGGCCCAGTATATGACGCTGTATAAGTGCAACCCCCTGTACCATATTATCAGGTTTGTCAGGATTGTGCTGATTGAGGGAGTATCCCCGGAGCCGAAGGCCTACGCGCTGTGCCTGATCGCCTCCTTTGTGCCGCTGGTAATTGGCGCAATTATCTTTAAGAAAAACCAGGATAAGTTCATTTTGAACCTGTGAGGAAGCCATGATAAAAGCGGAAAATGTGTCAGTAAAGTACCTGATGACCTACGACCGGATTCAAAGCATGAAGGAGTATCTGGTGCAGCTGGTGAAGGGGAAGATTCAGTATGAGGAGTTCTGGGCGCTGCGGGACGTGAGCTTCGAGGTGAAGAAGGGGGAGGTCCTGGGGATCATTGGCCACAACGGCGCGGGGAAATCCACGCTGCTGAAGGTGATCTCTGGGATACTGAAGCCGACTACAGGGAGCGTGCAAGTGAACGGGACCATTGTGCCTATGCTGGAGCTGGGCAGCGGTTTTGACTTTGACCTTACGGGTCGGGAGAATGTATTCCTCAACGGGGCGATTCTGGGGTATTCGGAGCAATTCCTCAAAGGGAAGTATGAGGAAATTGTGGCGTTTTCGGAGTTGGGACAGTTTATAGATGTGCCTCTGCGGAACTACTCCTCTGGTATGGTGATGCGCCTGGCGTTTTCCATTGCCACAGTGGTGCAGCCGGATATTTTGATTGTAGATGAGATACTGGCCGTGGGGGATGCTGCCTTCCAGGAGAAGAGCAAGAGGCGGATGCTGGAGCTTATGGGTGGCGGGACCACCGTGCTGTTTGTGTCGCATAGCCTTCAGCAGATCCGCGAGATGTGCAATAAGGTGATTTGGCTGGAGCGCGGTGTGGTGGTTCAGTCTGGCGATACAAAGAGTGCCTGTGACGCTTATGAGGTGGGTTAGGAGAATACGTCAATGAGTGAACTTTATAATTATGAATATTATCATAATTACTGCGGTGGGACATATGAAGAGCCTGCATGTTGGATGAAATTCTTTGGCAGCCTTGCAGATCGTATCGTAAATGATCTGAAACCGAAGACGGTTTTAGATGCCGGCTGTGCCATGGGGTATTTGGTGGCGGCGTTGCGCGATCGCGGTGTGGAGGCCTATGGGGTTGATATCTCTGAATATGCGATTTCAAAAGTTAGAGAGGACATAAAGCAATACTGTGCTGTAGGGTCTCTGACGGAGCCGCTGCCCACTTGCCTGCCAAAGCGGTATGACCTTGTTGTTACAATTGAGGTTCTGGAGCATCTTTATGAAGAGGATGGACGAAAGGCGATTAAAAGTCTTTGCGGACTGACCAATCAGATTATCTTCTCCTCTACGCCGGATATTTCCACGGAGCTTACCCATTTCAATGTGCAGCAGAGGGAATATTGGGCAAGACTGTTTGCGGCAGAGGGGTTTTGGGATGATATAAATTATAGACCACAATATATATCTAAACAGGCTGTTTATCTAAAAAAACACAGCAATTATACACAATTGGCGGAAGATTTTGAGCGATTTATTAGGGTGTTAGAGACTGAGAATATATCTCTAACAAATAAATTGTCCCAGCAAATTCAAAGGATTAAGGAACGGGACACAACCATTCAGGAACATATTGCCATGGTCCATGAGCGGGACAAAAAGATAGCAGAGCAGTTGGCGATGATTCAGGCGCGGGATGATACTATCCGGGAGCATATCGCCATGGTTCATGAGCGAGACGAAAGGATAGCAGAGCAGTTGGCGATGATTCAGGTGCGGGATAATAGTATTCATGAGCACATTGCGATGGTACAAGAGCGTGATAAGAAAGAAGCTGAACAGCAGGCAGAACTCCTGGAGCAGAATACTAAAATAGCTAACCAAGATATACAAATTCAGGAACTGAGGAAAATTATTCAGAAATATACACCGCCTTGGATCAGAAAAAGGTTCACATAATTGCAGCATTGTTGGGAGAAATAGAGAGATGGTGTTGGAAGGAAATATTCGCCGGGCAGGAATCTTTGTTTTTTATGACAGAGACGGAGTAGTAGACCGCTATGCAGAGTATTTATTGCGGGATTTGAATCAGAATCTAGAGAAGCTGGTGATTATCTGCAATGGAAAATTATCTGCAATAGGCCGTGAAAAATTGCAGAAATTGTGTGACCAGCTGTATGTCCGGGAAAATGCTGGCCTTGATGCCGCAGGATTTCAGGAAGGCATTCTCCACGTTTTTGGTTGGGATGAATTAGAGAGATATGATGAGCTTGTTTTAGCGAATGATACCTTTTACGGGCCCTTTCGCCCCTTTAAGGAGATATTTACAGAAATGTTATCTCACGATGTGGATTTCTGGGGAATGACAGAACACCTTGAAGCGGCAGCTCCTGGTTTTAACATATCTGGAATCTGTCCAAGCCATTTACAGACTTATTTTTTAGTGATACGTAGCAATATGGTTAAAAGCCGGGAGTTTCATGAGTATTGGGAGAGAATGCCCGTTTACTCTGATTTCAGCCAGGTTGTGAAAAAACATGAAACTATTTTTACACAACACTTCCGCGATAGAGGATTCCGGGGAGAAGCATATGTAGACCTTACAGGTCTACGCGGGACTGCGTTATCCAACATAAATTGCTATGCGTTCGCGCCTGGACAGTTGGTTCGTGAACATAGGTTTTGTGCAATTAAGCGCAAAAATTTTGTCCTCGAACAGAGCGAATTGCTCGTCCACAGCGGAGGAGAAGAATTGCGGGCGGCGTTAGATTATGTGCAATGGAACACAGATTATGATGTGGGTATGATCTGGGAAAATCTGCTGCGCCTCTACGAGCTGCCATTATTGAAACAATCTTTACACCTTAACTATGTCCTGCCGGTATACAGTCAGCAGAAAATAGAACACGCTGGAGTTGCGGTTCTGATTGGCTGTCTGCACGAGGAACTTTTTTCTGAATGTGCGGCTTGGCTTGCGGCAATCACTGAGGATATAAGCGTATTTATGTTGACAGATACAGAAGAGAAACAAAGAGTGCTTGAGACACTTTGTCCGGGAATGTCGATTGTTCTGTGCCCTCAAATGGATTGGTGGAATTATGTAGAAGGCTATAAATTTGTATGTTATTTATATGATGCAGTCGTAATTTCCCCAGGGATCCACCAAATAACAGGTAGGTCCTATAGATATTTACTCCAAGATAATCTGCTGTCAAGCGAGGGATATATTGATAATATTCTAAGAACATTTACAGAGAATCCTCAGCTAGGCATTCTCGCGCCCCCAATGCCGCTCCATAGTTCTTATTTTCAGCAATTTGGGCGTTATTGGGCAGATTATCTTCCACCGGCAAATCAAATTGCCGATGAATTGGAGCTACATCATCGGCCTGGTAGCGGTGCCTATCAACCCCTTATGGTTGATTTCTCTGGATGGTATCGTGTGGAAGCGATCCGCCGGATTGCTGGGAATGTCTTCTCCGACCAAAAGGCATTGTGTCGGATCATGCCTCTAATTGCACAGGACGCTGGATTTTATACTGGATGGGTAATGACAGACTATTTTGCATCGCTTGAAATAGGAAACTTGCACTATATATCTGAGAAATTGTGCGCTGTTTGGCACAATGTTGTACCTTACGGGACTTTTGCCCAATTAATTGCTGTTGCGGGAACATCACAGTCCGGAATGCCGGTAATTGGCGTACGAGGTGCGCTTAAAGTTTGGATCAAGAAAAGGTTTCCCAGAATTCATAAGGTACTGTTAAAAATCTTTAGGCATTATTAATGGGCGGATCATTTCGCTGTTAAAATACTCTTGAGAGAAGGGAACACAATGACAAATGCCATTAAGAGGCAACTAGCGGAAAAAGTCATGCTCGGGGTGATCTTATTTATTGTCCCGCTGATGATTTGCTCATCCTTTGAAGAGGAAAAGGCCATAAGCTTTATGCCTGAAGCAGAAGCCGCCGGTATAGTGCCTCCAATCGATGATAATCAAAAAATTCAACAGATTTTCATTCCTTCGACCTCTACAATTTCTGAGGTGGAGGTGCAAATCGGAACATATGTGAGAACAAATTACTTTACGTTAAGGATGGAAATATCCCCGTTAGGGAGTGACGCCATATTGGCCTCCTGCGACATCGATGCGTCAAAACTAGTCGATAATGCGTTTGAAATAATAGACTTCAAACGCATACGTGTTGACCCGCAGCAGCAATATGTTATTACATTTTCTTCTGATGGAGCAACTCCAGAAAATACAGTATCTTTCTATCACACGGGAGATGCCACATCAGATGAATATAATTATGTATGTCTAGACGGTGAAGAGCAAACATATAACCTAAATTTGCGTGTTTATGGAAGAAATAGAACTTTATCGCTCTTACCTTGGCTGTGCATAATGTGCCTTTTAATTGGCATAGTGGCAGCAATATGGTTTGTTCTCTATACCAGAAGAAAAGCAGCCGGCAGGACAGGCGATAGTATTAAACGTGCTCTAGACATTAATAACTTCTTTTGCATACCCAAAAATATAGATGAAAAATATTCAGTTAGCGCTAAGATTCTCTTATCATACTCCCTGTTTGGCGGTATGGCTTTGATGGGGATGGTTATTTATACCAGTTTGGCAGATAGATATCCCGAACTTTACTCATCTCGCGCTGTTTTCTATTTGTTTGTACTCTTTTTTGCAATATTTATCTATTTGACAGCAGGTAAGACTCCTGAAATTATATATTTATTGATAATCGGTTTGGGTGTAGTTTGGATTGTCTGCGATCGAGAATACAATATTATTGATGAAGGTTCCCATATGTTCATTATCAATTATATTGTTGATAACCATAGTTTTCCTACAATAGGAGAAAACTACGAAGCGGTACAAGGACCAATTTATTATTATGCGATGGCCATCCTATTCGGGCTGATTCCCCAAGAAATACGATACTTTGCCTGCCGCCTGGCGGGATTAGGATGCCTGATTGTATTTGGCTTTGTAAGCCGGCTATTAATGAATAAACTGCTGCAACATAACTTAATTTCAGTTGATCTTCCTCTACAAAATTTAATATGGCTGTTATTTATGATGAATCCACATATTTTAATTAGATTGACGCGGGTTTCTAATGAAAGCTTAGCCGTATTACTTTCGGGAATCATCATATATCTTGTTATAGAACAGTTACTTGATGGCTTTAATAAGAGGCTAACATGTCTCTCTACAATTCTTTGCGCTATTAATTTTTTGACAAAGGCCACTACCATATTCCTTTTTGGTGGCGTCATTATCCTGTGCGTTTATTATAAGCGATGGAAAAGTTTAGCTATAAATATAATTATGTTGGGATTATTAATTTCTCCCTGGTTTATTTGTAATTATCTAATCTATGGGGAGTTGACAGCAATGTCTGAACATTTGGATTTTGTGCTCCCTATTATAAATCCTGACAGAATACCGGTTGATATTTTTTCCACCTTACTCTCCTTTTTTGATAATTACTTCTTTGCTATTGAAGCCGGGTATTGGTATTACTATCCGCAATTGTCTTCTTTCCTAAGCACCTTATGCCTCTTTCTATTCTGTACAGCTATCTTTATTGCAGGAAAAGATTTGACGAGTTTGATTACATCTCATCTGCGGTTTCAGTATGATATATCCGAGAGAAGAAAACTCATTGTAATTACTTTTGTCGCTTTGCCTGTTGCCAGTATGGTGATGCATTCGCTCAGTTCAATGGTCACATATGCCAACTCATTGGGATGTAACCGGTATTTCTTAATTCTTAACGGGGGATTCTGTTGTTTATTCCTAATGGGGCTGTCCAATGTAAAACTAGCTGCACAAAAGTATCTTACAATGGCTTTTTCTGTAATGTATTCAATTTTAATAACTTCCATGGTTTGGGGATATTTGAACATTATAATGCAAAACATGGAGTAATAGGAATTGATAGCAGTTAGAATGGATATCTTAAAAACTATTATCTAAAGGTAGCAAGGTGTTTTATGCCTAAAAAAGTATTTATAAATATTGTTCTTTTTACTTTAAGTGTTACCACATTACTAATCCTTTGTAGTCAGCTTACATATGTGAGGGAAAATACTTATCTAGCGAACATTGATATCAAACATGGCCCTTTTTTATATTTTACTACAGCTCTAATAGTTTTATTTCTACTTTATAATATTTACCTGCTGCTTCAACATACTCCGCCCAAAATTACAACAATAATACTGCTTTTACTTATTTTTTTGATACAAATTGTTTATATTTTTTTGTTACGCCCAGTTCCCTATGCAGATCCATTCAGTGTAGCATATTACGCAAAAACAGGAATTAAAGAAAATCTATCATATTATTTAACATTTCCAACGCAGCTACCAATAACTATGCTGATATCCACATATTATAAGATCTTAGAAATAGCCGGAATAACAGACCTATTGAGCGCAAATGCTGTATTAGCTGCAATATGCACAGATATATCTATTTACTTTTCATACAAGGTTGCATTAAAAATACTAGTAAATCGTTCAATAGCACAGATATTGCTCGTATTTGCGTTGGTAAATCCGAATACCTATTTGTGGGGGACATACTTGTATACTCATGTGGTATCTATGATGCTCATGACCATCTCAATATATATTATTCTATGCATAAAAGATACTGCGCAACTACGAAAAGTGATTTTATTGAGTGTATTGCTGGCCGTGGTTTCATATGTGGGAATGAGTATCCGATGTACTGCAATTTTTTCAATTATAGCATTAATTATATGCTGTATTCTAAACAGTGGTTTTCTGAAAAAAAAGAATTTATTGTATATTGTAATTTCGTTTATCTTAGCATTTTTGTTATCACATCTAACAATGGATTTTCTAAAAAGCAGCTTTCTTTCCAAGTGCGGTATGAGTAATTTCTATGAAGAATCAATCGATTTAGCGTTCCCCTTAATTTACGCGCTATTAATAGGCGTATCTGCTGGAACAGGCTTTGATTGCATGGGATATGTAGCTTCTTTTGCTACGCATGGAGAGAAAGTAAGCGGTATATGTATTAAAATTGCTGAAATTCTGGGGGATAGAAATGTTGCGGAATGGATAGAATTTAAGCTAAAAAGTCTTTGGGGAATTGGCGATTCTTGGGGGTGGTATGGGCTAAATAATTATCGTAATTATGAAGGAGCTGCAGGGGGTATATACCATGCGATTGTTGGAGATGATGCTGGAATATTTTTCGTTTATAGCCAATCTTTTTGTATAGTCATTTTTGCTTTAATCCTCCTTTTGATTATAGATATGATTGGGCATGAGCAAAAAATATCAGATAAATTTTTGGTTTTGTTGATTTTTTGGGGGGCATTACTCTATCATGTGATCTCTGAGACTCAGCCAAGCTATTCGTTTACATGGTATTCTATTGTAATTATTTTGATGACCTTAGGCTTTGAAAAATTTTTGCGATTATGGGATAAAGTCAATCAATATATTTCAGATAGCTCACAGCCAATAACTCGATACAGTACATATTGTTGCGTTCTTGTTATCTTTTTTACAATATGGAATAGTTGGTATTTAAAGAAGCCATTTACAGAAACGGATATTTCCCATGTACGCTACGTTGCACACACAATAGAATCTAATAAAACTACGGGGGGGGGGATAAAACAGATATTCTGTACTCAGCAAGAATTTAACAATATAGTTCTCAACTTTCAACCAACAATTGTGGACAATGCTAATCTGGAGTATGAGATATCTGTAATAGATGAAACTGGACATATCATAGCAGAGAGGACCTACCGTATCAACGATTTGACAGAAAACCGATTGATACTTGAATTTGATACTGTTACTCCTAAAAAATTGAGTACATATTATTTGGTATGTAATGGAGTAAATGCGGATAACAGTAATTATATTTCCTTTCCATATTTTAGCGAAGAAATATTTGATCTATATCCAAGAGGATCATTGTTTATTGATGGCGAAAATGCAACAGGCGATGCAGTCTTTTGCGTAAAAAATGTGACAAATGGACCATACGTATCCAAAACGCGCTATTGGGGATGTGTTCTTATATTAATTGCATTACAGATATTGATATATTATAAATTGCGACGAAAAAGGTCTCTTAAAAGATAAAAATACGAAGGTGTGATTAAAATGGATTCTAAGAAGCAAATTCTAGAAACGATAGGTGTATATATCTCTATTATCTTTATTTCATCGGTATTCTTTATTTTATTATTCCGAACCCCTCTTATAAAACACATTAATGTTTTCTTTTATAGAGGCTGTTTCTTGCTTGTAATAGCAACATTCTTTTCTATTATACTGGCTTTACTCGCAAAAAAAATATTTAAGAGCCTACAACTTGAGATTAAAGATGCTATTACTATCGCTGGATTGTTTTTTGGTGTTACTTTAGGGTGGTTTATTTTGGCACCTGTAACCGTAGAACGTTCCATATCAGTATTTATGCTCAGCTATATGGAGCAAAATGATGAAACAAGTATCACAACAGAAGAGTTCGGAAATATATTTTACAAGAAATATATAGACGAATTTGGCGCATTTGATAAGCGGTTTCATGAGCAGGTCATGACAGGGAGCATAAAGGAAACAACCGAAAACGAGCACTATGTTATTACAGAAAGAGGACGTTTTTTAGTTCAAATATTTCGCCTCTTTGGTAGGCTATTTGATACGGAACAGTGGCTACTCTATCCGAATGAATATTAGTAAAGGAGGCGGAGACAAAAGTAATTTATCTTAGCGGGCGGCTACGGTACCCGGATCAGTGAGGAGAGTTAATTCAAACCAAAGCTTATGGTGGGGCTGGGCGAAATACCCATCCTGTGGCGCATCACGAAACTGTACAGCAGGCTTCAACGAGTTTATCATCTGCACGGGCACAAGCTGTACGTCATCAAGAGGTACTTCGTGGACTTACTCCTTGCATACTGCAGACATTAAATATGACTTCACCAACAGCATTTTATTCAATGCTTGCGAAAAAAATGAGAAACGGGGTGGTTTTTATAAAAAGAGCCTTGTTGCACAGTGAACAGAAAAGCATCCTACTTTACGTGATATTTGGATTATTGACAACTGGTATTAATATAGCTGCTTTTGGAGTATGCCTAATAGCTGGGGCAGGTACAGCAATATCGAATATTATAGCATGGATTTTGGCAGTGCTGTTTGCTTATGTTACTAATAGGCGATGGGTTTTTACTAGTGAAAATTACAGGGGAGCAGCGGTTTTAAAGGAATTTGTCATGTTTCTCCTTTGCAGACTGGGAACTGGTGTAATAGATCAGGTACTTATGCTTGTTGCAGTAGATTACGTCGGGAATAAATATATACCAGCGAACAATTTCTTCATGTGGAGTATGGCTGTAAAGATAGGAAGCAATATTGTGGTAATCATTTTAAATTATATTTTTAGTAGAATGATAATTTTCACAAAAAAATAAAACCAAAATGACAGGAAGTGTATAAAATGAATAAAATACAGCCTAGCGTTTCTATTATTATGCTTGTTTATAATGAAGCTGAAATTATTGAGGCTGTCATTAGAGAATACTATGAAACTGTATTCTTAAAATTGCAAAATGCAGAATTTATCATAGCAGAAGATGGTAGTACCGATGGAACAAAAGAGATCTTGCACCGGCTAGTAAATGAACTGGATATCCAATTAGTAAGCGGTGATGAGCGAAAAGGATATGTAAAAGCTTTTCGTGATGCCATACAACTGCCTAAAAAAGAATTTATATTTTTTACGGACTCAAGCGGAAAGCATTTTCCGGAAGATTTCTGGGACATGTATCCATATACAAACCAATATGATATTGTAAGCGGATTCAAAGTTAAAAGAAAAGACCCGTTTTATCGAATCATTATGACTAAAGTATTTAATACTTTAGTAAATGTATACTTTGGAACATCGTTTAAGGATATTGACAGTGGGTTCAAAGTAATTCGGCGCGAGGCCGCACTAGATATTTTGCAAGATGACTGGATTTGTACAGATTTGATCTCCTTTGAAACAATGGTGAGATTAGTATATCGAGGATATCAAGTGAGAGAAGTTCCTGTCCGCCATCGGCCTCGAAAGAATGGCGCTTCGAGGGGGTTACCATTAAAAAAAATACCTAAGGTGATAAGAATGGTGTTATCTAACTTCCGCGCTGTTAAAATAGATGCAAAACAGTGTGCCGAGAAAGCAGCGGGCACAAAGGAGAGAACGGCATCATGATTATAACTCGAACGCCCTTCCGTGTGAGTTTTGCTGGCGGTGGCAGTGATTTACCTGCATTTTATCAACAGCATGAGGGGTGCGTACTGTCGACTACTATTAATAAGTATATGTATGTAGTCATCCATCCTACTTTCAACCGCGATGAAACGGTTGTCAAATACAGTAAAACAGAAATCATAAAAAATATCCGCCAAATTCAACACCCCATTGCGCGACAACTCTTGATGGACCACAAAGTAGATGGCGTGGAGATTGTCAGTACGGCAGATATCCCTGCCGGTACGGGATTATCAACGTCTAGCGCCTATACGGTGGGCCTTATCCACGCGCTTTATGCTTTCCAAGGAAAATTCTGTGCCCAGGAACGAATTGCCCGCGAGGCATGCGAACTGGAGATTGAAAAGCTGGGAGAGTCTATCGGAAAACAAGACCAATATGGTACCGCGATTGGCGGCCTAAAATTCATTCGTTTTTTACCGGATGACACAGTGGATATACAACCATTAGTCATCGGCAGAGAGATTCACAAGAGATTGGACCGGAACCTGATGCTGTTCTACACAGGTCTTACGCACTCGGCCAGTGAGATATTGAAGGAACAGAATGCTAATGTGATCAGTGAGGATGCCAAATTTCAAAACCTTGTCCGTATGACCCAATTCGCCTATGAGATGCGGGATGCTCTGACTAATGGCGATCTGGAAGCCTTTGGAAACATCCTGAATCAGAATTGGCTGCTGAAAAAAGAGCTTGCCAGCGGCATCTCAAATGGTGTTATAGACCGTTATTATGAGATTGCCATGAATAACGGAGCTCTCGGGGGTAAGCTGCTGGGGGCTGGCGGGGGCGGGTTTCTATTGTTTTACTGCGATGAGCGGAATCAAAAGCGGCTCAAAAGCGCTCTGAGTGATTTGGTGGAACTTCCCTTTTCTCTGGAAAACAGTGGAACAAAGGTTATCTACATAGGGGAAAAGGATTGGGATTGATATGAAAACAATTATTTTAGGTGCTGGACTGGCTGGGATCGGCGCGGCGTATTTCCTCCAGCAACGCGGAGAGTGTGATGAAATCCTTCTGTTGGAGAAAGAGGACCGTCCGGGTGGGTTGTGCCGGTCTATCCGCAAAGATAGCTATGTATACGATATTGGACCACACATCCTCTTTTCTAAAGACAAAGAAATTCTGAATCTGATGCTGTCGGTTTTAGAAAAGAAGAACGACCTGAGACGCAGCAATCAGATCATTTACAAGGGGCGGTATGTTCAGTATCCATTTGAAAACGACCTGTCAAAGCTGCCCCCAGAGGACCAGCTCCGCTGCATTAGTACATTTGAACATAACCCCTATGAAGACTATCAGGCAGAGAATATGATTCAGTTTTTCCTGAAAACCTTTGGTGAAGGAATCACAAATTGTTATCTCCGCCCCTACAACGAGAAAATATGGAAGTATGACCCCGCTTTCATGAATACAGCCATGGTAGACCGTATTCCAAAGCCGACAAAGGAAGAAATTCGACGCAGCGCGGCGGGAGAAACGGTGGACGGATATGTGCATCAGCTCTACTTCAGCTATCCAGCGGAGGGTGGCATTGAGGCCGTACCGCTTGGTCTTTTGGCAAGGCTGAATCCAAACAAATGTCACGTAGAGATGTGTTGTGAGGTTACCCGGGTCACCCGCAAGGGCGGACAGTTTCTGGTGGAGACCGCTTCCGGCCTGCGGGAGACGGCAGACCGTCTGATTTCTACAATCCCGGTGCAGGAGTTGACGGATATTTACATTGGCGCAAAAGAAGCGGTAGGAAAGTATGTTGCGGCACTTCGGTACAATTCCATCCTGGTCTGCTTCCTGCGCACACCATACGATTTGTGCGGAGAGAATTTCACTTTTACCATTCCGGACAGAGATGTGATTTTCCACCGCATTTCGAAGATGGATTTTCTCGGACAAGCATACCATCGAGAGGGCGAAGCGACTTTCATGGCAGAGGTTACTTACCGGGAGAACGATTTTATCCACACTATGCCTTGGGATGAACTGAGACAGAGAATCGCCGAGGGAATGCGGAAAATTGGATTTGCAAAACAGGCTGGTGACGTGGATTTCGTGGATTCCGTGCGTCAAAAGTATGCATATGTGGTCTATGACTTGAATCATCAGCGAAATATGGAGCAAATCCGTAGCTTCTATCAAAAAGAGAATGCCACCCTTCATGGGCGGTTTGGGAACTTTGAATACTGGAACATGGATCGTGTACTGAGAGAAAGTCTCGAATTGGCGCAACAAATAAGTAAAAAATGATGGAGGAAAACATGAAAAAAGTACTTATTACTGGTATCACAGGATTTGCAGGCAGCCATCTTATGGATTATATCCTGGAGAACACAAACTATCAGGTGTACGGTCTGAAACGCATGAACGCAAACCTGCGCAATGTAAACCACGCTATGAATCGAATCACGCTTCTTGATGGGGAGCTTCTGGACGAGAGCAGTCTTATTAGCGTCCTGAGAAAAGTGATGCCCGATCAAATCTATCATCTGGGTGCGCTTAGTTGGGTGACCCCCTCCTGGGATATGCCGGCAGTGTATATGCAGACAAATGCGATTGGAACAATCAACCTCTTTGAAGCCATGAGAGTTGTTGGCTGCAATGCCCGCGTCCTTACCAGTGCGACGCCGGAAGAATTTGGCGATGTCCCCCCGGAGATGATTCCTATTACAGAGGAAACCAGAATCAAGCCTATCAATCCCTACGCCGCAAGTAAGGCCGCTCAGGACATGATTTGCATTACCTACCATGCAAGCTACAGCATGGATATCGTCAGAACTCGCGCTTTCAACCACGAGGGCCCCCGCCGGTATATCCACGGCGCTATTGCCTCTTTCGCGCATCAGATTGCCCGTATTGAGCGTGGTCTCCAAGAGCCGGTCATCCATGTGGGCAACCTCAGCGCAACAAGAAATTTCACCGATATACGCGACACGGTACGGGCGTACTTCCTGGCTATGGAAAAGGGCGTCAGCGGCGAATTGTATGTGATCGGCACCGACCAGATCTACACTATGAAACAGGTTCTGGATATGCTGATTACACATTCTACAATGGCGGACAAAATCAGTATTCAGATTGATCCAGCCAGAGTCCGTCCTACGGAACTGATGACCTTTATTGGTGATTACAGCAAGTTCAAGGCGGCCACCGGCTGGGAGAGGCAATACGATTTGAGTGAAACGCTTGAGAGCGTGCTAAATTATTGGCGTGAGTTTATTAACAAGGATATGTATTGATCGGGCGAGAGAGGTATTCATGTATGCGTATACTGATTACGGGCGCTGGCGGCTTTATGGGCCGTAAACTGATTGCGGCGCTTTTAGGGGAGGATGATACGGAAATCACCGCCCTTTCAAGAAGCGTATTGAACATTCCCGGTGTTCACTTTTATCCTTGTAATGTTCTCAACAGCGAGGCTGTAGAGAAAGTGTTCAAAGAAAATCAATTTGACTGCGTGGTACACTTGGCGGCTATTACTGCCCATAATGAGATTGTGGGTAATCGAATGGAAACCTTTGAAACCAATCTTCAGGGTACGATCAATCTTCTGAACAGTTTCAACAGGCACTGTCACGGGGGACAGTTTATCTATTCCTCCACTGGAAAAGTCTATGGCAGGACAAATGAGATGCCAATTTCCGAGAATGCTCTTGTCAATCCGACTAATATTCTGGGAAAGACAAAAAGAATTACTGAGGAAGTCATTGAATTTTATGCACAGCCGGAGAATAGATACCTTATCTTACGCATTTTCAACATTTATGGAGAGGGGCAGCGGAGTAATTTTGTGCTTCCCACTATCCTTGCGCAATTAGAGCAGGAGTGCCTTAACTTGGGGAGTTTGAAGGATTTTAGGGATTATCTGTATGTGGACGATCTGATTGACGCATTCAAAGCATGTATCGCAGCACCCGCCAATTTCTCCAATGTGGACCATGTCAATGTAGGAAGTGGTGAACCGGCTTGTGTGGCGGATATTCTTCGGGAGATTGAAAGACGAATTGGCAGAGAATTAAAGGTAACGGTAGATCAATCAAAGTTTCGGCGCGATGAGACGCCCGTTGAATTTTGTAACCACAGCAAACTGACGGCGCAAACAGGATGGACACCGAAATACTCTCTTGCGGATGGTGTGGAAAAAACTTTGCGGGCAAACGGGGTTATAAGCTAATGCAGGCTGTTATTATGGCTGGCGGCAAGGGGACCCGGCTTCGCGCCCTGACGAATGATGAGATACCCAAGCCTATGGTCCAGGTGTCCGGCAAACCAATCCTTCAACATCAGATAGAACAACTTCGGGAACAGGGAGTATCCGACATAATTCTAGTTGTGGGTTATCTGGGTGAAGTGATCGAATCCTATTTCCGGGATGGCTCCGCCTTTGGTGTTCGGATACGATATATCCGTGAGGAAAAGCCCTTGGGGACTGCGGGAGCCTTGGCGATGCTGCCGCCATTGCTGGATGAAAACGAATTCTTTCTTGTGTTTGGTGATGTGCTGTTCGATATTGATCTCAATCGGATGGTATGTTTCCATCGGAACCACAAATCCGAGGCGACCCTTTTCGTGCACCCCAATTCTCATCCGTTTGATTCAGATCTTGTTGTAATGGACGGAACTGAGCGGGTGACAGCTTTCGATAAGAAAGGCAGCATTCGGGAACACTGGTACTCCAACTGCGTGAACGCAGGATTTTATCTGATGGATACAGCGATCTGCGGACGGGTAGCGGCAGGGACAAGGTGCGATCTGGAAAAGGATCTCCTCTCTGAAATGATAGCTGAGGGGGCAGCCGTATATGGGTATAGGTCGCCGGAGTATATCAAAGACGTTGGAACGGTAGAACGTATTGCGGAAGCCAAGGAGGAGTTGAAACGGGGACTCATCTCAAGCAAGGTTCTCAAGAACAGACAGAGGGCCATCTTTCTAGATCGAGACGGAACAATCAATCGGGAGAATGGCCTAGTAAGATGTGAAGACCAGTTTGAATTGATGCCCTACGCAGCGGAGGCTATAAAAAAAATAAACCATTCAGGCTATCTGGCTATTGTAGTCACGAATCAGCCTGTGGTAGCCAGAGGACTGTGCCGCATTGAGGATGTGGAGCGTATCCATCAAAAAATGGAGACTTTGCTGGGACAGGAGGGGGCATATCTTGATGCGATACGTTTCTGCCCTCACCACCCGGATAAGGGCTACCCAGAGGAGAATCCCACCTACAAGATACCCTGTCATTGCCGTAAACCCAATATTGGAATGCTGGAAGACTGTGCTCAGCGGTTTAACATCGACCTAGCGCAGTCATGGATGGTGGGTGATACTACAGTGGATGTTCAGACTGGTGTAAACATCGGCACACGCACTGTATTAGTTTTAACCGGTGAAGCGGGAAAGGATGGAAAATATTCCGCAGTACCAGATCTGGTGTGTAGCGACCTGCTTCAGGCTGTACAAAAGATTTTAGATCGGGGGGAATAACATGATTGATTATTTGCAAGAGATCAATCAATATCTTAAATACGAAATAGAAACCATTCAGGCTTTGAATGTGGAAGAGATTAATCAAGCGCTTAATCTGCTGCGGGAGGCATTCGAGCGGGAGAGTACAATCTACATATTTGGCAATGGCGGAAGCTCCGCAACGGCGAGTCACTATCAAAATGATTTCAACAAAGGTGTGTCGGAGCATACGGAGAAGAAGTTTAACTTCCTCTGCTTAAACGATAATGTAGCCACTGTTATGGCGGTGGCCAACGACATTGGATTTGAGGAAGTTTTCCGTTTCCAGCTCAAGGGACATCTCAAGTCCGGCGATGTCGTGATTGCTATTTCTGGCAGTGGCAATTCTAAAAATGTTATCAACGCTGTGGAGTATGCCAAAGAACAGGGCAGCGCCATCATCGGGATCACAGGCTACAACGGCGGTAAGCTCAAGCCGCTCGCTGATGTTTCGCTTCATGCCCCAGTAAACAGTATGCAGATCACAGAAGATATACACATGATATTCGACCATTTGATGATGAGCGTATTTTATAAAACAATGGCGGGGATAGACCACCTTACCTGATGATTTCTATAAGTATCCAGTTTGAATTAGATATGTCTACTAGAGTCAGGCACAAATAGCAGCCCAAATAGCGATACAACGAACATGTACCGCAGCGATAAAAGCATCTGTGATTTTGGTATAGCGAGTGGTAATTCCTCTCCATCGTTTCAGGGCTAAAAAACAGTTTTCTACCCAATAGCGCAGTTTATAGAGATATTTGTCATAGTCGCGCTGTTCTTTGCGGTTCTTCTTCGGCGGAATCACGGGTCCCATCCCCGTCGAAACCGTATATGCCAGAATATTATTTGTGTCATAACCCCGACCTGCCAGCAGAGCTTGTTCGGAAAATACCCTCTATCAGGTGGACAGCTTCTTTACAATCCGCTCGGGTACCTTCTGTAACAAGGATTCGGACTGGCATACCATGCGCATCCACGGCCGGATGTATTTTGGTGTTGAGCCCCCTTTTGTTCTAGACATATCCTGATTACCGCCCTTCGATCCTGTTGCGTGGGGATGCACTTTGATATGGCTTGCATCGATCATCAGCCATTCATAATCTGGTTCATCCATCAGGATTTCCAGAAGTTTTTCCCAAACACCTTTCCTGCGCCACCGGATGAACCTCTGATGAACGCTGCCCCACTTCCCGTAGTCGGGAGGCAAGTCATGCCAGGGCAATCCGGTTCGCAATACCCAAAACACCGCGTTGATAAAACGGCGGTTATCCTGGGCAATTCCGCCCCACTGGCCACGCTGTCCCGGTAAATGGGGTTCCAGCAACACCCACACTTTGTCGTTTATGTCATGTCTGTGATAGGATGCTTACATCTTTCTTTCCCCTGTCCTTTAAGATGCTTCCATTCTATCACAATCCCTCCATCTTGTGTAGACATTATCTGGCTCCTTATTGGCAATATCTACGCCCCCGGACACATAGATATGATCCACATACTCTTTTCCATGTTAAAAAGGTATCCAACTTGGGCACCTTTTATACATAGCGTAATCGAGAGGAACTTGTGCCCAACTTGGATACAAGTTCCTCTCGAGCAAATCAAGAAATATAAAAGGACTGTGTGACTATCAAGTTACTTGCGCTATGCGGTAATAGTAGCAACGCTTAACAAGGGCACACAGGCCATAGTATAAAGCGCAGAGAGAAAGATTTTCAGATTTTCCACTCAAACGAAACGCGGTCGCTGGTGGCCTGGACCTGGGAGAGAATGATGTCCGTCACCTGCCGTCGGTCGTCAAAGTCAATCGTGTTCCAGTTCTCCAGATGAGCAGACAGAAACTCAATTTTCTGTGGGGAGATTGTTTCCGCATTCAATGCGGCAATCTCCTTTATCAGCCGTTGGCGGTTTGCGTCCAGTTCCTCAATTTTCCCATTGGCATAGGACAGCAGAACCGCATTAGCCCCGGTCAGGGTGTTCAGCAGTTTTTCAATTTCGTCCTCCACCTGGGCCAGCTCCACATTCAAGGCGGTCAGCTTGGGATTGACGGTCGTTGCTTTTGCGGTCAGGGTTTGAAATTCGGAGAGCTTCTTCACCATCTCCCCATAGACAAATTGCTCAAACTCCGCCGTCCGAAGCGTCCCGCAGCCCTCACAGCTTTTGTTGTCCGCCCGCTTGGAGCACCGAAGATACTGCGTCCCCGCCGGATTGCCTACACTCATAAGGGCATACCCACAGCGCCCACATTTGATTTTCCCGGCTAACCAGGTATTCCGGGCCTTGCGCCCTCCCTGGAACGTGATATTTGCCAGCAGCTTCTTCCTGCACCGCAGCCAGGTATCGGCGGGGACAATGCCCTCGCTGGGAGCCAGCACAAGGATTTGCCCACGCAGGTCCTTGTTTTTTCGTTCCTGCACGTCCCGGCCCTGGTAGAGGTAGCAGCCATTTGTTCCGGCAAAGTCCGCCGCGTCATTGACTACTACCGCACCCTGGCCCTTGAAAAACTCGTACAGTTCCAAGTCAGCTTGGGCGTAAATCGGATTGCGGAGCAGTTGGGAGATAAAGCCCCGTTTCAACTCCTTGCCGTAAATCAGGATATTGTTTTCAGCAAAGTACCGGGCAATATCCCCGAACGACGTGGACGGCTCGGCGTACATCTCGAACATCAGCCGGGCGATATTTACCGTGTCGGGGTCCGGGATCATCATTTTTGTCCGTATGCCCTGGATGGTAGTGGACTCCAGCTTGAAGCCGAACGGGGCGGCCCCGCTCATGTGGAAACCACGCTGGCACCGGGAATAGTAGGCGTCCGTCACCCGCTTCTGGATTGTCTCTCGCTCCAGTTGGGCGAACACGATGCAGATGTTCAGCATAGCCCGGCCCATGGGTGTGGAGGTATCAAATTTTTCCGTGGAGGAAACGAACTCCACGTTGTATTCCTGGAACAGCTCCATCATGGTGGCGAAGTCCAGAATAGAGCGGCTGATCCTGTCCAACTTATAAACTACCACCCGGCGAATTAAGCCCTGCCTGATGTCGGCCATTAACTCCTGGAAATGTGGACGGTCTGTGTTCTTTCCGGAAAATCCTTTATCTTGGTAGTCCTTAAAATTCCCACCCCTTAACTCATATTTGCAAAACTCAATTTGACTTTCAATGCTGATACTGTCCTTGCGGTCTACAGACTGTCTGGCGTAGATAGCGTCGATACGGTTTTCCATGATAGCTCCTTTCCTGTCGGGAAATGGAGCTGTCAACCTTTACAAGTATATTATACCAAAGACAGCCCCAAGGCACAAGGATGTGGGAAAACGCAGAAAGACAGCACCGAAAAAGTGCTGCCTTTCAACCTTGCCCCACCTCTGGTCACGGTGACCAGAAGCACAGCGAGGATAACTCCATTCGATCTATAATTGCGCCGTATTTGCCACGCGCCCCGGCACAGGGGAGCATCCCAGGCCGCCGGCGGCTCCGGCTGTCATAACTCCGCAATAATGCGAAGCTCCCCCGCAAGTCTATGGGAGGGCGTGAGCAAGTTTCATTGTCCCCCGCGCTGTCGTCGCGCCCGGCTTGCCAGGGCCGGGTCAAAGGCTTGCGTTAATCGCTCGACCCGCTTTTGTCACCTCCTCAAGCGGGCTGTCCTGGCGGCGCGCCTTTCGTCGCTCATCACACGGGTTTTGTGCCTGGAATACTGTATATTCAGTTGTCCTCAAAAAGCGTATAAGCCTCCTTACCTATCAGGCGGTTTTTAGGCGATTTCGGATACCCCTCAATGAAAATTTTTCAAAAGTTCAGAGAGATTTTTCAGGCCCCGGCGGATACTGTCGCAAACGGCACTCCCCTCCACATTTTCGGCCCTGGCAATCTCGGACTTCTTCTTGCCCAAGATATAATGGGCATACACTCTCCGGGCCTGGATGGGCGGGAGCTGGTCAAGAGCGGCGTAGAGGACAGAACGGTTTTCCTCGTCCAGAATGATTTCCTCCGGGGTCAGGGGCGGGAACATCACATCCGGCTCAAAGCCGGGGTCAGCGTCCAGGGAGCACTCGTTATGCTCCCGCTTGCGGCGCTTGTAGCTGTCACACTGACGGCCCCCGGTGGAGAGAACGACGGCGATTTCGTCGGAGACTTCCAGGGTGATATTTTCGGTCAGGTGGGGATAGTAGCGGTTCAATTTGATGGTTGTCATATGTAACCTCCATTTCGATGTTGGCGGAAAGGGACAGATCGAAATGGAGGGGTGGGGAGCGGCAGCGGACCTCTGGACACGGTGACCAGAAGCGCCGGGATAAAAAAACGTCCGCATAGCGCAAGGCTATACGGACGTGCCGGGGCGACAGGTTATTACAATTTTCGCAGTTAGGGATAGGGCTACCCGTCAGAGGAGGAGGGCTTTTTTTGACAGGCCAGGGGAGCGGACAATATAGAAAGACACGGCGTAACCTCCTTAACGGTTGCCGTGTCTTTTCTAAAGAGAAAAGCCGATAACCGCATTTGTGATCTGCGTGTTATCGGCTCTGCGTCTGTGCGTCTGGCTCTTTAGATAACTGTTATCATTCTATTGCTACGAGGTCTGTTCTTTCATAGCGATTATGCCCTTGTAGTTGCTTTTTGTATTTCCAACACTTAATTGCTTCCTCCAAAGATTTTCCTTTATTGTCTGCAAAAAAATCTCGAATATAAGTATTATACTCGAACTGCTTATCAATTTTTGTTTTCCCCTTTTTCTTATCCTCAAGAATTTGGTAATAAGCGGCAATCGCTTCTTTATAAGTTTTGCCTGTATTATTTTTTAACCATTTTTGAAAAGCTACATTGAATGAAAAACTATTTCCAATATGTTCTCTAAAAAATATTCTATGCTTCTCTGAGCAAACAAAGTTTGCTTCAATTTTTGCATCTTCGCTAAGGACAGATATTGCCGTTCCTTTTTTTCTTTCCGATGAAACAGGCAATATTTTTCCCGTCTCAAGAAAGTATGCAATCCTGTCTGCTATTTCTATTTTTCCGCCTGAAACAGGAATACCGTTTTCTCTGCAAAAATTTACTAATTCCTCTTTCAAATAATAGTAATCACGAAATGTCTTGCTGTCTAAATTTCTATCTAAAACGGGCCTGTCATTCATATATGCTCCTTTTTTACTACACATCAGACTGGTGATTTTTCATTCTGTGTAACTGAAATTTGTCTCCCATACTTTTTTATCAAGCGGCGCTCTGCACCCCAACGATGCCGCCACCTTCTGAAGCATCTTTTTCGCAAGGGTTTTGTGCATTAATCCAATTATCAAGCGCATAGGGAGCGAAAAATATTCCGGGCCGGTAAATTTTTTCGCCTCCTCACGGAGAAAGCCGTCTCCCTCCGCAAACAGTTTGCCCATGGCCTGGTACGGTTTCGTAATTTGGACCTGTTTTTCTTCATCCAAAAATCGGATTGCGAAATTATCTCCCTTCACCAGGCAACCACCATATCGAACGCCCAGATATTCCGGCAATTTTGCCAGGAACGCCTCGCCGCAGCGAAGCTGGCACCCCTCCGCAAAACCACTCTGTAAAAGGAAAGAGAGCCTTGTACGCGCATCCTTTTCGGGGAGGGTTTCCAAAAATTCCAGAAGAAGCCCGGGCACACACTCTACGTATAATGGCAACGCAATGAGAATCTCATCATTTTTGATATAAGCGTCACGAATGATGTCCCATGTTTTTCGCTTGGAAATTGCATATGTTTCAAAGGTATTCCCCTTTTCTGATAGCCCTTTTGCAAAGGCGGCAATGATCTTATCCGTGTTGCTGTATTTCTGCACCCGTGGACTTCCGTTGATAATTACAACATGCATGAGACCGCCTCCTTTCCCCTGCTTTCAGAAAAGACGCCCAGGGAATGCCTCTCGAAATTCAGCGCCGTACGCTGACACCACCGCTCCAGGTAAGCCTGGTCGCCGTCTCCGGTATAGATGATTCCAAAATCGGGCTGGTGGTTATAGCGCATGACGTGACGCATCTGCCCGTCCTTGAACTTCAGATACATGGTGGCCAGGGGCAGAATTCTGTCCACAATGTTTTTGGTCTGCCAGGAGACAAATCCAAAGCGGGTATCTGAAATCAGCCAAACCTGGTCAGCTTTGTTTATCTTTCTCAAAATCGGTTCGTAATCGTCCTGAATGGCACAAACTCCCGGTGTTTTCAGCCAGCAGTAATTACATCCAACGCAGTGAGAAATGTGCATCCCGGTGGTGTCGATCAACTCAAACCCGGCCGCGTTTTTCCCTATGCGAAGCAATTCCCCTGAAATTACTTTTCCTATATGATTTGTTGTTGTATCAATCATCAAAACCACTTTATACTTCCTCCATTATTTCTATAAGATTTGATTTGTCACTTCGTTAATCAACTCTGCATTTTTGCTTCAAACCTTTTAATCACTGTTACCTGCAAGCCCTTTGCATGAATCAAGCTTTCCTGTCTGCACTTCGGACAGTAAAGCGGAAAATTTTTCAACTCTGTATCTGCCCGTATCTGTAATCTTGTTTTATTTCCACATACAGGACACAATATCCAATTTTCACTTTTTCTCATTTTCATTTCTTGCTTCCTTACCGAAAATAATTGTGTTGTTTTTTCATAATGAGCCTCTTTCTTTTATCAGATACATGATCCCAAAATAAGCATTAGACAATGTGTTTATACAATATGTTTCGTCATAAACCATTGCATTGTTGGCAAGCAGACTATCCCCCCGCCCTTTCCCTATCCAGGGAAAGGGGGCGGCTCTGGAGGATATATCCCCCGTCGCGCCTTGGGAGGTAGCACAACCGGGACAGCCTGTCAAGGGTGCGGAGCACCGCCGCGCAGCGGCGGCTTTGCCCTTGACAGGCAGCCCCGGCTGTGCTATGGGTGGCGCGGCGACGGGGGATAATCCAGCAGAGCCTCCGTGGATGGAACGGGGAAAATAGGCGGGGGTACTTCTGGTCACGGTGACCAGAGGATAGACAAAAACACCGCTCCGTTTTTTAGCGGAAGCGGTGCTTTGTGTAAGGTTGACAGCCCATTTAGTTTGTTGTGCTTCTGTATGCTCTTGTTAAGGGAAGATATCATTTTCAAATGTAGATCATTCATAGTTGATAGTTCGTAAACCCGCAAAACTGTTGCGGCCGTAAGAGAAAACCGGGAAGCCTTGCAAATTAAGGCTTCCCGGTTTGGTGACCCATGCCGCTCAGCGCATGAACACCTTTCGCGGCGGCATCCACCTCCGCCAGCGTGATCGTGCGGTTGTCCCCAGAGTAATTGAAGGTAATTGTCACCTTATCGTCATATACAAATACCGCATTTATGAAAATGTCAATGATCCGCCGCTGGCTGTTTGGTTCATCAAAATCTAACTGACGAAATTGCAGCAGGAAAAACTTGATGTGCTCCTGTGTAAGCCGCAAGCCACTTATCAGCTCCGCATCGGCCAGGGCTGCTTCCAGCTCTCCCTTCTGAGCCTCCAGTTCCTCCATACGGGTTCTTGTGGCATCGTTGAAGATCCCGGCCTCCATGGCTCGGATCAAATTGGCCGTTGCCGTGTTCACCCGCTCCAACTCAGCGTGGAGGGAATCCGTGTAAGAAGTATCCGTATTCTGTTCTACATAATAATCATAAGTCTTTTGCGCGATAAAGTCAATCATTTCATCACTCATTACAACGGCTTTCGCTTTTGCCAGCACCAGCTCCTCAATCCAGCTTTTACGAACCGCACGCTTCTTGCAGGTGCGGTGATTTTTCTTGCCCAGGCAGTTGTAATAGTGATACCGGGTGCCACTTTTCCCCGTCCCGCTCTCGCCGATCATCGTCTGTCCGCACAGCCCGCAGAACAGCTTGCCCGTGAGCAGGTATTCCGCTTTCGTCCACTTCTTAGCGGGCGCTTTCCGGTTTTGTACCAGCATCCGCTGCACTTTATCAAAGGTTTCCGCGTCAATCAGCGCAGGAATATATGCGTCGGGGTACTCTTTTCCATTATAATGGTACACACCCATGTACTTTTTGTTTTTCAAAACGGCCCGGATGCTGTTCACCGTCACCGGCTTTCCTTTACGGGTCCGCAGTCCCTCCGCGTTGAGAACGTCGATAATCTCCTTTTGTGTACTCCCCGACGCATACATTTCAAAAATACGCTTGACCAGGGGCGCTGTCTCCGGGTCCGGCTCCAAGTGCTTGTCCGCCCCGGTGCGATACCCCAGCGGGATGGTGCCGCCCACGCTCTGCCCCTTGCTGGCGGCAATGTCCATGCCGCGCTTTACGTTGGTGGCAAGCTGAACGGAGTAATACTCCGCCATCCCCTCCAAAACCGCTTCCAGGATGATCCCTTCCGGCGTGTCCGGGATGCTCTCGGCGGTATAGAGCACCTTCACCCCATTCTTTTTACAGCGGTACTTGTTAAACGCTATTTCTTCCCGGTTGCGGCCAAAGCGGTCAATTTTCCAAATGATGACCGCCTCAAACTGCTTCTTCGCCGTGTCCTTCAGCATCTGCTGGAACTGCTCCCGGTCGTCATTCCGGCCTGTCTGCGCCCGGTCACAGTATTCATGGATGATGGTGTAGCCATGCTCTCCGGCGTATTTGTAGGCCGCCGCCAGCTGGCCCTCAATGGACTGTTCCCCCTGCTTGTGGCTGGAATAGCGGGCGTAGACAACTGCGTTCACTTCTGTTTCACCTCTTTTATCGGCTCCAGGTCAAGGGCCAGCCGGGCCGTATTCCTGTCCTTCAGGCTGGCCTGGTCATAGGCCCGCGCCACCTCCCGGGCCTCCACAGAGATGTCCCGCGGCGTGTACATCTGGTCACCCGTCCACACCTCCAGCGGCACGCCCAGCGTATCAGAGAGTTTCAGCGCAAGGGGCAGCGGGGCGTCCTTCAGCTGCCGGATGATGATGACGCGGACCTGCCAGTCTGTCAGGCCGGTGACCCGGACGATCCCCGGGATATCCAGCCCCATCTCCCATGTGACATCAATAAAAATTTTATAGAAGGGCGGGTGGTCCCCTTTGCACAGCGAATTAAATGTCGCTTCCTCCGCGGAATCCCCCATCAGATAGTCGGCAGAAACATTCAGCCGGCTGGCATATAACTGGACCTGGGTGATTTTCGGAATGCGCTGGCCTGTTTCGTAACGGCTCAATACCTGCTTGGACGTTCCCAGCAGGTTCGCAAACTCATCTTGGGACATTCCCTTCTCCTTGCGGATCGTGCGAAGGCGCTCTCCAAAGGAAACATATTCAATGTCTATCTTGGGCGGTTCCGGGTATTCCTTTTTAAAAAATTCCATTATCCCAGCCTCCTTTTGACTCCTATATGGTAATTACAGCATATCATGTCAACCGTTAGATGTCAATATAGAATATTCTACAATTATATAACCAATTAGTTGACAGCCAGAATAAACAGCAGTATACTATACCCAGAAACTGTCAATCAGGCCGCCGCACCGCACTTGCCAGCATCTGATTGACAATAGGAGGTGATATCCGCTGCCCACGCCGTTCGGATCATTCCGAAAACTATCCCGCGCGTAGACCAAAAAATACTGTGCGCTGCTTTTTTAGAGGCTGTCCTGCGTTTTTATGAAGACCCGGCAAACGAAGCGGCCTTTGACCAGTGGCGCACGGGGAAAGGAGGCATTGTCTATGGACCAAAAAACGGCTGAGAAACTGCGGCAAACATACCCAAACCATATTCCACTGCAGGTCGCGTCGGAGCTGCTTGGAGTCTCCCCCCGTCAACTTTCCAGGTTAGTGGCAGAAGGCAGGGAGCCCTACAGTCTGATCGGCGGCAATATCGGGATCAGGCAGCGGTATGTCCGTATCTACACGGAACGGCTCATCGCCTACCTGAGCGGATATCCGCTTGAGGGCTAAGCCGAGCCTATTCATTGGTAAAGGGGGTGGTGGTCTTGCGGGAGCACAGATCTCTACCGTATTGCGCGGCAGACCGGCAGTTTTGAAGAAAGCCGGTCTGCCGCTGTTTTTGTGAGGAGGATATCAATGAAATTACATGGAAACCAGTTGAAGTTGATCCGGCACCTGGCCCGATTCAACCTCCTGGACTATCCCAGTTGTTTGGAACTGTTGGAAACAGAGAACACAACGAACCATGTGGCATTGTCGTATGCGTTCCGTCCACTGACGAAAAACAGATACCTGTCCAAGCGTAAAGACGGCAGCGTAATGATTCTGGCAAAAGGACGGGCGCTGTTCCCCAATATCAGGCCACTGATTTCTTCCGGCGGGGGCGCATCTGAAACAAAACGGATCATGGATGTTTCCCGAATGGCGGCGCTGATGGACCGAATCGGAATACCTGCCGCCGCAAAGCCTTCGAATTCTGGAAAGGCCTGTTTTATTCCATCAGCCTGTTGGCGGAATATTGCCTCGGGCATTTTATCCACCACCCGGTTTGTTGGAATGCTGGCAGATGGCACGCAGCGGCTGGCCGTCTACGACATTGGGGACGGCCAGATGGACTGGCAAGTACGGGCGGAGGGCTCGCTCTTTTACACAAAATATGGCCGCTATGAAACCAAAGCCACCGGGATGGTTTTAGTCTGTGATGCAGATAAACGGAATGAGATTGCGAAAAACATCATTCGTCAGACGATGTGGAACCGCCGGCAGCTCCTGTCCAACATCTGCATGGAACGAAACCGTCCCACCCGCTGGTCCCGCTCGCCCATCAAGCTGCGGGCACAGTACGAACACGTCTATCTGACCACGCGAGACCAACTTGGGACAGATTTGAATCTTATCCTATCAGTAGAAAATCAGATGGATCTTCAACGCAAGGGCAACTATAAATTATCTGACCCGGCACAGGGCGACTATGAGCAGTGGCCTTATCGCTTTTTTGCCAATCCCGCTACTGACCTGCTGAAATTCGTCTATTTTTTCTCAGCGGCAAAAAGTTTGTCACAGTCTCTGTCCACTGAACTTCCTGCGCCGCCGGAAGTTCGCTATGCGCTGTGTTTTCGCCCGCAGGACAAGGCTATCCTGCGGATGTATCCAGACGTCTTGGAGCTGGAGGGGTTAAAACTCTATGAATATCGACCTAAAAAAGACATTAAAGGCGATTGATCAATGCCTATTGAAAAGTCCGGCTCCCGATTTGGCAGAACTGAAGCGGGCCTATCGTTACACGATTCGACTGCAAAGCCAGCTGCTGGCTGTTGTTTACGATATAGAAATGTTTGGAGGCATACCATCCGGCAGGCGTTTTGCCTGGGAACGAAGTGCCGGTAAAAATAGCGGCGATACTGTCACCCTGACCATTGCGGAACCACTGCCATCCATGAAAAAGCTAACTGAAGCTGTGGAGGAACACTGGAAAGCGATGGTTCATGCGGCCATCGCACAGGCGGCCCAACAAAGTCCGCTCCCATATTTTCAAAAAGCGTTTGTGGAAATTGAAATCACCACCACAAGGGGCAGCGATAATACCCGGCTGTGGGACACCTCCAATCGGGCCATCAATGTCATCATCAACAATCTCAAAGGTATTTTCTTTGAGGATGATAATATAGAGCATATGGCTTTTTCGGTGGTGGGGCGATGGGGCGCACGAGGCTCCACGATCATCCGCATTTCAAAATTTGGCGCATCAGATCAGTTTAGGGATGGCTGATTTTAGGTGCAAATCGGAAAGCCATGAGATTTTAAAAATATCATAGGGAAACGGACAGCGCTGAAAAATGGCAGCCTTCAAAAGAAGCAATGTGTTTTAATATACCGTGAGCGGAGGGCAATACCTGCCATGGGGAACAAGAGATGCAGAGGGGTTCTGCGAGGAGTTTCTGTGTCAGCAGAAGCGACGAACAGAACCATCCGGAGGGAAGGAACGGGAGGCTGCGTCAGTATTGACGCAG
>OFGO01000647.1_pt1 | contig 30618 bp, 27 predicted proteins | sample 1521761 | NCBI WGS metagenome assembly OFGO01 (sample SAMEA3504128, study PRJEB24116) | mouse gut metagenome | biome: mouse gut; feature: mouse-associated habitat; material: faeces | place: Denmark | collected 2011
ACTATTTACTCAAGGTTTTTAAGGAAAGTTAAATCTCATGCGCCAGCCCTGGATTTATTCATGATCATCTTGCTGAATCTATTGTAAATCGTTAACTTTGTGAATCATCTTTTTACTGCGCTTATTATGAAGACTATCTTGATCGTTGCGGCTGTGGTATTGTCGTTTTCGGCGTTAGCCGCGGTGCCGGAAAAATTCGAAGTCACCGCTCCGAGATTTACGGAAGTTGTGAAATGTGAGGCTGAGACAGGTGTGAATATCCGCAAAGCTCCATCGGCTACAGCGCCGCGGGCCGTGTATAACGAGGCGAAAATCGAGGATTACGATGTCCCTGTCCAGTATTACACCTACTGGTCCTCCGGAAAAACCGGTGGATCCATAATTGCCGATAAATTTACCGGGATAGCGCCTCTGGTTTCCGAAACAAAAGGATGGTATGAGATCTATGGCCGTGGGCCGGTAATGAACGATACTTTCCAGAACGGCTGGGTGTCCGCACAATACTGTACCAAATCTGAGATACGACCGATAACGATTTCAGTAATAAATGAAAACGCCCAAAATCTTCGATCGGTAGGAAACGACATGGTGATCTATTACGTTGCCGATATGATGAATGACGAATACAGTTTCTATATCGGAAAACTCACTGAAAGACAATTGGTATGCCCCTATCTGTTCAGCATTTCCGGCATCGAGGAAACTTCAGGGGAGACTTGCTTTAAGGCGAACGAATATGGAGTGATGCTCATGTACTGCAATTCTTCTGAAAAGGATTTCGAGGGACCGGTTCTTGAAAAGCTCTCCGATGCAACAATCCGTCAGATTCTGAACCACGCTGTGAAGGCTCCGACCTCACTGACGGTCTTTTTCGACGGGTCCTATCTTGGAACTTATTGAGACCTGATGAAGAAGTGTTGCATTTTAGTCTTTTCATTAATTAAATAAATCAAAAAGACAGTGATGAGAGACAAGGAAGAAAGAAGGAAGCTTTATAGTAATTATAAGGAAGAGACCGATCGCCTTTATCGTACACGCGTCAACCGTCGCCTGAAATATATAGCTATGACTGTTATTGTAATAGCCATTTTATTATTGTTCGCAACAATATTTCTCCATGATTCAATCTCGTGGACAACGATGATGTTTATGCGAGGATGCGCCGGAGTCTGTGCGATTGTTTTCGTTATTCTGGTCGCTATCCTTGTCTATAGGGTCAACTCCGCATATATACGTGGAAACTGATCGCCGGCGCGGTTGCCGTTATTTCGACTGATACACCCTCAACATATTTTATAATCAGTTTGTTATAATAGGTAACAAACGGTTACATCTATGGAATTCGGAATCTTTCTCTCTGTTATCACGGCTATGGTCTCAACATTCATTGGGATCGGCATCGCCGGGTCCTCTTGGTTGAAAAATAAAGTCCGCTATCGTTTTCTTCGCTATCTAATCGGATTGCTGATCGCCGTCATTCTCTTCTGTCCTTTCTATTTCGGTCTCTGAAGGAAATAATACTTTATGGAATTACTTAAATCAGTCTCATAGATAAATTCTCCCAAATGACTATATTCTTGTTATTATTCGAGCAAGGAGTGTGATATTCCGGAAATTATCGCTATCTTTGGGACTGATAATCATTTAGCTTATGGTAAAGAATTTTTTTGTCTCGTTGATAGCGTTGTCATTTGCATTTGCAAGTTTCGCTCAGTCTTATAATGAACGGCTTGCCAATGCCATGAACACCGGCGATTGGTTCGCGTTGGATTCCATATATAACGTTGCGCCCAAAGATTCAATAATGCCTTTCCTCGAAGTATTTTCGCGCTGTCTGATCGGCAATCGTCTCAATCGTCCCGATATTTCCATTCCGGCTTTCGACCAATTGTTCAAGGAACATTCCTCTTCGCTTGATCTCGGAAATCTGCTGAGTTCTACCGTAATGTTCGCCACCGATTTAGGTCGGGTAGGATATAACCGGCAGGCTTCTGACCTGGCAAAAACAATTCTTGAAGCTACCCGCCAGCATCTTGATTCGACCTGGCTTGCATCGTTGGATCAAATGGCCTCGAAATATGACGCATTGTCAGCTTACAAGCCTTATGGCATCAGTTTTGCGGAATCTGTCGGTCGTATTCCGTTCAAAATTGTTCCGGTCGGTGAGGATAAATACGGTTCCGTTCTTATACACCTTGAAAACAGCACCATCAATGGCGACACTGCAGATATTACGTTCGACACAGGCGCCGGAGTCAATATGATTTCTGATTCACTTGCCCGGAAGTTCAATCTTATTCCTATCGACGGATATGTCACAGCGGCAGGTATCGGTCAACGCACAGGTCGCTATGCCATAGCAAAGGAGGTTCGGATCGGAAACATTACCGTAACCGATGTGCCGTTTGTCATCATTGATTTTAAGACCGGAAATGCCAAAGCAGATCAATTCACTCATCATTTCAGCATCATTCTTGGAAGTGAACTGATGCTTCAATTAAAGGATGTGACTTTGGATTTTACCAATGATGAAATTACGATACCTTCCATAGCCCCTGAAAGAATTAATGTCGCTCCAAATATGTGCTTTGGCAAAGGCATGACTTTAAATTGCGTCGGGCGTGTATTGAATGATCCGGTCTTGATGAATATCGACACCGGGGATGCCTCTTACGGCACATTAGGTGTTTCGTTTTTTGATGCCAACAAGGAATTCATTATGACGAACGCTGAAGCTGATACGATTCGTAGGGGCGGTCTTGGAGGTGTCGTTGAATCTTTATGTTACAGGGTCAAAAATATGCCTGTAAGTTTGGGCGATCACACTATCGGAATACAAGGACTCGTGGTTGAGACATCTCAATCTTCTGCCGCAATGGATTTTAGCTGTAACTTAGGCATAAAGACTCTTATTCAGTTTGATAAAATCAGATTTAATCTCGTTGATTTTGTATTGACCACATATCCCCGGCACGTTTCCGCTTTTGTATTGCCTCGATATGACGTGCCCTCTTTCCGTTTCGCAAAACCTAAAGGATTGTCCCTGATGCAGGCTGCGGGTATTATTGCGATTGGTATAGGCCGTGGGTTGATCGATCCCAACGCTCCGGCCAATCCCGACTTATGAAGCTGTGCATCTCTGGCTCCCGGAAACCATAGATGAATTATCGTAGAAAAATTTCAGTATTATGAAATTATTTGCTTATTGTCGCGTCTGATAGTGTAAAAGCACGGTGATGTATGGAAAACGGAATGGAAAGTAATAAGAAGACTATATACCGCTCAAGGATCGATTGGTGGTTGCTGTGTTGCGTAGTTTTGGCTCTCGCAGTGGTTTGGGCGGCATCAGTCGGTATGTATTGGTGGTTCGCTATGTTCTATGGCGGAGGAGTGACTTTGATTTGCGCGGTTATGTTGTTAGGATGTTGGTATGTCATATCAGGTGATCAGCTTATCGTATATCAGTTCTTTCGCCCCCACAGATTCCCGATCGGGAAAATAAAGGAGGTGAGGAAGAGTGTAGGGTACTCCTCGACCGCCGGATTGTCACGCCGTAGAGTGTCGATCTCGTTCACTGATCGTTCAGTATTGAAAAGTTCGATTCCGTTGCAGATATCGCCCAAGGATAGAGACGCTTTCATCAGCAGACTTCAGCAAATTAATCCTGAAATCATTGTAAATTCTTGAGAGTCCGGGATCTTATGAATCCATTTAATGAAAGTGATGTGTGAAGATGTGTTAATTGGGGAGGGTGAAATAGCGGAAAAATATATATTTTTGCAAAAAACATAATCTTTGAAGTCATGTTGTCAAAATAAGTAATTTTTAGCGCGATATTTACATCTTGCGCACTTTTGGCCGGAAACGCCCAAACAAAAACATTCACTGTCACTGCACGCAATCTCGATGGAAAGAATAATGTGGAGGTCAGCCGGTCGTTTGACGGCATAATGCTTCCGCTTCAGCAGCCCTTAACCTTCAATCGTGACAGCTCTGTCGCCTTTGATTTCTCCGGCGCTTCTCTCGAACATATTTTCATGTTTGTCGAAGGCGACATTCCCCCAAACGCCCCGCGAAGTGTTTCCGTCTATCCTGTCAGCCCCACGGGACATCTGAGCATCAATCCCTGTGCCGACATCCTGTTTGACCTCTATGGACAGGATGAGATTGAAAGGGCTGCAGTCGGTGCAGCCGAAGCGCCCTATGATCTCTTCGTGAAATATGTCACCCGCAGTGGCGATCCCTTGTCCCTGAGAAGCGACAGTGTGGCTGTGTCGGCCGAACGTAAAATCATGAATTTTACCGACAGTCTCGTCAATGTCATTGACCGGGTACGAGAGCCTCTTCGCACCGCTTTGCGACAGGAAATGGCGTTGAACACATTATATTTCTGGAATCAGATATTTTTTGGCCGGACATCCAACCTTGACTCCTGTGAGAATCTGTCCCCCGAAATGGCCGCGTGGGTTGAAGCCGATAAGAGATTGACCCGTTGGGCCGATCTTGGCAATGAAGCGAATGCTCTTTCTCTGCGGTTCGCCGACGTGGCTTCTTCCGACTGGAGCAAACGGTTGTCGGAAAATGAACTGAACAAGATTTGGGAAGCGGGCGAGGAAGCTCGGTTGAAAAAACAGTTTGATTTTTACGCAAGAAACTACGCGGGGAAAGCCCGCGAGTCTCTGCTGGCGAATCTGATCTATAAGGACACGAAGGATGCCCGTTTTTCTGCGGGCCTTGACAGTCTGTATGCTGAGTTCTCGAAACTATATCCCGCGAGCGCCGTGTCTCCTTTCTTAGAGTCCGCTGTCTCTAAAAATGTCGCCGTCAATTCCTCTTCGAAAGAGGATCCCGATATGCGGTTCATTGAAACCGCCGAGAATTTCACACTTGACTCGATAATAGGGAAGTTCCGGGGCAAACCGGTTATTGTTGATGTCTGGGCCACATGGTGCGGTCCGTGCCGAAAGAGTTTCGAGGATGCTGACCTTGTTCGTGAATTCGCAAAAGAGAAAGGCCTGGAACTGCTTTATATTTCCATTGATGAGGGGGGCGACCGCGAGACTGCAGTGAGAAAACTTGTCAGGTCTTACGGCCTGAAAGGAAATCATCTGATCATGACTCCCGCCCTCAAACAGGAAATTTATTCGAAATTCGGCAGTGACGGCTACCTCGTCATTCCAAATGTGGCACTGTTTGACAGCGAAGGACGCTTGGTGCGTCGCCGTTTCTCGGAGTCGGAGGATGTTCCGTCATTGATAAAAGCCATTGATTCGGCATTGCTATCTCCCGCAGACCCCGAATAGTCCGATCAATGCAGTTGAGTTAAAGAAATCTATGTCATGTTTTCCCATCGGAGCCCGTCAGGGCGCGCTGAAAGTAACCGGCCATGGAGCGAAGCGGAGTGGTCGGACAGACAATGATACATAATAATTGAGTCGCGGAGGGACGATTCTGTGGTACAGGACATAGCATCTACCACTGAGGCATCCCTCCGGGACGCCGAGGGGATTGGGCCGTCTTTGTCCGTGCACTCCGCTGCGCTTCATATACGGTTAGAACACAGTGCGCCCTATGGGCTCGTCCGTCAAGTCTTTTCAGCTTAACTCCACCGCATTGAATAGTCTGATAGGGGAGAAGGAACAAAAAAGAAGCTGTGACAGGCAAACGTTGAGGTTTGCGTCACAGCTTTCTTTATAGGAGCCACATCAAAGGATGCGATGAAACTCCGAATGACAGGATTTGAGTGCTCGCCGACCTTTGTAATCCGCCTGGGCTCATGAAGCCTTCCCGAAGGAATGGGGCCCGCCATCGGACGACTAAGCTTGTCTCGGTATTTCACATATAATTGATGAGTTTCCCAATCAACTTTGATGTGGTGTTATCAATGATCTCTTTGTTTGTATAACGCAAAGTTAAGCCATGATGTTCGGATTTGCAAATTTTCGCGACGGATTTTTTCAGAAAAAAAATACGCATCTGATGCAACTTTTTGCCACATAGACGCGTCAAAGGAAATGAACACATCACATTGGGAAATGATAATCAGACTGACAGACATAAACAAGACCTACCCCGGAGCAGTACCTCTGCACGTTCTCAAGGGCATCAATCTTGAGATTGAGAAAGGGGAATTCGTATCCATCATGGGTGCATCCGGATCAGGAAAATCAACGCTGCTGAACATTATCGGCATCCTCGACAACTACGACACCGGAGAATACATCCTCGACGGTACGCTGATCAAGAATCTCAGCGAAAACCGCGCCGCCGAACTGCGCAACCGCATGATTGGCTTCGTATTCCAGTCGTTCAACCTGATCAATTACAAAAATGCCGTTGAAAACGTTGCATTGCCGCTCTACTATCAGGGAGTGCCGCGACGCCGGCGCAACATCATGGCAATGGAACAACTCGAACGGATGGGGCTCAGCGACCGCGCCCACCATCTGCCTTCGGAAATGTCAGGCGGACAAAAACAGCGTGTTGCCATAGCTCGCGCTCTTATCACCAACCCCTCCATCATTCTTGCCGACGAGCCGACCGGAGCACTCGACTCTCAGACATCAAAAGAGGTGATGAACGTGTTCCGCTCGCTCAACGAGCAGGGTATGACGATAGTTCTTGTGACCCACGATCCCGGTGTCGGTGCCCAGACCAACCGCATAATCCGTATTTCCGACGGAAATATAGTTACCCCAACGCCCATAATTCCAAACACCGCCATCAATGTTTGACCTGATACGAGAAATAGGGCAGACACTCCGCCACAACAAACTGCGCACGGCACTTACCGGTTTTGCCGTAGCCTGGGGCATCTTCATGCTTATTGTCCTATTAGGCATGAGCCGCGGAGTCTACAATGGCTTCACCGCCATGGCCACCCCCGAAAATGCCATGGCAATCTCAATGTGGCCCGGCGTGACCTCCAAAGCCCACAAAGGTTACAAGGAGGGACGGCGTATAGAGCTCCGGACATCCGACAAAGAAGCGCTACTCGACGCCGACCCCACGCATTTCGAAGACGTGTGGCAAGTAAAAAATCTCGACTCAGCCTACATATCGACGAACAAAGACTACATTTCAGGAAGCCTTTACGGGCATTTCCCACAGGAGGCCAAACGTGCAAAACTCAACATCATCCATGGCCGCTTCATCAACCAGCGCGATATGGAGATGAAGCGCAAAGTGCTGGTACTTGAAGAAAAGAATGCCCAGATCCTTTTCGGCGATGCAGAAAAAGCATTGGGACAGCGCGTGGATGCCTACAATCTTTCATGGCAAGTGATCGGCATTTACCGCCACGATTGGGAGAACGGAACATACATACCCTTCACCACCGCCATGTCGATTCTCGGCGACGACGGTAAAGTGTCGGAAACCACCGTAAAACTCAGAAATGTCAGCACCCGTAACGATGGCGATAATGCCGAACAGAAAGTGCGCGAGACCATGGGGGCCGTCCATGGCTTCCGTTCCGATGACAAAAGCGGAGTCTATATCTGGAATCGCTTCAACAACTATCTCCAGGCCATGTCAGCCAACGAGATCCTATCGATGTCCGTGTGGATAATAGGGCTTCTGACCCTCCTGTCGGGCATAGTAGGCGTCAGCAATATCATGTTTGTATCCGTAAGGGAGCGCACCCACGAGATCGGCATACGTCGGGCCATCGGGGCAAAACCACGCAGCATCCTGATGCAGATTGTAGCCGAAAGCGTAGCCATCACCACCCTGTTCGGCTACATAGGAGTGGTTTTCGGCACAGGCGTGACCGCCGTAATAGCGAAACTGACCGAGGGCACCGATTTCCTGAAAAATCCAACCGTTGACTTGTCCACAGCACTCAATGTCACCATCGTACTGATCATAGCCGGGGCATTCGCAGGGCTTTTTCCGGCAATAAAGGCAACCAAAGTGAAACCAGTCGAAGCCCTGCGAGACGAATAAAGAAAACCGACCTACAATGTTAAGCCACCTGATCGACATAGAAAACTGGCGCGAGATCGGAGCCACGCTCTCACGCAACAAGACGCGCACATTCCTCACTGCTTTCGGCATCTTCTGGGGCACGGCCATGCTTGCCATGCTCATGGGTGGAGCTTCCGGATTGCGAGGCATGCTCATGCGTAATTTCGACGGCTTCGCCACCAATATGGGAGGATGTTTCGCCAACCGCACCACCAAAGCCTACCATGGCTTCAACAAAGGCATGCAATGGCGCCTTGACGACCGCGACGTGGATTTCACCCGGCGTGCATGTCCGGTGCTCGACCTCTCGACCAAAATGACATTCGAGATGGGAACAATCAAATACGGCACCAAATCAACAGCCCGACAGGTCCTTGGCGTGGAGGGCGACTACTTCAAGGTCCAGCTTCCGGTTATCGATGCCGGTCGCGTGATCAATGCCAGCGATGATGCACAGATAAAAAAAGTGGCTGTGATAGGCCGCAATGTGGCCGCCGAGCTGTTCGGACAAGAAGAAGCCGTAGGACAGTACATAGCCGTCAACGGAGTATATTTCAAAGTGGTCGGTGTGGTCGGACAGACTTCCGAAGCATCCATCGGCGGCAAGATGGACGACTCTGTCATACTCCCCTCCACCACCCTGCGCCGGGCCTACAACAAAGGGATTGAGATCGACGGATTCATCTATACAGCCAAGCCCGGCCACACCCCGAAAGAGATCGAACCGATAATCCGCAAAGCCGCCACAACCAATCATCCCTTAGATCCCGACGACACGAATGCCATAGCTTTCATGGACATATCCGAAAACTTCAAGATGGTCGAGAACCTGTTCACCGGCATAAGCCTGCTGGCATTTTTCGTTGGAATCGGCACACTGCTTGCCGGAATAATCGGCATCGGCAACATAATGTGGATCATAGTCAAGGAACGCACCCAGGAAATTGGTATCCGTCGAGCCATCGGAGCCAAGCCACGCAACATAATAGCCCAGATCCTGTCCGAGAGCATGACGCTGACAGCCATTGCAGGTCTGGCCGGAATCTCATTTGCTGTTCTCGTGCTGACGGTAGCTGAGAAGCTGACCTACGATCCGGCACTCGGTTCCGCCCACTTCCAGCTCTCATTCGCAAAAGCGGTGTGGATAATGGCCGTGTTTCTTATCCTCGGGACAGCCGCCGGAATCATCCCGGCGATAAAGGCAATGCGCATAAAACCCATTGAGGCACTTAACGATAAATAAAAAACGCAAAACATACAGCAATGAAAAAATTCTTCCGAATCTTCCTATGGATCATCGTGGCTCTGATTTTCGTAGCCACATTCGTCTTCCTCTATCTGAACTCCAAGCCCAAGGATACGGTCTACGAAATCGTATCTCCCGATACCGGAACCATTGAGCAGACCACCGTACTGACCGGATCCATCGAACCTCGCGATGAGATCCTGATCAAACCCCAGATCTCAGGTATTATCACCCAGATCAATGTCGAGCCCGGCGACATGGTTCAGGAAGGACAGGTGATAGCCGTGATCAAAGTGATCCCCGATGCCTCACAGCTGTCCGATGCCGAGAGCCGCGTATCGCTGGCCAATATAGCCCTCGATGACGCACGATTGAAACATGAGCGCAACAAACAGCTTTTCGAGCGCAAGGTGATCTCCCGTGAAGAATACGAAAACACAGAAGCCGCCCTCAACAAAGCCGAGTCAGAACTCGCATCGGCAAAAGATGCAGTAACAATTGTCAAACAGGGTGTATCGCGCTACAATGCCTCAGAAGCCAACACACAGGTCCGCGCCACGATAACCGGTCTTGTCCTCGACGTTCCGGTCAAAGTGGGAACATCCGTAATCCAGTCCAACACATTCAACGACGGGACGACAATAGCCACCGTAGCCGACATGAACAATCTGATTTTCAAAGGCACCGCCGACGAGACAGAAGTAGGCTCACTATCCGTAGGCATGCCGGTCAGCATAACCGTCGGTGCCCTTCCCGACTTCCGCTCGGATGCCACAATAGAGTATATTTCGCCCAAGGGAACCGAGAGCAACGGAGCCAACACATTTGAGGTACGCGCCGCAGTAAGCACCGATCCCGACGTCAAACTGCGCGCAGGCTACAGCGCCAATGCCACAGTGGCACTCAACCGAACAGGCAACGTACTCCGACTTCCGGAAAGCGTGGTTGAATTTGCCGGCGATTCCACATTTGTGTATGTCATGACCGACTCAGTTCCGGCACAGAAATTCCGCCGCACTCAGATCAAGACCGGAGCCAGCGACGGCATCAATATCGAAATCAAATCCGGCATCGACAAAAAATCGCGTCTGCGTGGTGCCGAGATCAAAGAACAATAATCCCTCCAACCGCATTTCCGATTCAATCCAATGAAAACTTTCTATATCGCAGCCGCGGCTATTCTGGTAAGTTCCACAGCACTTGCCTCACAGCCATGGACACTCGACAGCTGCATCAGCTATGCCTTGAGCCACAACATCGACATCCGCGCCAGAAGCCTCGAAAGCCGGTCGGCAGAACTCGACGTGACAGAAGCTAAAGACAAATTCCTTCCACAAGTCAGCGCAGGTGCCAACCAGACCTTCAACTTCGGCCGAGGTCTGACATCGGCCAACACATACGCCGACCGAAACACATCGGAGTTCGGATGGAACGTGGGACTATCGCTTCCGCTCTTCCAAGGACTCTCTGCAAAGCGTCAGCTCGACTATGCACGCGCCAACCTCTCAGCCATGCTTGAAAACATAGAGGCAGCCAAAGATGACGTCACATTGCAGGTCATGTCCCAATATCTGCAGGTGCTTTACTGCGGCGAGTTGCTCGATGTAGCCAAAGAACAGGTACGGATATCCACCGTAGAGCTTGAACGTCAGCAAGTGCTGTTTGAAGCAGGTAAAATACCGGAGCTGGATCTCACACAAGCCCGTTCGCAGCTCGCCCAGGATCAGCTTACCGAGGTCACCTCGGCCAACGACCGGCGCATAGCCCTCGTAGATCTCGCCCATCTCCTGCAGATCACGGATCTGACCGACTTCGAGATAGCTCCCCTCAGCGACGAGCAGACTCTGCTTCCCGATGCAGCCACCATCTATGCCAATGCCCTTGGCATAAACCACGCCATCAAAGCCAGCGAGCTCAACATAGCCACCGCCGACCGACAGATCTCACTTGCCAAAACCGGTTATATACCACGGCTGTCGCTCAACGCAGGTCTTTCAAGCGCATACTACAAAATTTCCGGTATCGAGAATCCCTCCTTTGCCCGGCAGATGCGCGACAACTTCAACAAATCGATCGGTTTCACCCTCTCGATTCCCATTTTCGATGCATTCTCCACACGCAACGCCGTCAGAAAAGCCCAGGTGCAACGTCTGAACGCCGAGTTGCAATACGAGAACGCCACCACCACCCTCAACAAAGCCATCCAGCAGGCATATTATCAGGCAGAAGCTGCGTCGGCAAAACTATCAGCCGGCATAACAGCCAGAGAAGCCGCTCGAGAGGCCATGGATGCAATGCAGGAAAAATACAATTTCGGACGCGCCAATGCCACCGAGTTTGAGCAGGCCAAGACCACCTATATCAAGGCAAGCGCCGAAGCGGTCCAGGCCAAATATGAGGCACTGCTCAGAATGCGTATCCTGCAATTCTACAACTCAGGACGCTGACTTAACCCCCATCAATAAGCCATAAAAAACGGCTCAAAACGCATCATTTTGCCACTGATCATTGCAAATCAGATTTTAATTTGTAAATTTGCATGTTGTACAACATTGTTATACAAAACAACTGATTTCAATGATCAAGCATGCTTTGGAGAAAGTGATGAGCGAAGACATGTCGGAAATCTGGACAATTCTCACTGGAGATGAGAAACGTATGATCACTGACAACTTCACCCTTCATCATTTCAAAAAGAACCAGATAATATATGCCGAGCGTGAACATCCGGAATACCTATGGTGTCTGCTCAAAGGAAAAGCCAAGCTCTGCAAAGACGGTGTCGGAGGGCGTCAGCAGATCCTGCGCCTCATCAGTCCCGTGCAGTATTTCGGCTACCGCGCCTACTTCGCTCAAGAGGACTATGTCCACACGGCCACAGCGATGGAACCATCCGTGATCGGCGCATTTCCACTTGAAGTGGTCAAAAAACTGATAGACAGCAACCGCGACGTGGCATGGTTTTTCATCCACGAGCTCTCGCGCAACCTCGGCAGCGCCGACACCCGTACCGTCAACCTCACTCAGAAACATATCCGTGGACGCCTTGCCGAAGCCCTGATGGTTCTGATCGACCATTACGGATTTGAGGACGATGGCATGACTCTTCGCATCTATATGGCCCGTGAAGATCTCGCCAATCTATCCAACATGACCACATCAAACGCCATCCGTACACTGACAGCTTTTGTGAATGAAAAGCTGATCATCGTCGACGGGCGCCAGATCAAGATCACCGACAAGGCATCCCTGCTCAAAATAAGCAAGTTTGGATAAACAACAAGTACTTTAACATACGTCTAATTAACACTTTAGTTCTTAACCAATGAGGAAATTCCTTAAATTCTTTTTCATCGCGGCAATGAGTTTGTCGGCCGCGAGTTTTGTCTCGTCGTGCGACGACGACAATGAAACACTCAATCCTGCTGCTGAAATCGGTATCACCAACCAATCATGGGATTTGTCCAACACCATCACAGCCGACGGGCAAGGCGGCACGATCAATCTGACATTCACGGCCGCCGGCACATGGAAAGCATCGTGCGGCGACCAATGGTGCAAGATCACACCGACCAGCGGACGCGAAGGCAACTCACAGCTGACGGTTACATTAGAAAGAAACACTACCGGAGCGCAACGCACGGCGACCGTCATGATCCGTATCGAATCCACCGGTAAATCACTGCTGATCAAAATCGTTCAGGGCACTACAACCCAAGGTGGCGACGGCACATACACCAGTGTCAACGAATGGATGTTCAACTACATGAAGGAAAAATATCTCTGGAACGAACCGCTTCAGACCCTTCAGCCCGACAAATCGCTGTCCTACGACAAGTTCCTGACATCCGTACTCGACGCCGTGGATGCCGACAACCACCGCAACCGCGACGACGGACACTGGGTCAACGGAAAACGTGAATACTACTACTCATTCATCGAGAGCGATGCACCCGTATCCAAATCCGCCGGCGAAGAAGAGACCGGATCAGGCATCACCTATATGGAACTCGCGCAGATCTCCAACACAGCCTATGCCATTCTTCCGGCGATGGTGGCCCCCGGCACACCGGCCGCACAGGCAGGCATCAAGCGCGGCGACATCATCATCAAGGTCAACAACACCGCCCTTACATCAACCAACCTCAGCAACCTCGCCAACCGGGTATATGACGGCGGCGTGACCGTGACACTCGGCGAACCGCAGTTCGACGACGAAGGCTACCTGACCTCCATCACAACCGGTTCGACCATCAGTCTTGCATCAGCCACCTACACCGATCCGGCAATCTACCAGTCATCGGTACTCGAACTCTCCGGAGGCAAGAAAGCAGGCTATCTCGCCTACATGGGCTTCCACACCTCCTACGACGCACAGCTCATTGATATCTTCAACCAGTTCAAGAGCCAAGGCATCACCGACCTGATCCTCGACCTGCGCTACAATGGTGGTGGCCACGTGCTGTCAAGCGTACTTCTCGCCACGCTTATCACCGGCGATGCCTACAAAGGACAGCTCTATAGCCGCACAACCTACAACGCAGCACGTGCTGCCAAGGGTGAAGTCGGTGAATACCGTCTCGGAACAGCCTCAACTCCCGAAGGCAACTACAGCAAACTGACTGAAGCCCTCAGCGCATCAGTGAATCTGAAGACAATCTATGTGATCACCAGCGAGAACACAGCTTCAGCCTCAGAACTTATCATCAACGGTCTCCGCGGTCTTGATCTGACGGTCAACCTGATCGGTACAACCACCAACGGCAAGAACGTGGGCATGGAGGCAATGCAGAGTACGATCGGAAACTACACCTACCTCTTCGCTCCCATCACATTCTACAGCGAGAACGCCAAAGGCTTCAAGGATTATGCCGACGGCTTCACCCCCGACGTTGAATTTGACGACTCCCAGTATCTTCTCGGCGACTTCGGAACATCCGATGATATCCTGAGCAAAATAGCCTTCCTCTGGATCGTCAACGGAAACAAGCCCAATCTCTCAATGTCGAGAGCCAACACATTCGGCACCACCGTACGCAAGATCAAGTCCAAATCAGACCGCACCCCCGTACAGTACAATGGCATGATTGCATTCCCGGAAGATAAGAACTGATCCGGAACACAAACCTATACCAACAGGCGGAGATCCCTCAACCGGGTCTCCGCCTATTGTTTTACATTGAAAAAAATCCTATTTTTGCATCAGAACAATTCAATTCAGTGTATCAGGATGAAAAAGCGTGTAAGACTCAGCAACTATTCGATAATCATCACTATCATAAGCCTTGGCATACTGGTAGTGCTATTTTTCAAAAACCTCCAGAACGGAAATGCATGGGCATTCTACCCGATCGGAGCAATGTGCATTGCGCTCTGTCTGCTGGCTTTGTTCTATATGCCGATAAGTATTGAGGCCAACGGAAAGGAACTATGCATAAACCGGTCGTTATGGTTCAAAAAGATCCCGATGAGCCAAATCGAGTCCGTAAGAAAATGCGAACCCACAATGGCTGAGCGACGGATATTCGGCAGCGGAGGATGGTTCGGCTACTGGGGATGGTTCAGCGAACGCGACCTCGGAAAATATTTCGCATTCTACGGACGCTCGTCCGAATGTTTCCTTGTCCGTCTGCACAACGGCCGCCAATACATGCTTGGCTGCAAGGATCCCGAGGAGATGGTGGAATATGTCAGCAGTCATCTCAACTAAAAAATTAGTTAAAAAATTTGTCAGTCGGAAATAAATATCTACCTTAGCGGTGTGAACTAAAAAACTCGTTAGGATGAAATCCGAAAAGAACAAACTGACAGACAAAGAAGAAGAGATCATGTTGCTGCTCTGGGAACATGGTCCATGCAGCATAAAAGAACTTATTCCCCACTTTGCTGAACCGCGTCCCCACATCAACACCGTATCATCTTTCGTGCGGCTTTTAGAGAAAAAAGGATACGTGGCCCACGAGCCCGGACGCTACGGCGGCTTCAACTACTTTGCCGTAAAACCGAAATCGGACTACAGACGCAATGCCGTGGGGCGGCTTGTCAGCAAATACTTCGGCAACTGCTTCTCCATGGTCTCACAGCTTGTGGAGGATGAACAGCTCAACGCCGAGGAACTGCGTGAATTGCTCGACATGATAGAACAAAAAAAATAAGCACAGCCGCATAGTAAACAGTCAATGGAATCATTATTCACATATTCACTAACCGTATCATTGTCGATACTCGCTTTGTGGCTTGCCTACCGGCTGACCATAGCAACACAGAAGCACCTCACGACAAACCGTGCCGTTTTGCTGACGATATATCTGATCAGCATACTTATCTACCCCATGGTCAGCATTCTCTCATCGAACGTACCCGTCGCTTATGCACCAAGTTCAATTTCCGTTCCATGGACCTACGATGGCATAAGGCAGATGGCCACCATCCTCAGCTACCTGTCCTACACATGGCTCATCGGTGCCTGCGCATGCGCCCTGCTCACATTGTCAGAACTGACCAGAATATGCCTGATAATACGTCGGGCAAAACCGATCCGTGAAGGCCACCGGAAGATCTATATCACAGACAATAACAGGATATCGCCATTCAGCTTCGGAAACATCATTGTGATGAACACAAGGGATTACAAAACCGGCAAAGACTTCATACTCGCTCACGAAGAGGGACACATAAGCCATATCCACACCGCCGACATGATTCTCGCGCAACTCACGCTGATAATCTGCTGGTACAATCCGGCAGCGTGGATCCTAAGAAAAGATCTCAAGCTGAACCACGAATATCAGGCCGACCAATACAGCCTTGACAGTGGATGCGACACTAAAAGCTATCAGATGTTTCTGCTGCAAAGGGTAGCCGGAAAGAACTTTCCTGTTCTCGCCAACAACCTCAACATCAAAAATCTGAAACAGAGGATAGCGATGATCAACCGAAACAGATCCAACGGGGTGTCAAATATTCTCCGCTATGGATTTCCTCTGGCAGCCATGGTGATAGTGGCTATGGCCATACTGAATCCGAACGTCCAAGAGACACTGTTCATATCGCGTCATGCGTCAAAAATGGCAAACGCAAAACAAACCATCCTTGAGAAACAACCGGATATATTCGTTGAAGGACGACAGATAGAAATGGACAATCTCAACGAGATCCGGCCTGCCGACATTCAATCCATCACCGTCACCAAGAATCCGGACAGGATAGACATCAATCTAAAGTAAACCAGCACCATAATGATACATTTCAACTACAGGCCGACGTCTGTGGCAGCCCGTCCTATACTGTTATTGTCTATTTTTCTGACAATATGCAGCATATCCGCCATTGCGCAGATCAATGTCACCGGAACCGTGATAGACCGCGAGACCGACGAGACACTTGCCGGAGCATCGGTGATGATCAGGGATGAAGCCGGCAAGATCCGCAAATTCTCCACATCGAAAGCCAACGGATCATTCACCATATCGATAGCCGACATCTCAGGATGCCGGATCGAGGCTACCATGATAGGCTTTGAAAAAAAATCGGTCAGCCTCGACAGCATAGAACTTCCGGCCAGAATATATCTCAGTCCAGGGAGCATAAAACTAAAGGAAGTGGCCATCAAGGCCGACCGCATTCGAGAGCAGGGCGATACGGTCAGCTACACCGTCGGGGCATTCGCCCAAAAACAGGACAGAAGCATTGGCGATGTGCTCAAAAGAATGCCGGGGATCGATGTGGAGCAAAACGGACGCATCAAATATCAGGGCGAGGATATCAACCGGTTCTACATAGAGGGCTCCGACCTTCTCGGAGGAAAATACGGGATAGCCACAAACGGCATCAACCACGACGATGTAGGCGCAGTAGAGGTCATGGAAAACCATCAGCCGATGCAAGTGCTGTCCGGCATCAGCTTCTCCGACAAAGCAGCCATAAACCTGAAGCTGAAAAACAAGGCGAAAGCCACATGGAGCATCCATGGCAGCGCATCGGGAGGCTACTCGGGACAACCGGAAGGAGCGTTATGGAACGGAGAGCTGTTCGCCATGGCCGTCATGCCATCATTCCAGAGCATCATGACAATCAAGGGCAACAACACCGGCGCTAATCTCTCGGCACAGACCACCGACTTTTTCGCCAACCGCCGGTCAACCGATCTGAGCCGCTATATCAATATCGGACTTCCCGGTACGGCCTCTCTACAGGAGAAACGCACGCTATTCAACAGATCGGCCATGATATCAGGCAACAGCCTGTGGAAAACCGGAAGCGGTGAATTGAAAGCGCAGATCGACTATGCCTTCAACCGCATCATCTCCCATGCCGCCAACATCACGACCTACATACTCAACGACGGCAACCGTATTATAACGGAAGAGCGTGACGGACGCGACCGCAACCACGCCCTGTCGGGAAAACTGATCTATGAGTCGAACCGCAAAACCGCATACATAAACAACACCCTGCAAACCAATATCGACTGGGACAACGTCAGCCTCCGAATGTCAGGCTCCATCCCGAATCAACAGAGCGCATCACTCCCCGACTATTATCTTGCAAACAGATTCAAGATGATAAAACGTTTCAGCGGCAAGCATCTCATCACATTCCAGAGCATCAACGAATGGGAATCCCTGCCGCAGACACTGAGCGTGGGGTCGGATGGTCGCAACCTGCGCCAACATATCGGCGACCACGCATTCTTCACCCAGGAATCCGCCGCATACGCATTTTCATTCAAGGGGATAACAATCAGCCTTGAAGGAGGGCTCAAAGGATATCTCCGCAAAATGGACTCCGAAGGCTCCATTGGTCCTGACCGACAGGAGGAAACCCTATCATGGGAAAATGTGGTCAACACGAACTATCTCACCCTCTATGCCACCCCGAAACTTGAATACTGGATCAAGCGTGTGAGCCTGACACTCAACGCACCGTTGAGCTACGCACGATATTCATTCGACAAAGCCATTGCCGACCGTCAGGAAATCTACTTTTCCCCATCGCTCAGCATGAACTGGAAACCGAACAACCGCATCCAGCTTGGAATCCGTGGCGGCACAGGACGTAGCCCGATGCCATTGAACATGATCCACAGCGGCATGCTTATGACGGACTACAGGACATTCAACCAAGGCACCGACGATTTCTATACCACCACATCACAGAACCTCTCAGCCAACTTATCCTACAAGCATACCCGGATGGGGCTATTCGGAAATGTCATGGCTCTACAGAGCTGGTCGCGGACACCCTACACCATGGTTCAGCAACTGGTCGGCGACTATGCCGTCTACTCCTACTCCCCGGCCAAAAGCAACGGACAATCGCTGATGCTCAACGGGAAAATAGGGAAAACGCTTGATTTCATACGCGGAAGCATGAGCCTTTCCGGCAGATACCAGCACTTCACATCCCATCTGATCTCCGAGAACGAGAATGTGGCCTCCAACCGGAAGATATGGAGCATTGCAGGAAGTAGCAACGGCACTCCGGCCAGATGGCTCAGCATAGCCTACTCCATCGACCTTTCCGCAAGCCGTCTGGCTATGAACGGCTACCGCAATCCATGGCTCAGGACATTGCAAAACGAGCTTCAGCTCACCATCATACCCCACAGAAAATGGGAATGGAGCATAATGGGAGAACATTACCACAACGAAATAACCTACAATCAATATAAAAACATTCTGATGGTTGACACAAAATTAGTGTTCCGGCTATCCAAGCGCGTAGAAATGAGCGCACTGCTGTCGAACATCCTAAACCACAAGACATACAGCTATACAACCTACAACGCCCTCGGATCCTTTGAATCCCAACGCCAGCTCCGCGGACGTGAATTTCTACTAACCATAACTCTACGAAAATGAGACAGACCATTTTACTGCTATTCGCATTACTCGCATCGCTCCCCTCGGCGGCACAAGAAAAAGCGGATATCGAGGTGAGCTACACCTACAGCTATCTCCACCGCTCGGGGAAAGAACGAAACAAAACGATGATACTTCTGGCCAATGCCATAACCTCAAAATTCTATAATCCCGAGACCGAATATGTGGACTCGCTGGAAAACACTCCCGAGGGCAAGGAGATCTACGACCGGATGAAGTTGGCCGCATACACATCGGGGAGCATGAAAAATGTGCCGTCGCGCAGCCTGCCGATGTATATCTACAAATTCAAAGAGAAAGGGGAAACCGAGATCTACGACGGCAATGCGACCATGATGTTCACATTCAAAGAGCCCTACGAAGCACAAAACTGGGAGATCGGGGATTCGACACAAACCATAGCCGGATATGAGTGCATACAGGCCACCTGCGAATACCATGGACGGCAATGGACCGCATGGTTCGCTCCTGAGATCCCTGTCCAGGATGGCCCATGGAAACTGAGCGGACTGCCGGGACTGATACTTCTCGCAGAAGAGAATACAGGCCAGCACAGTTTCCTGGCAACAGGTCTAAGGACGACAGACCGCACGATCAATCCCGTTCTCGGCAAACACAACTACGAAAAGGCATCACGGATGGAGATGCTCAAGGCATTACGCAAATTCGAGGACAATCCCGAGGCCGGACTCTCCGCCGCGCTCGGAGTGACAATAAAAGTCCGTGGAGGACTGAAATTCGACGGGACAGTCGATTTTCTTGAGACAGACTACAGATAATGATAACCAACACCATGAACTGATATGATACGGAAAATAATAACAACAGGGCTGTTTGCGGCTGCATTGACAATGACAGCACGGGACAACGGCAACACCATCCGTGTAGCCTACGATTGCACGAGCCGGACATTGGCGACCAACCGCGACTTTGACAAGAACAGGATGATTCTTGCAGCAACACCGGAACAATCCATCTACTTTAACGAGACAAGCCTCTACTGCGACTCAATGACCTCCACCCCGGAAGGGAAGAAACATCTTAGTGAGATACAGCTGGCGGCATGGGTCACCCAGACACCCGACGGAGGCATGATGATAGACACGACCCGAGGCAATGCACCAAAGAAGAGCGTCCACACATACGTCACGAAAAAGACAGCCACAGGCAAAATGACCGTTTACGGGAAATGGGGCGATGAAGATGGGAAATACAACGAACCCCTCAACGGCATAGAATGGGAGATCGCGGAGGATTCAATCAGCAATATCCTCGGCTATGAATGCGTGATGGCAACCGCCGACTATCACGGACGACACTGGAAGGTATGGTTCACGCCCGAGATACCGCTGTCCGACGGACCGTGGAAGCTACACGGGCTGCCCGGATTGATACTTTCAGCCGAAAGCGACGGAGATTTCCGATTCGAAGCGACGAGAATAGAGAGCTCCGGCAAAAATATTCCCACGGTCTATAAGCAGGATAACTACTCGACCGTTGACCGCCGGAAAGCTCTGGCAAATGAAGAATATTCCATTCAGAACCGAGAGGCGATGCTCAACGCAAAATATGGCGTCAAGCTCACAATCAGCAACATTGACAGCAATGGCAACCCCACAAAGAAAAAAGACTATGACCGGCAGCGATTTTGCATAGAGACAGATTTCTGACACTTTCAGTATCAAAAAGACATAAATTACCCCCCCCCAATCAAAATGCAACAAAATGATGAATTTTCGTTGCATTTTGTTTTTTATAGTCATAAATTATCATATCTTTGCAAAATCTTTAATAATCATTAATCACATCCACACAATCATGTTTAAATTTAATTCACGCATTGCAGGCATCATGTCCATGATAGGGTGTCTTGCGATGTTGTTCACGTCATGCAGCGACGATGACACGACGCTGACTCCGACCCAGGAGCCGCCGACATTCAGCGTTGCGATCAACAAGATTGAACGAACGTCGGTTGACTTCACGGTATTCTCATCGAAAGCAGCCGACTATGCCTATCTCATGGCTGAAAAAGGCACCAAAGAGATCACAACGGCAGAAGAAGTGTTCGAACAAGGCCACAGCTCCATGCTTGAGAAGGGAGTAGCCAAAATCAAATCAGATGATGTTGAAGGCAGCAAAGACTATGTTCTTTATGTCGCAACACGCAAAATCAATCCATACGTCTACAGCCAGGTTGAAGAATTTGACCTCAGCACAGAAATTCCCTACACCAAGCTACTGACCATGAACAAAATCGGCAAGACCGACTTTGCATATCATGTTGAAGTACCGGAAAACGCCACCAATGTGAAGCACCTCGTGGTCCGCAAAAACGACTATGAAGGCGTCAAGTCGATTCTCGGCGGTCTGACCGAAGTAACCGAAGAGATCTACCTCAAGGTGTTCGGTCTGCTGATCAATGAATCCAATGACTTTACCTTTGACAAATATGGCAAAAACGCATCCGGAACCGGCTATGACATCCATATCCATTCCGACAACACCTTCCTGGCTATGGCCGGCGTTGTTGGCGATGACGGCAACATTGATCCCAACCAGTTTGAATGTATCGAATTCACCACACATAAATCAGAAGTTTCTCCCTATGATGTCGACGTGGCCATCGAGACCACCTCGACAACAGCCACCATCACCATGACTCCTGATCCGGAGATCGTCAGCTACCGAGTGCTGATGGATGCCAAGAGCGAATACGACTACTGGCGCCGTGAAGGTGAAGAGCAGATCCGCTACGTCATCATAGGCCACTGGGATGACCAGACCAACTCCCCCAAACGCGAATACACCGGCACACAGCAGATGAAAGGTGGCGGTCTCATACCTAACAGCCAGTACATTGTAGGTATCGTAGCCTTTGATGCAGAGGGACGTGAGCACTACAAAGAGATAGAATTCGTGACAGGCGAACCCACCGGCCCGGCTCCTACCCTCACCGTCACAGAGACCACACCGGCCACAACAACAATGTGGAACTCCAAAGCCTACAACGTGAAGGCCACCAACGCAGTGGAGGTACGCTACGGCTACTGGACAAAAGCACAGGTTGACAATGTGCTCAACAGCGGAGCCTCAATGGAGACCATTATCCAAAGTAATGGTAATCTGGTATCTGATCAGCAGCTCGCGGCCATTCTGTCGGACGAAGGCCTGACATTCGAGACCAACGACCTGCAACCGGAAACAGAATATCTGTTCGGTATCTATGCACGCACTGACGAATATGTAACGGCTGTTGAATACCGCGTCTTCACCACAGAAGAGATGCCACAGGTTGGCGGCGAAGTCAGAAAGAACATGCCCGGCAACTATATCGCCAGCACGACAGACGAAAATGGCAATACCGTAACCTTCCCCGTCACTATCACAACCGGCGTGAACGACGCCACAACCGCCGAGTACAAATCACTCAACCGTCTCGTGGCTCTCGGCTTCGGCCCATCGGACAAATATCCCTACACCGGACCTGAGAGCATCACAACTGGCGATGCCAACACAGCATACGGCCCGAAATGGTTCATCGAGTTCACAGAGGACGGCATCCAAGTACCGGAATGCAACAAGGCATGGTCAATGGGTACAATTGACGGCAATGCGACCTACATGCTTGGCTACGGAGTCCGCATAGCAGGCACACGTCCTATCGAGATGGCCATGGATCAGAGCTTTGCCGTTGAAGTATCTGAAGATGGCAACACAATCACCGTCAAAGGTAACTTCCAGCAGGTAGGCGCAGGCTATTACGCATATCCGGCAATGTACTATTCTTCAGGCAGCGGCTGGTTTGCAACCAACACTTATCTGTTCAGATGCTATTCTGATCTGGTGCTGACGCGTCAGACAACGAAGAGCATAGCCAGCCGAGTGCGCAGCTCAATCAAGATGCCGCAGATAACCACTGTCAAAGTAGGCAGCCTGAAAGCCGAGAAAGCCCGTCGCTCGGAGATCGGAACCAAAATCAAATAACGGACAGATTCAAACAACCCAAAAAGAAACAGAATTATGCACAAGATACTCAAATCACTGCTCGGACTGGCGTGTGCCTGCCTTCTGGCCACCGCCGCCCCGTCGTGCAGCGACGATGACACTAAATTGCCGGGTCACGGAATAGAAAACAGCCAATGGGCTGACATCAACGATGTCGACATCAATGGCCAGACCCTGATCTATGAATTTGACGCACCGGGACGCTGGACGGCGACAAGCAGCGACGAATGGTGCCAGCTGCTCACCGAGAGCGGCATTGCCGGAAAATCTTCACTCCGAATGAAAGTTGCCCCCAATGAGAGCGATTATGGCCGTTCGGCCACTGTCAACGTTCAGGTTGAGGGATATTCCGAACCATGCGTACTGACTATCCGTCAGGGAGATGGCTACCTCGAAAAAGGCGACGGCAAATATCGCGATGTCAACAACTGGATCTACGATCTTATGTCGGCCAACTACCTGTGGAATGAAAATATCCCCGAACTGACCCTCGACTATAGCCTCGACTATCAGAAATTCCTGTCGATGATCCTGACCGGAGTCAGCGGATATGATGACGTGAACCACGATGACGGCTACTGGCTCAACGGCGAACGCCTCGCCTACTACTCGTATATCGAGAGCTCGGCACCGGTATCCCGTTCGGCAGGTGACCGCTACACCGATTCCGGCATGTCGATCATCCCGACGATCCTCGGCCCGAACGACGACGATCCATGCGGATTTGCCGTAAGATGGGTAACCCCCGGATCTCCGGCCGCAGAAGCCGGCGTGAAACGTGGCGACTTCATCACCACAGTCAACAAGATCACCGTAACGCAGAACAACTACCAGTCGCTCGGCAACTCAGTGATCAACGGCAATGTCACCATTGACCTTAACGATGTTGAGTTCGTGGATGGTTCCGCGCAGATCACCAAGCGCGTTGAATCAGTCCTCGTGGGCAAAAACAGCTACACCGATCCCTCGATCTACAAGGCCACCGTTGTCAGCACCAGCAATGGCAAGAAAATTGGCTACCTCATGTATTTCGGTTTCCACATGAACTATGACAACCAGCTCAACGAGATCTTCGGCCAGTTCAAGGCAGAAGGCATCGACGAACTTGTGATCGACCTGCGTTTCAACCCCGGTGGCCACGTGCTGTCGAGCACCGTTCTTGGCACACTCGTAGCCGGACAGGCACACAAGGGAGACGTTTATGTCCGCACCACATACAACGCAAGCCGTACAGCAGCCGGCCAGACCGGTGTTTACAAGATCGGCGAGGGAGCCAACCCGGAATCGGGCAATGATTACGCACCTATCGTGACAGCTCTCAGCAACTCAGTGGGTCTGAACCGCGTGTTTATCATCGGCTCCGCCAACACAGCTTCAGCGAGCGAATTGCTGATCAACGGTCTGCGCGGTCTTGACATCACCGTCAACCTGATCGGAACACAGACCCAGGGCAAGAACGTCGGCATGGAAGGCTGGCAGAAGAAATTCGGCAGCTACAACTTCATCTTCTATCCCATCACCTTCTTCTGCGAGAACGGCAAGGGCTTCAAGGATTACGGCGACGGCTTCACCCCGGATCTCTATGTCGATGACTCGACCACATACCCGGGCGATTTCGGAACAATGGCCGACCTCCTGTCGAACGCAGCCCTGACATGGGCAGCCACCGGCCAGAAGCCGAACATGAACTCGACAACATCGAGAAGCAGCAACGGCAATATCAAGGTTCTCAAACAGACCAAAGAGATGAAGGCTCAGCTCGAACGCCGCAAGGGTGGTTCGCTGACCCAGCCACGCGAGATCTGATCCAGAAGATTTCCAACCCAAGATAGCGACACACCGGCTCATAAAAGCCGGTGTGTTTCTTTTTGTTTATGCACAATCGAGAATCAAAAGCGCAGAAAAGCACAAATCACCGCTGTGAAGTGTTATCTTTGCAGACGAAAAACAAAATGAAGATGAACAAGACACAAATCATAGAGACCATCCGGACGAAATCCGGCATCGAACAACTCAACGAGATGCAGACGGCAATGCTTGGCTGCGATGCAAAACGAATAATCCTGACAGCCCCGACCGGCTCGGGGAAAACGATTGCATTCACCTGCCGCATGCTCAGGACGCTGCAACTCCCCGACGGAAGAGTCCAGGCTGTGGTCATAGCCCCGTCAAGAGAGCTTGTGATGCAGATCGAGAGTGTTGTTCGCCCGATCGCCACCGGCTACAAGACCGTGGCACTCTATGGCGGCCATTCGATGATGGACGAGCGGAACTCCCTGACCCCCCTCCCCGACATAATCATAGCGACACCGGGACGACTGCTCGACCATATCCAGCGTGGGCAGATAGAGTTTGACGGGCTACAGATGCTTGTGCTTGATGAATATGATAAATGCCTGCAATTAGGCTTCGAAGGAGAGATGAAGCGTATTGTCAAACGCCTCGGCCGGATCGACAATCTTGTGATGACATCCGCAACAGAGATAGACGCGATACCGGACTATCTGCCAACGGGTCAAGTGGCAAGATTTGATTTCGGAGGAGAAAGCGAGCCGAGAACAAGAATGCAGGTGGCCGAGGTGAAAAGCTTCACACGCGACAAGCTCGACACACTGACCGCCCTGTTGCAGAATCTGCCGTCGGGAGAGCGTACGATAGTTTTCGTCAACCATCGCGAGAGTGCCGAACGCGTATACCAGCGGTTGCGCCGCGACAAGATAGCCGCCACGCTCTATCATGGTGCCCTTGACCAGCAGCAACGAGCCATGGCCATCGACCTTTTTTCCAACGGGACAGCCCCGGTGCTTGTGGCCACCGACCTGGCGGCACGCGGTCTTGACATCACCGATGTGGCCAACGTGATCCATTACCATCTCCCCGTAGACGAAGCCGCCTGGACCCACCGCAACGGCCGAACGGCACGCATGAACGCCACCGGCACGATATGGGTTATCACCTCCGAGGCTGACAACATACCGGAATACATCACCTTCGACCGTGAATACCAGCCGAAACAAACCGAAAAGCCCATGACCGGCACCATGATGGCCACAATCTATCTCAATGCCGGGAAAAAAGAGAAGATCTCCAAGGGTGACGTTGCCGGCTATATCGCCGCTTCCGGAGAGACAGCTCCTGACGAGATAGGCAAGATTGCTGTCCACGACCATCATTCCGTGGTGGCAGTTCCGGAGAACAAAGTCAAAGCTACAGTCAAAGCACTAAGCGACAAGAAACTCAAAGGGAAACGGGTGAGAGTCAGCATCGTCGAACCCTGAATGGTAAAAACCCGACATAAATATGCACAAAAACGGTGCAAGTGTGCCATTGGTTAAGGATATGTTAAAACCGTCCGTTTACCCGAAAAAATACTATATTTGCATCACAATAGAGTCAAACCCGAATAACGATAAGAGATGGCAAAAATAATTGGAGCAGTAGAAATCAACGAGGAACGGTGCAAAGGATGCGACCTGTGCGTTGTTGCCTGCCCGACCGATGTCCTCGGCCTCCAGCCTAAAGAAGTCAATAACCGCGGCTATCATTTTGCATATACCGTGAACCCGGATAAATGTATCGGATGCGCATCCTGTGCGATGGTCTGCCCCGACGGGTGCATCGAAGTGTATCGCGTGGTTGAGAAATAAATGTTTAAACTAAGAGACTCACAAAACAAGATATGAAAGAAGAAGTGAGATTAATGAAGGGCAATGAAGCGATAGCCCATGCAGCCATCCGCTATGGCGTAGACGGCTATTTCGGTTATCCTATCACCCCTCAGAGCGAAGTTCTTGAAACCCTTGAGGCACTGATGCCGTGGGAAACCACCGGCATGACCGTGTTGCAGGCAGAGAGCGAAGTGGCATCGATCAACATGGTCTATGGCGGCGCATCGACAGGCAAAGCCGTCATGACCTCATCGTCGAGTCCAGGTATCAGCCTTATGCAGGAGGGACTCAGCTACATAGCCGCCGGCGAGCTTCCTGCCCTGATTGTCAACGTGATGCGTGGAGGTCCCGGTCTCGGCACAATCCAGCCTTCACAGAGCGATTATTTCCAAGCCACAAAAGGTGGCGGCCATGGTGACTATCATTATATAGTGCTGGCACCATCAACGGTTCAGGAGATGGCCGATTTCGTAGGTCTTGGCTTTGATCTGGCATTCAAATACCGCACACCGGCAATGCTTCTGGCCGACGGTATCGTAGGTCAGATGATGGAAAAAGTGGTGTTGCCCGAAGCACGTCCACGCCGCACAGCCGAACAGATAGCCGAACAATGTCCCTGGGCAGTCACCGGACATCCGAAAGGACGCAAACCCAACGTCCTGACCACGCTTGAACTTGACAGCGTTAAAATGGAGGTCAACAATCTCCGCTATCAGGAAACCTACCGAAAGATAGAGGAAAACGAGGTGCGCTATCAGGAATATTTCACCGATGATGCCGAAGTTATATTCGTTGCATTCGGTTCAATAGCCCGAATCTGTCTGAAGGCGATCGAAGATGCCCGAGAGGCCGGAATCAAAGTAGGCCTCATCCGCCCGATCACCCTCTGGCCATTCCCGACCAAAGTATTGTCGGAAATATCCCGACGCGTAAAAGGGATGATGGTCGTAGAGCTGAATGCCGGTCAGATGGTAGAGGATGTACGTCTCGCCGTAGAAGGCCGGATTCCCGTTTACCATTATGGCCGCATGGGAGGCTGCATCCCCAATCCGCAAGAGGTTCTTGAAAACATGCAGTCGCATTTTCCGGACATGAAATGAAAAGAACAAGCACTGAACAGAAAACCAAAACAGAATGAAACCAGAAGATATCAAACGCCCGGAGAACAAGGTGTACAGCAAGCCAGAGCTACTGAACGACACCCCTATGCATTATTGCCCGGGATGTTCTCACGGTGTGGTTCACAAACTAATAGCCGAGGTGCTGAAAGAGATGGGTCAGGAAAACAACGCCATCGGAGTAGCCCCGGTGGGATGTGCCGTATTCGCCTATAATTATATCGACATAGACTGGATAGAAGCCGCCCATGGCCGGGCACCAGCCGTTGCCACCGGCGCGAAACGCCTGAATCCGGATGTTCTCGTGTTCACCTATCAGGGAGACGGCGACCTCGCTGCCATAGGAACCGCAGAAACGATCCATGCCGCGAACAGAGGCGAAAATATCGCCATCATATTTATCAACAACGCGATCTATGGTATGACCGGTGGCCAGATGGCACCTACAACCCTTGAGGGACAGAAAACCGCCACCACCCCATACGGGCGCCGTGTAGATCTCAACGGATATCCCCTAAAAATCAGCAATCTGCTGGCAGAACTTGAAGGCACATGCTACGTTACGCGTCAGGCAGTGCACACTCCGGCAGCGGTACGCAAAGCCAAAGCCGCCATCCGCAAGGCATTTGAGAACTCACTTGAAGGGCGCGGCACATCGGTTGTTGAAGTTGTCAGCACCTGCAACAGCGGTTGGAAAATGAGTCCTGCCAAAGCAAATGAATGGATGGTTGAAAACATGTTCCCGTTCTATCCCCTCGGAGACCTAAAGAATAACGACAAATGAAACAAGAGATAATAGCAGCAGGATTTGGCGGACAAGGCGTTCTGTCAATGGGTAAGATTCTGGCATACGCAGGCTTGATCGATGATCTGGAAGTTACGTGGATGCCATCGTATGGCCCGGAACAGCGTGGAGGCACAGCAAATGTCACAGTCGTTCTGTCGGATCGTCCGATCAGTTCTCCGGTGCTTGACAGCTATGACACAGCCGTGATCCTTAATCAACAGAGCCTTGACAAGTTTGAGAGTAAAGTCAAGCCGGGTGGGACTCTGATCTATGATCCGTATGGAATCCACCGTCCGCCAACACGCACAGACATCAACGTTTATGCAGTCAACGCGATGGACGCGGCCTTTGATTTGAAGAGTGCCAAAAGTTATAACATGATAATTCTCGGCGCATTGCTGAAAATCAATCCGATAGTGAGTATAGATTCTGTCATGACTGGATTGAAGAAAACGCTGCCGGAAAGACATCACCATCTGCTTCCGGCGAACCGCGAGGCTATTTTGCGTGGGATGGAGCTGGTGAAATAAGGGTTTGTAACCAAGTTAGATTATATATTGCGCTGGGGGATGATTCCTCCGGCGTTTTTTTATCCATAGGGAAGGAGGATGAAGCCGGACGCGCCATGGCGCCTATTCTTTACCCACAGAAGTGTTCAGCAACGGTCAAGGAACTCAAAAATCGCATATACCCTGTCGATCGCCTACCTGCAAAAAAGCTCGTTCAACAGCCGACACTTGGCCGATATAGTCAACATCATATGCCACCGCCCGTCCGATTTTCCCGAATGGCACAGCTCCGACACCGCCCGATTGTTAGCGCCCCCCCTATCTTCAAGAACAACAAGAAATCCTCGGGTTATTTCTTTTAATTCTCCGAAAATTTGTAACTTTGTAATATGGGAACAGAGCTGACAACCAACATACAAGAGTCCCAATTCTATGCTGAGATAAAAGAATTGCTTTTACAGGCGCGCAGTCGTGCCTATATGTCTATCAATTCCATCATGTCGCAAACATATTGGCAAATTGGTAAACGCATTGTTGAACAAGAGCAGAAAGGTAGCTTTTTATCTCACCTATCCTGACCAAGAAAAAAGTCACACACTGTGTAGCCTTTTAAGTTGGTCACACATTCGTCTGATAATGAGATGTGACGATGAACGGGAACGCCAATACTACATTTCCGAATCATCGAAGCACAATTGGAGCGTACGCACGTTGGAACGTAATCTGAAAACAGACTCTTTCCACCGCCTTATCTCGCAATCGTCTTTGACCGAACATAAAGAACCGTTAGCGCAGCACAACATTGTTAAAGACCCTTATGTGATGGAATTTCTCGGAATTAAGGGTAACGGCAAATTTTTGGAAAGCGAATTGGAGTCTGCCATAATTGATAACATCGAACAATTTTTGCTTGAACTTGGCAACGGATTTTCGTTTGTCGGACGTCAAATGCGCATAAGTACCGAAACCATGCATTTCTATGTGGATTTGGTGTTTTACAATTATTTACTAAAATGCTTTGTGCTTATTGACCTTAAAACTGATAGGCTGACGCACCAAGACATCGGCCAAATGGAAATGTACGTCAGAATGTTTGACGACCTCAAGCGTCAGTCCGATGACAACCCGACTATTGGAATAATACTCTGTAAAGACAAAGACGAAACGCTTGTGAAGTACAGTGTATTGAACGAGGCTCGCCAAATATTTGCATCTAAATATAAACTTGTTTTGCCCTCAGAGGAAAAACTTATAGAGGCACTTGATATCAAAATATGAAATCAGTTTTTCGTTATTATTTATAGCTCGGCACTATTAGCTCATGGCCAGTTTGATGCGCGCCAGCTCGCGGTCTATACGCACATCTTTATACATGTTTATACATGGATTTGCTATACATAAGGCCTTTTATTTTGACTTCCTATCTTATA
>OFGO01000652.1_pt1 | contig 30473 bp, 26 predicted proteins | sample 1521761 | NCBI WGS metagenome assembly OFGO01 (sample SAMEA3504128, study PRJEB24116) | mouse gut metagenome | biome: mouse gut; feature: mouse-associated habitat; material: faeces | place: Denmark | collected 2011
GAGCGAGTCGGGAATCAGGCCGGACGGTGCGGCACCTGCGGCGGCCGTGCCCGCCGGCTGCGGAGCGCGCGCGAGGGTGTCGGGACGCGACAGGGTGCCTCCGCGCACGAGGGTGCGGGGGCCGCGGCGGATCTGCACGCCGCCTTGTGCGGCGCAGGTCAGTGCGGTGCAGAGCATCAGCAGGAGTAGCGACAGCCTTCGTTTCATCGGATGCGGCATCAGCGTGCGGTGAAACGTCGGAGGAACTGTTCGATCTGGGCGTCGTCCGTGAACCCGATGACGATGCGGCCGCCGCCGTTTTTGGTGCGGCGGATGGCGATCTGGTCCGAGAAGACCCGTTCGAGCTGCTCGACCAGGCGGGTGTAGGATTCGGGATATTCCTCCTCCTCGCCTGCCGCCGCGGGGTCGGCCGCCGCTTCGGCCAGGGCGCACATGCGGCGGGCCAGCTCCTCGGTCTGACGCACCGAGAGCCCTTTGCGCACGCAGCGCTTGAGCACGCGCAGCCGGTGCTCCTCGGGTGCTGCGGCGATGGCCTTGGCGTGCCCCATCGAGATTAGCCCCTCCTTGAGGGCGTACTGCACCTCGTCGGGGAGCTTCAGCAGACGGATGTAGTTGGCCACGGTGGAGCGCTTCTTGCCCATCTTCTCCGAGAGGGCGTCCTGCGTGAGGTGGCATTCGTCGATCAGGCGCTGCATGCCGAGCGCGATCTCTATGGCGTTGAGGTCCTCGCGCTGGATGTTCTCCACGAGGGCCATGGCGTGGAGGTTTTCGTCGTCGGCCTCGCGGATGTAGGCCGGCAGGTGGCGCAGGTCGGCACGCTGCGCCGCGCGCCAGCGGCGTTCGCCGCTGATGATGGTATAGCGTCCGTCGCCGTTGCGCCGCACGGTGATGGGCTGGATGAGCCCCAGCTGGCGGATCGAGTCGGCCAGCTCGTCGAGCGCCTCCTCGTCGAACGAGGTGCGCGGCTGCGCGGGGTTGGGGAGGATGTCTTCCACGGCGATTTCGGTCATCTCGCTCATCGGCGCGAGTCTGGCCTCGGGTGCCGCTGTGCCGAATATGGCGTCCAATCCCCGTCCTAATCCCTTCTGTTTCATATTGTGTTCGGTTACTTTCGGTTGCGTTTGAGGAACTCCTTGGCCAGCGTCAGGTAGTTGGCCGCACCCACGGCCGAGGCGTCGTAAAGCATGACCGGTTTGCCGTGCGAGGGTGCTTCGCCCAAACGGATGTTGCGCTGGATTATTGTGTCGTAGACCAGCTCGCCGAAGTGGTCGCGGACCTCGGCGGCCACCTGGTTGTTGAGGCGGTTGCGCATGTACATGGTCAGCAGGAAGCCCTCGATGGCGAGCGACGGGTTGAGGCCGCTGCGCACGATGCGCAGGGTGTTCAGCAGCTTCGAGAGCCCTTCGAGCGCGAGGTATTCGCACTGCACGGGGATGAGCACCGAGTCGGCCGCCGTGAGGATATTGACCGTGGTGTAGCCCAGCGACGGCGAGCAGTCGATGAACACGTAGTCGTAGTCGTCGCGCACGCGGTCGATCAGTCGCTTCATCACGTGGTGGGCGTTCTCCATCTTCGGCAGCTCGGTGTCCGCCACCAGGTCGATCGACGAGGGCAGCAGCCACAGGTTCTTCACGTCGGCGCTGTGCCGGATCGCTTCGCGGGGGTCTTTCGCGCCGGTGAGGCATTCGTAGATTCCCTCCAGGTCGATGTCGAATCCGAGGCCCGACGTGGCGTTGGCCTGGGGGTCGGCGTCCACGAGCAGTACCTTTTTCCCCAGCAGCGCGATCGACGCCGCGAGGTTGATGGCCGTGGTGGTCTTGCCCACGCCCCCTTTCTGATTGGCTAATGCGATAACCTTTGCCATTTTTCCGTTTCCCGTATTGTAAGCAGGCAAATTTACGCAAATTCCGCGGGTTGTGCAAATCGTGCTCCGAAATTTGGCCGTGCGGCGGCATCCGTCGGGCGGGAGGCGCGCGTCTGCGACGGGTGCGGATTTCGCTCCCGCGGACTGCGGAAACGGAAAAAATAAGTATCTTTGGCCGCGTAAAACAGACGAACGATGATGACGGAACGATCGACGGAGGAGCGCATGCGGGAGCGTGCGGCCGAGGCCGGGGCCGATGCCCCGGAGGTGTCGGGGCGCGGCGGTGCCGGGAGTGCGGGAGGACGTTTGTCCCGCCCAAGCACAACACCCTTTATTGCTCTGCTTGTGCCGCAGAACGTACAAAACGGAGCAAGCGGGCCTGGGCAAAGAAAAACCGGGCTGATGTGTAGAAAAAGTACCCTCTGAAAATGCAGTAATATCAAGGCTTTCAAGACCGCCCTCAGCGGGGGCCTGATACATTTCCTTTCCACCCCCCGAAATCGGGCCTCTAACAGCCCACAGCGGCGGTCTGACAGCCCCACATCAAGGAGGCCACACCATGACTGACTACATGGCGATAGATACCGATTTGCCGCCCTATTTCCCGTATCCCCAATTCCTGATGGATACGCCGTTGTCCCATACCGCTGCCCTGACCTATGCGCTCCTGCTGGACAGGGCGCACCTCTCCCAACTGAACGGCTGGACGGACGAGGCCGGGCGGGTCTACCTCATTTTTCCCGTGGAGAAGATTGCGGCGGCGCTGAACAGGAGCCTTTCATCGGCCAAGAATGCTTTAGCCGAGTTGTCGGCGGCAGGGCTGATTAAACGGAAACGGCGGGGACAGTTCCTGCCCTATCTGATTTATGTGAAACTGCCAGACGGACAAGAAGTTGTTCCTCACCAGATGGACAATGCTCTGTCCATCACGGGGGCAGAAAATGACCTGCGGAACAGTTAGAAAACAAGACCTTCCGCAGCCAGAAACCTACCCCCAAATCAAACAATAAGAAACAAATAAATGAACCAAACGAGTGGGAGTAAATAGCGTCCACTTTTCGGACAAATGTCCGCCATGAAAATTTTGAAAACAAGGAGTTGCCTATGGAGCATATCAGCTACAAGACGCAGACCGAAATTGTCAAATTCCAGGGCCGGGAAATTCCGTTGGAAAACCTTTCGCCCGTCCTCACCCCGGAGCAGGAGGCGGTAAAGCGCCGGGAGTTGGAGCAGCGGCTCTATGAGGTATTCCGCAAGTACGCCCACCACCGCCAGACGGAGGAACCGGCCAGCTAAATTTTCGCCTCGCCGTTGCTTTGCGGGGCTGCTGATGATATAATCATAGCGTCAGCAGCTCCGTTTCTGTTTCAGAAAGGGAGCGCAAAATGAACAATCGAATTGACGCGATTTATGCAAGACAGTCCATCGACAAGAAGGATAGTATTTCTATCGAAAGTCAGATTGAGTTTTGCAAATACGAATTGAGAGGCGGGAGTTGCAAGGAATATCAAGACAAGGGTTACAGTGGTAAGAATACGGACAGGCCCCAGTTTCAAATGCTGGTGGAGGACATCAAGCGCGGGCTGATCGCCAGGGTAGTCGTTTACAAACTCGACCGCATCAGCCGTTCCATTCTGGACTTTGCAAACATGATGGCGCTGTTCCAGGAGTACAATGTGGAATTTATTTCTTCCACGGAGAAGTTCGACACATCCACGCCCATGGGCAGGGCCATGTTGAACATCTGCATTGTGTTCGCGCAGTTGGAGCGAGAGACTATCTAAAAGCGAGTGCAGGACGCATGGTATGCCAGGTGTCAGCGGGGGTTCAAAATGGGTGGACACGCCCCCTATGGATTTCGGACGGAGCCTATTTCTGGTGATGAGCACCATTCTCCGATGTTCTCCTGCCAATGAACCGATGTACCAGTTCATGGATAAGAAACGTGCCGAGGATAAGCCTTACGGCGTCTACATGATGGCCTCTGCCAACAAGTTCCTACGCATCTACTACGCCAGTGTGAAACGGTATCTGGACAGTCTCGAAGCCTAACAGCTAATCTCAGATCTGCTTATCCCAGGCCAGCGCCAAAAATTTTCAATAGCGATGGCTTGGTTTTCTATACCCTTTTTTCGTACTCCAGAAAATTTTGCTCTTCATCAATTTTGGACTTGACTTTTCTTAGCAGGCCTATTATGGGCCTTTTGCAGATGTTTGATCTGCTTCCTTTTGATGCCCATTTTCTGTCTCATCTGGTGGTCCTTATCTGCGCTTTTCCTCTATTTTACTATAATTCTTTGCGCTTGCTTGTTAGGTTGTTGACATTGCCCTATTGGGAGTCTATCTTTTTTCTTCACCTCCGCCACAAATCTACATTTTTTCCTCGGCGTTTTCTTTCATTTTTTCATCGGCGATGACGCCCTGACAAATGGCTTTGAAATGGTCAAACTAGGCCAACGGCCTAGATCAGGATGCTCCAGGGGCCTCCCGCTTCCAGTCCAGTTCCATACGGTTTTCCCTTCCGCTGGATCCGATTCGATCAATACCGATCAAAACAGGCGAAAATCTCCTGTGCCCGGGGCAGCGTCAGTCCTGCGGGAATCATCCCTCCGCCGCAGACGGCGCCCAGGCCCTGCTCTGCCGCCAATTTCATCAACGCGGCCACAATGTTCTCCACGCTCCGGCCCGCCAGATGCTCCCGGGCGTAGCGCACCATGTAGGCCAGTGCCCTTGTTTGGCCGCTGTCTACGATCTGCTCCACATAGCGCAGGTCCAGCTCCCGCGCGCCCACAGTGAAAGTGGTCTTACCAAAGCACTTCACCTTCAGCCGCTCCTGGCGGTATCCATCTCCCCGGTAATTTTTCCGCGTCTGGCTGTCCCCGGATAAGTCCACCACCCTCCCACCAGCAGGCAGATGGAAACCGGGGGCAGTGAGACACGGGACGGGCCGCTCTTCCAGCACAGCCTTGGCCTGGGCGGTAATATCCCGGGCATAATAGGCGTCCATCTGCACCACCTGGTCGGCGATATGGAAATAGGCCCCGCAGCTGCCCACCACCAAGATAAGGGACACACCAGCCCTTTGCCATAAGTCCAAGGCCCGCTCCAAAAACGGGGTGATGGGCTCCTGGTCTCGAGCAATCACTGCCTGCATCAGCTCATCCCGCACCATAAAATTGGTGGCGGAGGTATCCTCGTCCATGAGCAGCACCCGGCTGCCCGCCTCCAACGCCTCGGCGATGTTGGCCGCCTGTGAGGTGCTGCCGCTGGCGTCCAGGGTGGAGAATTTTGTGGTGTCCCGCCCGCTGGGCAGGTGATTGATGAACAGGGAGATGTCTGTATCCGTCACCTTGCGGCCATCCTCCGCCCGGATCTTCACGGCGGTGGCGTCGGTGATGACATACTCCCGGCCATCCCCGGCGATATGGTCGTACACGCCCCGTTCCAACGCCTTCAGCAGGGTGGATTTGCCGTGGTAGCCCCCGCCGGCGATGAGGGTGATCCCCCGGCGCACCCCCATGCCCCGCACCTGCCCCCGGTGGGGCAGCTCCAGGGTCACCGCCATCTCCTCCGGGGATTGGAAGGGCACGGCATTTTTCATGGGGCGGTCGGACACGCCGCTCTCCCTGGGTAGAATGGCTCCGTCCGCCACAAAGGCCGCCAGCTCCAGCCGGGACAACTCCTCCCGGATGAAGCGCCGGTCCTCCGCCAGGGCAATGACCTGCTCCACCTCCCCCTTGGGCGTGCTTGCGTACAACAGGCCCTGCTCCACGCAGACAGGGATGAAGTCAAACAGGATCTTTTCCAGCTCGGGGGCGTTGATGGTCCGGCCGTTGGCCGGGAAGCCCACCTCGAAGCGCAGGGTGACGGCCCCGGCGCACACCTGGCAATCCGTCCGCTCCAGCACCTCCTGGCCGGGGACGGTAACGGCCAGCACACCGCTTTTGCCCGAACCCCTGGCCTGCCGGGAGAACCGCCCCACCTGGCGGCCGAAGCGCCGGAGAAGGTAGTCCTCCAGGGCGGCACGGTTCCACGGGGCCTCCCAGCAAAAAGCTGGGAAGCCCGCAGTTTTGCGATCCACCGCCACACTGAGCTGGGAGGGGGCGGCGAAGGGATCGCCCTGGACATGCTCGATGTTCAGGACATATTTTCCAAAAGACCAGCTCCCAGCCAGGGATTTGTAGGCGGGATAGCTTCTGTGGTCGATGGCGCGCAGGGCGGCCCGCAATCCTTCCGCTGTTTTCATGGCAAACACCGCTTTCTAAAATGAATTGCACAGGCCCTTCAGGCGGTTCACCACCAGCGGTTCCGGCACCTGGGACAGCCGTTTACACTCCCGCCCCCGGAGGACGGTCGGCCCATGTCCCCGTCTCACGGTTTCCATGGGCTTTGTCCTTCCTCCCGAAGCGCCGTACATTGTGCTTCATTCATGATATAAGTTTCCGCTTTGAAAGTCAATATATTGCAGCCAAAACAGACGAAGGCCCCGCAGTGGAACCACTGCGGGGCCTTCTGCCATCAAAATCGCCTAAGGCTTGTTTGAAAATTGTCAACGCGCCCAATCGGCGGGCCTTTTTCCGCCAAGCTGCGTTGATTTGCCTTGAAATACACAAAGTATTTCTGCGCCAAATCGCCTTGTCCGGCGAAAAAATTCCTCGCCGCTGGGCATATTGCCAATTTTCAAACGGCGCCTAAAAGATAATGTCACCGGTATGTTTTTCGTTCACAACATAGTAGGCTTTTCTCTCCTCCGGTTTAATATACAGCTTAAGGCTCGTGACCCGGGTCCGCTTCTTTTGCTCGTGGAACTTGGCTATTGCCGTCTCCGCCAGCGTGTCCAAATTCGTGTCAGCGCCCTGGAACTGCATGATAAACTCAGGCTTCATCCGGCTTGCCTTTTCCTTCTCGACGGCCCGCGCCTTTGCCGCCGCTTCCTTTTCCGCCGGCGTCATCGCTTTCCTGCCAGGCCTTTTCTTGCCCTGTAACTCCTCATTCTTCTTTTCGCTCATGTCAAACCTCCACGTTAAAAATTTTACTGCATATTCTTATTATACACACTTATAAATCAAAGGCAACATTTTTTGCTGTATTTTTTATCCAACAATTCTTAATTGAAATCGCTGGAGCGTACAGAACTGAACAGCAAACAAAAAGCGGGACAGCTCCTTTCGGGGCTGTCCCGCTGTGCTTCATCCTATCCGCATACCTTTATGGATGCTGTTGTCTCTTTCTGTATGCCCTATCCCATGCTTTTAGGCGGCAACACGGCAGTCCACGCAGTTCCCGTCAGAATAGTCCACAAAATGGACCGTCACATTGGGATCGTCCGGGATTTCATAGGGTTGAATTTTGCCGCTCTCAATGTCGGCGATGATCTGCTGCCACTCTTCCTCAGTGTACTGAGGCGCACGGGCCACGTCCCAGTCGTCCAGCGGCACGCCAGCCTTGCCCACGATGCAAGCGCCCCCCTCCAACGGGGTGGAGCCGTCGAAAACAAAGGTTGCGGCCTGAACCCGGTCCGGGTCGATGGCTGTCATTGTGCCGTCTTCCTCTTTGACAAAGACGCTGCCGGCGCCGCCGCTAATGAGCATACCGTCGGGGTCGCCGTCCACAGACTTGGAGTAGAGCTTGCCCTCCTTGATCTCCTGGAGGATGCCCTCGTACATGGCGATGGTCTCGTCGATAATCTCCTGTGTCCAGACGAACTCGCCCCGGCCTCCGGTCCAGCCCTTTTCGCCCAGCATGGCCTGGAGCTCCACTTTCTCTTTCTCCAGCCACGCGGCGTATTCCTCATACGTCCACCACTCCACATCGGCCAGGGGAGAGCGCTGTCTGAACTCCTCGTCCGTCAGGGGCTGCCAGGTCCTGCCCCCATCCCAGCTGTAATAGGTTTTCCCGTCCTTGGGATTGACATAGGAGGAGAGGGTGCTGTCATCCTCAAGCCTTCCTGCGCGCAGCAAGCCGCCCTGCCCACCGGGGATACTGTCCGGCTGCACGGAAGCGGCAAATGCGGTCGTCGCCCCGGCCACCAGGGCGACGGCAAGGGCCAGCGCCAGAGCAGACGCTTTCTTATATTTCATAATGGCTTCGATCCTTTCTTCAATTGCGAGTTTCCCGAAATGATTGTAGGGGGAGAAGCGCCAGCTCCGGGCCTCCTCCATGTTAATGAGGGTCAGAGCGTAAGAGGCTTTCTCCCTGCCGCCCAGGGTATCCATCACCCGTTCGTCACAGGACAGCTCCAAATCCCGGTTGGCCAGGACAAACATCACCCATGCCAAGGGGTTGAACCAGTGGACGCACAGCGCGGCGGCAAATACCAGCTTCGCCACGCTGTCAAAGCGCCGGATGTGAATATACTCATGGGAGAGGATATAGGTCAGGGCGGTTTCATCGCCCCGTTCCATGTCCTCCGGGAGCAGGATGACCGGGCGCAGAATGCCATAGGTCAGCGGCGAGGACACCAGGGCGGACTGCCGTACCTCTAACGGTCTGCGCAGCGTCCGGCCCGCCAGCCAGCGCCGGACAGCGGGGGTATCGTCCGGACAGGAGCAGCGGAACCGCCTTCTGGCCCGCGCGTAGGACACCGCAAAATATGCCGCCATCAGCGCCGCGCCGGCCAGCCAGACCACAGGCAAAACCGCGCCGGGGGCTGTTCCGGCCGATGCAGGTGTGCCAGCGGATATTCCCGCAGCTGGTGTTCCTGGGACTGCTGCCCCGCCCGGTGCCATATACTCACCCACCACCGGCAAATGCATTGTGGGGGCGAACGGGCTGAACGGCAGGGGAATGGTGAAGGGCAGGAGCAGCCGCAGCGCCGCCATCTCCCACAGGGCCAGGAACGCCCCTTTGGGCAGGCGGTGGAGGGCCAGCACCCGAACCACCACGATAAACAGGATGAACACCCCGCCGGACAGGGTCATTTGAACAAGGCTCATTCGCTTTCCTCCTGGGCTTGCAGCTCCGAGACCATGTGCCGCAGGTTGTCGATCTGGGCCTTTGATAGCTTCTGATGGCCCAGCAGGGACGCAAACAGCAGGTCGGGAGAGCTGTCGAACAGCTTATGGAGCAGTTCTTCGGTTTCTGCTGCCTGCACCACATCCCTGGCAATCAGGGCATGGCACAGAAAATTCGGCTCCCTGCGCTCAATGGCGCCTTTGGCGATGCACTTCTTGATGACGGTGTAGGTGGTGTTCATGTTCCAGCCGATGCTTTCTTTGAGTATGTCCGAAATTTGTTTTGCCGGCATATCCCCTTCTTTCCATAGCACATCCATGACTTTCAGCTCCGAGTCAAAGAGCTTGACAGCCATTTCAATCACTTCCTTTCAAACTATTGCAATAGTTTACGCTGTATACACTATCACAGTCGTGTGGTTTTGTCAACACTATTCCAGTAGTTTGCAAATAATTCACATTTTGAAAGCCTCTGGAGTAAGATCAAAGTATGCCGTGATGGAAATATGGCGGGCACTGTGGTAAAATGAATTTGATGTGTAGGCAGGATTGTCAATCCCATGGCCCCATGCTATACTTATCATGACCAAGCAAGGCATTCACATAGGAGAGGTGACCACTGTGGAAAAAACGATCCTCCGCCCCCAGGCGGAACTGCGGTATCAGGAGGAACTGGCGGCGCTGCGCCTCTGGGATCGGGATAACCGAAAGCCGCAGAACTGGCAATTGTCCCCCAAGGCGGTGCGGCTTTTTATTTTGGGCTCCCCCCGCCCGGTTCCCTGCGGCGGCCGGGAGATCGCCATCCGCAAAAAATATCTGGGCAACGACGCCCTGGTGGAGCGCTGCATCATCACCCTGGCGGGCAACCGGGGCCTGATGCTGGTGGGCGAGCCGGGCACCGCCAAGACTATGCTCTCGGAGCTGCTGTCCGCCGCCATCAGCGGGTGCAGCACCAACACCGTGCAGGGCACCGCCGGCACCACCGAGGACATGATCAAATACAGCTGGAATTACGCCCTGCTCCTCGCCAAGGGCCCCAGTCGGGAGGCCCTGGTCCCCTCTCCCCTCTATGTTGGGATGGAGCAGGGCATCCTGACCCGCTTCGAGGAGATCACCCGCGCCCCCGCCGAGGTGCAGGACAGCCTAATCAGCGTACTGAGCGACAAGGTGCTGAACATCCCGGAGCTGGGCGGCGGGGGCCTGCTCTTCGCCCGGCCCGGATTCAACGTCATCGGCACCGCCAACACCCGGGACAAGGGCGTCAATGAGATGTCCAGCGCCCTCAAGCGCCGGTTCAACTTCGAGACGGTGCAGCCGGTGCGGGATGTGGCGTTGGAAAAGCAGATCATCCTGAACGAGGTGGGCGCCCTGGCCGCCTCCGCCGGCATCACGCAGCCGCTGGACGCCGAGGCCGCCGAGCTGCTGGCCGCCACCTACCACGAGCTCCGGGAGGGTGTCTCCGATGCGGGCCAGCGCATCGAAAAGCCCGGCGCCGTCATGAGCACCGCCGAGGCCATCTCCGTCTACTTCCAAACCCTGATGACCGCCTGGTACTACGGCGACGGCCGCATGGATGAGCGGGATTTGGTGGACAATCTGGTGGGCGCTGTGGCCAAGGAGTCCCGGGAGGACCTGGATAAGATCGCCAACTACTTTTCCACCGTGGTACGGGATAAAGCGCGACGGGAGGGCGGCGCATGGACACGCTATTACGAGGCCAGAAGCCGGTTAAAGTGATCCCCTTCTCCCTGGACGCCCCGGTTCTCTACTACCCGGTGCGGCACCACAGTCCCGCCTGCGCCTGGCATCTGGAGCGGGTCATCCAGCGGTACGTCCCGGATTGCATCCTGGTGGAGGGGCCGGAAAACGCCAACCACCTGATCCCGGTCCTCACCCACCCGGACACCAAGGCCCCGGTAGCCCTCTATTACGCCTACCGGGACGAGGCCGGGCTGCTGGACTCGGAGCGCGGGGAGGAGAGCTTCCGGTGCTATTACCCCTTCCTGGACCATTCCCCGGAGCTGGCCGCCCTGCGCTCCGCCGCCGGCCTGGGCATACCCGCCCGGTTCATGGACCTGCCCTACGGGGAGATCCTGCTGGCCACCCGGGACGCCCGGGGCCTGCGCGCCAAAGGGGAGAAGCTGAGCTACGCCAGCGACCGCTATCTGGCCGCCAGCCGGTTCCAGGAGCTGCTGTGTGAAAGGACCGGCCTGCGCAGTTTTGAGGAATTCTGGGAGAAATATTTCGAGGCCGCCGGCCTTTTCCAGCCAGACGAGGCCTTTGTCCGCCAGATGAACGCCTACTGCCTGCTCGCCCGTCAGAACACGCCGGAGGAGGAGCTGATGGAGGACGGCTGCCTGGCCCGGGAGGCCCACATGGCCCTCCGCATCCGGGAGGCGGCGGAGCAATACGCCAAGGTTCTGGTGGTGGCGGGCGGGTTCCACATCTGGGGCCTGCTCCACAGCCCGGCCCAGGCCCCGGAGCGCAAAACGCTGCCTGAAAAGAACCAGAGCGTATACCCCATGCGCTACACCATGCCGGCGGCGGACGCCCTTTCCGGCTACGCCAGCGGGATGCCCTCCCCCGGCTTTTACGCCAGCGTGTGGTCAGCCCTCCACGCCGGGCCCCCGGAACAGGTCTGGGACCAGGTAGTGCTGGACTATCTGGTCCGTACAGGCCGCAGGCTGCGCTCGGCCGGGGCAGTCATCTCCGCGTTTGACGAGACCTGCGCCCTGCGGCAGGCCAGGGGTCTGGCCGAGCTGCGCCAAAAACCGGGGCCGGGCCTCTACGAGTTGCAGGACGCCGTACTCAGCGCCTTCGTCAAGGGAGAGGCCAGCCTGTCCGGCGTAGAGCCGCTGCGGGTGCTGCGGACGCTGACCACCGGAAAGGCGGTGGGCCAGCTGTGCCAGGGCGCTCTGGCGCCGCCCCTGGCCCGGGACTTCGACGCCCAGTGCCGGAGGCACCGGCTGAAGCAGGACGCCGCCTCCCGGCAGGAGCTCACCCTGTCCATCTTCTCGGAGCCCCGCCACCGGGCGGCCAGCCGGTTCCTGCACCAGAGCATTTTCCTGGACTGCGGCTTTGCCCAGCGGACAAAGGGGCCTGACCTCCTGCGCCGCCGCGACCGGAACCTGATCCGGGAATCCTGGTCCTATCGCTGGACCGCCGCTGTGGACGCGGCCCTCATTGAGCACGCGGTGTCCGGGGCCACGGTGCGCGAGGCCTGCGCCACCGAGCTGCGGCAGCGCCTGGCCGCCGCAGGGCGGGCGGAGCAGGGGGCCGGCCTGCTGGTCCAGGGCTTCCTGATGGGCATCGGGGATGTGTCCGACGCCCTGGCCGGGCGGATGGACGAGCTGCTCCTTCAGGACGGCGATTTCGCCTCCCTGTGCGCCGCCTGCGCCTCCCTCAGCACCCTGGAGGAGTGGCAGGCCCAATACGGGGAGCGGGGCGCCTACGACTACCCCGCCCTCCTCCGCCGGTGCTTTGACCGGGTTCTGAACCTCCTGCCCTCCATGGGAGCGGTGGACGATCACCAGGTCCCGGCAGTCCAGCAGGCCTGCATGCTGCTCTACCAGGTCACCGGGCGGGACTCCTTCGCCCTCCAGCGCCCCGCCCTGCTGGACGCCTTCCAGGCCCTGATCCGCCAGGACCCGCTCCATCCGGCCCTTCACGGGGCGGTGCTGGGCCTGCTCTACGGCGCGCAGACGGGCTGGAAGAGGGAGATCGACGCCGCCATCCGGGGGTACCTCCAGGGCACGCGGGGGATGCTGGTGCAGTCGGCCCCCTTTTTACAGGGCCTGTTTTACACCGCCCGGGACCTCCTGCTGGTGGATCCCGGCTTCTTGTCCAACATCGACCGCCTGCTGTGCGCCCTGGAGGATGACGATTTTACCCGCCTGCTCCCGGAGCTGCGGCTGGCGTTCAGCTACTTTGTCCCAACAGAGACGGACCGGCTGGCAAAGCGGGCGGCGGCCCTCCACGGCGGGACGGGGGACATCCTCCGCCATGGCGCCGTGGGCCCCGCCGCCTACACCCGGGCGGAGGCGCTGGACGCCTGGGCGGCGGCCCGGCTGGACACCTTTGCCGCAATAGAGGAAGGAGGGGAACGCTGATGCTGACCGATGGCGCCGCCCTGAACCGCTGGCGGCTGGTGCTGGGAAAAAACGCCCAGCAGCAGATTTCCCTCACCGGGAGCCGCCTGCTCCGCATAGACGATGCCCTGGACTTCCTCTATGGCCGGGAGCGGGGCGAGGACGTGCGGGACCCCCAGGGCGGGCTGGGGGAGAGCCAGCCCACCGTGGCCCACTGGCTCAGCGAGGTGCGCACCCTCTTCCCCCAGGAGACCGCCGAGATTCTACAGCGCCACGCCCTGGACCGTTACCAGCTCACCGAGCTGCTGTCCGACCGGGAGGTGCTGGAGCGCATGGAACCCAACCAGGCCCTTCTGGAGACGGTGCTGAGCCTGAAGCACATGATGAAAGGCCCGGTCCTGGATACCGCCCGCCGCATCGTCCAAAAGGTGGCGGCCCGGCTGACGGAGAAGATGCAAAACGATATCCGGCGCTCCGCCCTGGGCAAGCTGGACCGCTCCAGCCGCAGCACTGTGCGCTCCCTGCGCAATCTGGATGTACAGCGCACCATCCGTAAAAATCTGGCCCACTACGACACCCAGGCCCAGCGCCTGGTATTGGAGCAGATCTATTTCAACGGCCGGATCAAACGGTACAACCCCTGGCGGGTGGTCCTGGCGGTGGACGAGAGCGGTTCCATGCTCTCCAGCGTCATCCACAGCGCGGTGATGGCAGGCATTTTCGCCAAGCTGCCCATGCTGGACACCCGGCTGGTCATCTTCGACACCTCCGTGGTGGACCTGAGCGGCTATGTGGACGATCCGGTGGAGACCCTGATGAGCATCCAGCTGGGCGGCGGCACCGACATCGCCAAGGCCCTGGCCTACTGCGAGGGGCTGATCTTCTCCCCCCACCGCACCATGGTGGTGCTGGTCAGCGACCTGTGCGAGGGCGGGCCCCGGAAGAATTTATACGGCGTCTGCCACGACATCATTGAAAGCGGCGCGAAGCTCATCGCCCTCACCGCCCTGGACGAGAACGCCGCCCCCGCTTACGACCGTTCCGTGGCCGAGGCCCTGGCGGGGATGGGGGCCTATGTGGGGGCCATGACCCCGGCCAAGCTGGCGGACTTCATGGCAAACGTCATGCGGGACTGAGCCGAAAGGAGGCGGACCTGTGCAATTACCGAAGGCATTATCCGCCGCCCTGGCGGCCGCCGATGAAAATTACCTGATTGGGCTGTGTAACAAGGGCACGGTCAACCGGGCGAAAAAAGACCTGGCCGTGTCGGCCTCCCCGGAAACTATGCCGGGACAGGATGGCGTGACGGTCAGGCTGGGCGACATCAGCTGTTTGATTACCGCCCCCCTGGGGGAAAGCCGGTGCTCCTGCCCCAGCAGCGCCATCTGCCGCCATCGGATCGCGGCCATCCTCTGGCTGAAGGGGCGGCTTGACGCCGGGCCCGACCCCGCCGCCCCGCCGCCCAGGCCGGAGTTTCAGGAGCTTCGGGCCTATCCCCCGGAAAAGCTGGCCAAGCAGCTGGGGTCCAAGCGGCTGTCCGCCGCCCTGTTCCGCCACCAGAGCGGCAGTGGCCCCCAGATCACGGAGGCCTCGGTGGTCACGGTGGACATGCCCTGGCTGCCCGCCTGCGTCCGCCTGCTGGAGCCCCTGGAGCACAGCACCTGCACCTGCCACAGCAAGGTCTTTTGCCCCCACAAGGCCGAGGCGCTGCTGTACTGGCAGCTAAAGGAGGGCGTCGCCGACCCGTCTCTTTTGCAGCCTGCCCAGCCCGCCGGAGCGGCGCTGGACCTGGAGGCGGCCCGGGGCGTGTGCCGGGCGGTTCAGGAGGCTCTGGCCGCCCAGCTGGCCACCGGACTGAGCCGCATGCCACCAGGTGTTTGCGAGACGGTGGAGCGTATGGCCGCGCTGTGCCACACCGCCAAGCTCCCGGAGCTGGAGCGGGCCCTGCGGGCCCTCCACGGGGAGTATGCCGCCTATTTCGGCCGCTCGGCCACCTACCGGGACGCCGAGCTGCTCCAGCGGCTATCCACGGCGTTCCGCCTGGCCGGGGCGCTGGAGGCGGCGGACGGGGAGACCGCCCCCTCCCTGGCCGGAAACTTTCGGGATGACTATCTGCCGCTGGGCGACCTGAAGCTGTATCTACTGGGGATGCGGGAGTTTTCAGGCCGGAGCGGCTACGCTGGGGCCATCTACTACTTTTGGGAGCGGGACGCCCGCCAATTCTATACCTTCACCCACGTCAGACCCACGTTTTATGAAAAGGAACCCCGCCGCCGCTCTTCCCCGGCCGTCCCCTGGGGACTGCCCTGCCCCCTCCATCAGGCATGGAACCACGCTCTGGACCTGACCAACGCCAAGGCCACCCGGACCGGCAACCTGTCGGCCTCTGAACAATGCCAAGCCATCCTTCTGGATCGCTGTGATCCGGGCTGCGTCTATCCCAAGGAACGGGTCTGCGCCGACTTCGCCCTCCTCCTGGAGCGGCACAGCGCGCCCCACACACCGGAGCGGGACCGTCTGGCCGTGGTCCGTCCCCAGCGGTGCGAGCCCCAGCCCTATGATGCAATTCAGCAGCGGTTCGCCCTGCGGCTGCTGGACGGCGCAGGCCGGGACCTGTGGCTGGAGGTCCGTTACAAAAAGGAGGAGTCCAAAGTGGTGGACGTGCTGGAAGAGTTCGCGGACAGCCTGAAAAAGGACCCTCGCCTCTCCCCTGTCTTTTTCGGGATCGTCTACCGGGAGGGCGACCGGCTCAAGCTCTATCCCATCGAATTCTTCACGAAATGGGGGGAGGACACATGACGGAGCTTTTGGACGATATGGAACTGGCTCTGACCGATCTCATACAGTCCGGCTTTTCCACCGGAGGCCCCGCCACAGCCCAGCGCCTGGGCGCCCTGTCCCACAGGTGCGAGGACTGCGGCCTGCACACTGGCGGGGCCCTGCTGTCCGAGCTGGAGCGGGTTCTGACCGCCCGCTCCCATACGGTGCAAAAAAACGACCTTCCCCCGGCGGCGGCGCTATGCCGCACGGCGCGGTATATCCAGCTCTGCCGGGAAAAGCTGCAGGAAGAGCAGATCAAACAGCGCTGGCAGCCGCTGACAGATAAGGAGGAGTTTTGATGAACACGGCGTGCACGAATGACAGGGATAAACTGAAGGTTCTGACCACTTCTTTGAAATTTTCCCCAAACAACCAGGCCCTGGCCCTGGAATATCTGACCGCTGAGGCCTGTGACGACGGCCTCTTAAACAAGGCGGAACCCCAGGATTTCAGCACCCTGGGCTGGCAGGAGCTGAGCGGTTCGGTGAACTGGCTGGCCCGGGTCCGAGACTCCGGGGATTCGGAGCTGGCCGCCCGGTACGTCAAGCTGTATTGGGCCATCGGCAAAAGCACCGCCGTCTTTCCCCTGGGACAGGGCAGATATATCAGGTCGGGCCTGTGCGAGCGCTCTGACCTTGTCGCCATCCTGGGCAAGACCGCCGCGGCCGCCATGGAGGCGGAGCGCCTCTCCAGGACAAACGCCCCAAGCCATGAGGAGATAGCCTGGCTCCACCAGCTGGCCGTCACCGAGCCGGAGGCTTTGGAGGCGGCGCAAAGCCTGAGCGGCGCCCAGTATAACAATATGAAGGTCCTTCTGGCGGGTATTTTGCTCTGCAACGCCGGGCACGAAAAGCCCCGCTTCCTGAAAAAGCTGCTGGGGAAGGACTCCCTGGTGGACCGCCAGGCGGAACTCCTGTTTCAGCACAACCTGAACTCCCTGGCCAAAACGGCCCCCACCCTTTCCCAGGGGGACCGGAACCTGCTGGCCGGCTACATCCGGAAAGGGGACCCCAAAGCGCCGGTGCCCTCCCTGTCCTCCGCCCGCTGCGCCGCCGACGCCCAAAGCGCCCTGACAGCAAACGCCTCCGAGCCCTATCCCACCGCCCTGCTGGGGACAGCCTCCTTCCTGGCCCAGCGCCAGGACCCCCGGGCCCGCTGCGCCGTCCGGGCGTACCTTGCCCTCAACCCTATGGCCCTGGTTCCCGCCCTCCTGCGCACCGTCCCCCACGATTACTTCCTGGACCAGCGTCCCCTCTTGATGCAGGACCTGCCCGGCGGGGCCGCCATCGTGCTGCTGGCGCTGTGCGGCAGTCCGGCCAGCTACGCGCACAAAAAGGAGATCGCCGGCCTTTGCCGGAGCGGCCTGGCCGAGGCCAAGCGGCTGTCCGACGCCCAACAGTATCAGGTGCTGTGCGACCTGCTCCCGGACAGCGCCGACAGCGGCATGGAGGCCAAGATCATCTCCCTTTTGGAAAAGTATATCCAATCGGGAAAAACCGAGCTGCGGGCTTATCTCACCGGCACCGGCAGCTTGAAGGACTCCGCCGCCCAGCTGGCGGCGGTCACCTGCGCGCCCTATACCTACCCCAGCCAGCCCGCCAATCTGGTTTTCCACTACCGGCTCAAAGCCGGGTGGGACAACTTCGCCTGCCGCTGCGCCGTGGTTTTGGGCCTGCCCCTGGGGGGCCGCGAGATGAACTACATCCTGCGCCAGGGCGGGGCCTCCCCCACGGAGAAGGACGTGAGCACCCTGGCTCTGGCCCTGCTGGAGCAGGAGCTGTCCATCCCCACCCTGCTGCAGGCCTTCGGGGCCTTCCACGATGCCTCCTATTCCGACAGCGCCAAGGCCAGCATACGCAACGGCGTGTCCTCCGCCATCCAGCGGCCCGGCTATGTCACACAGCTGTGCGCCTGCGCGAAATCCGGGGGCGTGTTCGCCCGGCATACGGCCATCTCGGCGCTGGACGGCCTGACGGCGGTGGACGCCTGCGCCACCCAGGCCAAGGCGGGCATTTTGGACTGTGCCGGGGACTCCTCCAAGCAGATCCAGGAGCTGCTCCTGGCCATCCTGCCCGCCCACACGGACTGGACCGCAGACTTTGCCCAGCTGCTCATGAGCAAAAAGGCGGCGGAGCGGCTGCTGGCGGTGGGCGTCAGCCGGAAGCTGGGGGACGCCCTCCGCCCCGCTTTGGAGGAGGCGCTGGCCGCCGAAAAGAGCGCCAAGGTGGCCGACGCCATCCGGGCCGCGCTGGGGCAGGAGGCCGCAGCCCCTGGAGCGGACGGCGGCGAGACCCCGGACGAGCTGGCCGCCCGGGTGCTGAAGGGCGGGAAAAAGCGGAAGATCCAGTGGGTTCTGGACGCCCCCCTGCCCGCCCTGCATTGCAAGGACGGTTCTGAGGCCGGCGAGGACCGCCGCGCCGCCCTGATGGCGGCCTACTGCGACCTGGGCCGCATCGGCCGCAGCGAGACCGCCGCTGAGCTGGCCAAGGACATTGACGAGGCGGATCTGGCAGCCCTGGCCCACGAGGTGTATGAAAAGTGGCTGGCGGAGGGGGCCCAGAGCAAGACCAAATGGGTGCTGCCCTTCGCGGCGGCCTTTGGCGGGCCCGCCATGACGCCCAAGCTGACCCGTGCCATCAACGACTGGCCCCAGCACGCCCGGGGCGCCATCGCCTGCGACGCGGTGGCGGCCCTGGCCCTCAGCCCTGATCCGGCGGCGCTGCTGACGGTGGACGCCATCTCCCGGAAGTTCAAATTCCGCCAGGTCAAGGCGGCCGCGGGGCAGGCGCTGGAACATGCCGCGAAGGAGCTTGGCATCACCGCCGAGGAGCTGGCAGACCGCATCGTCCCCGACCTGGGTTTCGGCCCGGACGGGACCAGGGTGTTCGACTACGGCCCGCGCAGCTTCACCGTCCGCCTGACCCCCACGCTGGAGCTGGAGATCGCCAATGACGCGGGCAAGGCAGTTAAAAACCTGCCCGCTCCCGGCAAGACCGACGATGAGGAGAAGGCAGGCGCGGCATATAACGAGTTCAAGCTGATGAAAAAGCAGATCAAGACCGCTGTGAGCACCCAGAAGGCCCGGCTGGAGGCGGCCCTCTCCGCCCTGCGCTGCTGGAGTACTGAGGCTTGGCTGGCATTGTTCGTGGAAAACCCCATTATGCGCCAGTTCGCCATCAGCCTGATCTGGGGCGCCTATGAGGACGGCAGGCTGCAGGCCACCTTCCGCTACATGGAGGACGGCTCCTTCAACACGGTGGACGAGGAGGAATATCAGCTCCCGGACAACGTCAAGATCGGCTTGGCCCACCCGGTGGAGCTGGACGGCGAGACCTTGGCGGGCTGGAAACAGCAGCTGGAGGACTATGAGATCACCCAGAGCATCCTCCAGCTGGACCGCCCGGTGTACCGCCTGGGGCCCAGCACAGAACAGCAGCGCAGTTTGGAGCTCTTCGGGGGGAAAATGCTCAATGGGCTGTCCCTGTCGGGAAAGCTCCAGGGGCTGGGCTGGTATCGGGGCAGCGTGCAGGACGCGGGCGTCTTTTACACCTTTTATCGGGAGGACGCCGCCTTGAACATGGGCGTGGAGTTGAATTTCTCCGGCTGCTATGTAGGGGATGAAAACGACACCGTAACGGTATACGATGCGGAATTCTACCGCTCCGGCACCGTGCAGCGGGGCAGCTACTGCTACGACGCCCCAAAGGAAGAGAATACCTTTGCCCTGGGCGATGTACCGCCCCGGTACTACAGCGAGATCGTCTATCAGCTGGAGCGGGCCACCGCGTCTTCCACACAGACCGACCCAGACTGGAGAAACAAGAAATAATAAGCTGCCTTTTCCGAAAACACCGCGCCGTACTTGCCATCATCGGTAAGAACGCGGTCGGTGGACTCCCACGCTACCCGTACCCCATCTTCCTCCAGGTAAAACCGGACCTTTGACCAGCTGTCCGGATAGGAAGCCACGTCCGGCTGGCCAATATAGTCAAAGGTATAGACCGTCCGGGGGTTCTCCCAGTCCTGTGTATCCCGGTAGCAGAGCCGGGCGTTCCGTGCGGGCGTCCTGACCAGCCCGAACCACTCCGTCTGCTCCGGCTCGCCCGCTTCATAGAAATAACACCGCGTATTCACCGAGGTGAGGTAGAGTTCCCCTTCCCCTGTCCCGCCCCGGAACACCACCGCCCCATCCTCCATATCCACCAGCAGAACGACGCTTTTGGACAGGCAGCCGCTCAAGTAGCCATTGCAGTGGACTGCGCTCCACCATTCGCTGCATATCCAGACCGCGCTCCCGCCATCGGCCAGCTCCCCCCGCATTGTGGGCCGGCCGATGTCCGGGAACTCATACAACAGGGTTCCGGCCTTGTCCAGGATCTGGAGGTCGTAGCGGTATGTTTTGTCATAGTCCTCCGCCTTTTGAGCCCGCAGCCGGCACTCCGCGCCTTCCACCGGCGTCAATTCATCCCAGGTGGTATTCGTCCTGGCATAGCCCGAAGGATAACCTACTTCGATCAGCGCCAGCCCGCTGTCCGGATTGCAGCCGGACAGCAGCAAAAGCAGCACCGCCCCCCAAAGCCATACGTTCCGTTTCATCCTTTACCCTAAACCTCCTTTCCGTCCCGCCTGACCCGGAGGACAACCTTCATCCCGGCGTCCGCCATGCCCTGCCAAGCCCGTGGGATATGCCTGCTCCGGCCACTGACAGCTGCTGCCGTCAACGGCCGGATATTCTCCCTTATGATAAAGCTCCAATTCTATAACATCTCTCACTTTTTATGTTGTGTATGATGAAGCAGGGGACAGGCACAGACGCGGCGGTTCACCCGGCTTTCATCAAAAGCCAAAACCAAGGCCGGATTTTACAGTTTATTCTTCTTGCGCTGTCCCTAAACACCCTGATTGAAACAATACTATATATGGGATGGAATGCCATAAGTCCGGCGATACCGCCAGGGAAAAGCGGTGCGGGGCCTCACCTGGCCCATCTTATGGGAGCCCAGCCTCCCGAAACGATGCGAGAAAGAAGGATGCTACGATGAAACGAAATCTGTCCCTTGCAGCTGCCTGTCTGCTGCTTCTCCTGCTGAGCGCATGTCAGGGCAAGACCGTCGCGGAAACCCACTGGGCCGCCGCGAAAAAGGCGGGCGGTTTGGAGGACTACGTCAAAGAGCAGGCAGAAAACATCGACATAGAGGCATTGAAGCAGGAGGCGCAGGAGGGCGGCATGGAGCAGCAGTTCAAGGCCACCGCACTCCTTTGCGCCCTGGAATACCGGCAGGACAGGGCGGATGCGTCCACCCCCAGCCTCAGCCGGTTCCGATTCGGCTACCCGGTCAGCTCCGCCTACGCCACCCGGTTTTTGAGCCAGGTCAACACTGACAGCGAGGCCTTCTGGGCGTCCATGGGCGACGCGTTCTCCCCCTATGACTGCTACCCGGCCATATTTGCCGCGGCCAAGGAGCTGGACGGGCCCACACTGGCCAACCTCCTGACGGGCAACCCGCCCGGAAAGACCCAATTCAAGGAGGCAGCCGACCAATGGGTCGAACAAAACCCCGGCAGGATCGTCGCCATAGGCAAGGATCTGATGGAGGCCGGTTATTTTGACCAATGGGCCATATCCAAGTGGTCGTCCACCTTTTTACATCCCACCACCAACTCCTACTGCATCCGGCAGGACACCGTGGAGGACGCCTTTGGCTATGTATCCTATCTGCGCGACGTGATGCTGCCGCCGCTGGTGGAAAAGAATGGCACGGCCTCCCTGGTCAAGTCCTCAGAAATCACTGGAGAGGACTATTTCTCCTCCCCCGTGATGGTTACCGTCACCAACGACAGCCTCACCTTGCAGGAGCCCTCCGACGGCGGCCTGCCTGAGACCATTGAACTGGAGGGAAAAACCGTCGCCGCCTTCTATTACAACCCTGGCGTCGGGGAGTTTGACGACTACCTGCCCTCCCTCCAGCTCATGGGCGGCTTTCTGTTGGCCCTGCCGGAGGAGGAGGCCCCCGCAACCCCAGCTGAGGCTGACTACTACCTGGTGCTGACAGCCCACTTTGAACGCGGCGACTTCTATAAGGGCGCCAATGGAAAAGATACCGGCACCCAGCAGGTCAACTCCCTCACCTCGGTGGATTTGTACGATGCGGCCACCGGCGCCTTCCTCCGCCACCTGGGCAACCTCCGGGAGCTGGCCCCGGATACCGTCTACACCTCCTACGATGACACCTCCCTGCAATATCCCGTGCCCGCCAAATCGGACGTGCTGCTCTATATGTACCACAATATCAACAATCCCGACGCCTACATCTCCATGGTGGACAACACGCCCATCAACGGCAGCACGGTGGAGCCGGGCCAGCCGGTCCTGTTCGGCGGGTGGGAGATCACCTATCACACCGCCCGGATCGTGTCTGAGTTCGAGTATGGCATGTACATCTTCTCCGCCGACGAGGGGGAACAGTGCGTCATCGCCGACCTGACAGTCACCAACCGCAGCCTCAATTCAGATACCTTCCTGCCCATGGTCTACTATCCCAACGAGGACCCCATCCTGTATGTCACCGACTCCGCCAAAGAAAACCGCTATGACTGCGTTGACGTTATGCTGTACAGTCCCTGTCTGAATAGCCGGACGGTAGAGCCCGGCGACTCCAAGGAGGGAGAGCTGGTCTTCCAGATCCCCGACACGCTGGCCCAGAGCGGCGAGCCGCTCTACATCGCCGTCACCATGGGCAGTCAGGTGGTCTACTATCCCCTGCGCTGAGACAGCGTTTTGCAATCATGGGGGGTTCCTCCCGCCGCAGGTGATTTTGGGAACGCTCCGTCTTTCCAAGACGGGGCGTTCCGCTGGAACAGCTCCAGCTTTTGGCCCGCAGATCCCATTTGGAGGGAAACTGTATGAAAAATATCATACTCAGCGCAGATGGGGACAGCGTCATATATTCTGTTCCGGATGCTGTCGCAGATCAATTGGAAGAATACTGCTCTGAGTTTTGCTGTAAATGGCTTTGGAACAGCCCTGACGCCGCAAAGTACAGAAAGAACGGATTTGTCTGCTACACGGAAAGGGATTTTATTGATTACCTCAACACACACAAATTCCCAGAGCAGAAGTCTACCCTCGTTCTAAACTTGGGCTGGACTGAGTTAGAGGCAGGCATCCCCCCAGAATATAGATCGCTCCCATATTTCAATTTCTAAAAAATTTCCCGCGCAGGAGGTGATCGGATGAGCCCTAACGAACCGTGGCAGTCAGACTTGGAACAAATGTACCGGGAGATGTATCCGACCCTCTACGCCTATGCCCTGCGGATCTTGAAGGACCGCGCCCTGGCGGAGGAAGCCGTCCAGGACACCTTCTGCATCGCTTGCGCGAAGCGGGAACAGGCCCTGTCCAACCCCAAACCCAGGGGCTGGCTCATGCTTACCTTGAAGCATGTGATGCAGAACATGCTTCGCACCCAGAGAAAGTTACAGCGGCTGCTCTTTCTGACCGCCGGCGAGGAGCAGCCCACGGATGCGCCGGAGCTGCTGGACGTGGACGTGCTGTTCGGCGATGTGTCGGACAGCGAGGACTTTCGCCTCCTCAAGCGCCTTGCCCTGGAGCAATATACCATAGCGGAGCTGGCCCAGGACCTGGGCATCTCCGTGGAGGCTTGCAAAAAGCGGGTGCAGCGGGCCCGGAAACGGCTGCAAAAGAAGCTGAAGGTTTGAGGACGCCCAATGAAAGGGGGAAGCCGTATGAGAAGATCGGAACAATGGGATCATTTGGAACCTGCCGACCTGGAGCGGATGAGTACAGCGGGTCTGGAGAAGCTGCTTCTCCAGGACTTTCAGAACCCGGAGAGCGGGGAGGAGCGTATGGAACAGCTCTGCTACGCCGCCTACCTGCTGGCGGAGCGAGCCCCTGACTCCAACGCCTCCGCGGACCGGGCCTGGGTGAATTTCCAGGAAAAATACCTCCCTTTTGCTGAGGCACGCAGCGGCCATTATGAGGACGGTCTGGCACCGTCCTCAGACGCCGCCCCAGGGCGGCGTCCATCCCACCTGCGAAAATGGAGCGCACGGGGACTGCTGGCCGCAGCGGCGCTGGCTGCCCTTCTGCTGTCCATTTCCGTGGCCGCGGCGGCCGGCGGCTATGATCTGTGGAGGCTGCTGGCCCGGTGGACGGATGAGGACATGAGCATCGCCCCAGGGCAGATTGTCCCCACCGATGAGGATGATATCCACATACCTGAGGAGGGCACAGAATACGCCACGCTCCGGGAGGCGGTGGACGACTGTGGGCTGGCCCGGCCCATGGTTCCCCGCTGGCTCCCGGAGGGGTTCACTATGGTGAATCTGGTGGCGGATACCGGTTTCCCCGACGCGCTGATCTACCAGGCGGCTTACCAGCGGGACGAGGATGTTATCGTTGTGTTCGTGGAGGTGTTCCTCCCCCGGGAGGAAGAAGCTCCCAGGACTTACGGTAACTTCCAGAAGGACGAGGGCGATCCTATCCCCTATGAGGTGGGAGGCATTACCCACCTGCTGTCCACCAACGCCGGACGGCCCGTCGCCCTCTGGTCCAACGGCCCCGCCCAGGGAGCCATCAGCGGGGACATCACCATGGACGAGCTGAAGCAGATCATCAACTCCATCTATGAATAAGAGAGCGGGCCCGGCGCTGTGCGCTGGGCCCGCTCGAACGTGGATTCCCTCATGATGCCCTTTTCAGAAACCGCAGGCCCGTCACCAGCTCCGGGATGCTGTCCCACCTGAAATGGTCCTCGTCGGTCTGATAGTGCTGGCCCATCCCCAGCCTCAGAAGCGGCCCATAGTCCCACCAGCTGAGATACCAGGCAGACTCATGGGAGGTGTCCACCATGTACCCATTGCGAAGGAAGTACCAGATAATATGGGTCTCGTCCTCTTTGGAGTGCGCCTCGCGGTGGAAGTCATAGGAAAATTCGTATTCCGCGCCGTCCGCGCCCGTGACCCAAAAGTGCTCCGGCGTGCCCTCCACCGGCATATCCAGCCGGGCCAGCATTTCATACAGCCCTCCATAGCTGATGTGCAGGCCGTCCGCGCCGACCCCCGCGAACAGCTCACCCGGTATCTGCTCCTCCCCGTCCCACACCTGGGGGCAGCGGGGCATGTCCGCCCAGTCCCAGCGCTCCCGGGCAAACTCCGCCAGCTCCTCCGCCGTGAAATCGTCACAGGGCAGGTTGTAAAAGGCGTAATACTCCATCAGCGCCCCGGCACACTGGCCGATCACGTCGTCCAAACTGTCCTCTGGGCCCTGGGTACATACATCGACCTTGTCCGACAGGCTGGTCTGCCAGGGAAGCGCGCCGGAAAAGAGATAGTAGTACCGTCCCCTGGCCAAGAACTCCCGGTGGGGCCTGCCTTCTGTCCAGTCGTAGAAGGCCCGCAGCTGCTCCGCCGCCCTCCGCGCCTGGTCCATGGAGGTGTACTCCACATCCATACAGGTCTCGTCGGTCCATTTCGCCTTGCCGACCTCCCAGGCATCCAAGCTGCCGCCCTCCTTTCGGTAGGCGTCCAAATAGTAGGTCCACACCGCGTCCGGGGCGTTGGAGTCCAGCCTGTTATGGTAGTACGGAACCGGGTCGCCGCCCCGTGTTACCATCTCCACGTGGAAAGTGGCCTCCGGCAGATCCTCGAACCAGCACAGCCAGGTGTTCAGGCCCTGGGCCTTCATCTCAATTTTTTCTCCGGGATACCGGTTTTCCAGATGCTCCCGGGCCTGCTCGCTGGTGAAGAGCCAGGGCCCCTCGTTACAGCCGGACATCAGGAGCAGCGCCGTCAGTCCAATGCCTGCGGCAAAGATATGCTTGATCCGCTTCAGCCTGCTCATTGGCATGACCTCCCCGCCGATACGCTTTGGCAGGATTCACAAGCAAAAGCCCTCCCGCCGGATCACCGCCACGAAGCAGATGGCGGCCAATGCTCCCGCCCTATTTAATCCATGGCACGCAGCAGGACAGGCTCATTGTTAATAGGGCGGGGCAGAGCGTCCGCCAAGACTTCTGCCCCCATTTCCCGTTCCGGTGTTCCGGCACCGGGGCGGGGATTTTCTTATTCCAAGTATTTTATGTACTTCTGATATTCAAAGGAGCCATTGGGAACGGTCCGGGTTTGCTTGTTCCCATTTTTATAAATAATCAGGAATGTGGTTGAACGCTTGCTTTTTGCGGTGGAGGCCCCGACGATTCCCCCGACAGGGCCAGCTACGATGTTTCCAACGACACCCCGGGCTGCCGCGCTTACCGTGGAAGTTTTTCCATAGGCGTCAATGATTTTGGTTTTCAAGATGACACCGCGGCCGGTTTCTTTGTCACCAGTGACGCTGCGTTTCATTCCCCAAATGCAAAGAGCAGTGATGGCAAACGAGAAAACGCCCAAAAGGAATAGGGCGAGCGGCGAAGATGGGTGGCGGCCAATGGCCAGATTGTAAAAGCAGCTAAATCCAGTCAGGCCGAAAACAAACGCAAAAATCCCGCAGAATACTTTCATGGCAAGCGTATCTCCTCATTGTTTGGCAGGCTGTTCCCATTCTGAAAATCAATCAAGACCGGCTGTGCCTGCCTCATTTTTTGTCCTTATTTCTTCGTCGGACAGTCCACCCATAACTAATAGCTTACTGTGGCGGCTGAACGAGGTGATCCAGCTGGCGGCGGGCGGAATTCAGCAGGTGCTTGACGAGCGGCTTTCGGCGGCTGCCGCCCTGGTGCACACTTCAACCAGAAACGGGAGACGGGTGGGATGCAATGCCGGAGTATAAAAAGGCCCCCGGCGGGATGGGGGTCCAGCCGGGGGCAGGTAAGCGGGGGTGCTTACCACGGGGTACGTAAATAGTATACCACAAGAGGACAAGGATTGCAAGAGGGCAAGTTGAACAAGACAATAAATTCATCGGCCCCATATCCCCATCGTTAGTACTGTCCCGGGTAAACCCGAAAGGAAGATGGTTGCACATGGAATCACCCCGCACGAACTGCGCCGTCCGCTCCACCTTTCCCTCGCTTGGCCCCGGTACGGACTGTACAAGATGGGCTCGAACCCATAGGATTTCCCTTCGGCCCAATCACATCCGGCGGACTACAGAATTCGGGAGAGAGGTAACTTCCTTTACGTTACCCCTCTCCCTTGTCGCGTCCTTTTGCAGCGCTATCGTGCCTGGATCAGCTCAGCTCTCCATATGGCGGCCCAGAAAGCCGGCTACCGTCTGGGCCAGCTTTAGCTCCACCTCGCTCAGGGCCGGAGCGTCGCCGTCGCTGACGAACGCCACACAGCCCAGCACATCTCCCTCGGACAAAATGGGCACCGCGATGAGTACCCGGTATTTGTCGCTGCCGTCGCACAGAGGCAGGGCCTGCTCAGCCTGGACGCTGCGGCGCTCCTCCATGATCTGCTCAATCTGCGGCGATACCCGCTTGTCCACCACCTCCCGGCGGGGGACACCGCCGCCGGCGATGACGCTGTCCCGGTCTGTGATGACGGCGGGCAGGCCCGCCACCCGGCTGATGGTGTCGCACAGCTGGGCGGCAAAATCGGATACATCGCCCAATTGAGAGTATTTTTTGAAAATGACGCCGCCCTCCCGGTCGGTGTAGATCTCCAAGGGGTCGCCGTCACTGATAACCTTGACAGTGAAAATCTTGTTGTTGTGCTTGTCGCTCTCCTGGATGATTAGGATTTCGTAGGGGCGGGGGCTGACGGGGGCCATGGCTGCCACCGCCTCCGGCTTGTCCTCCGGGAGCGTCCCGCTTTGCAGGATGCTGTCCACGTCCGCTTTCAGGTGGATGTCCAGGTGGTCCTCGAATACCACGATCTTCTGGATGATGAGCTCCAGGTCGGCCCGCTCCAGCTTCTCCTTGTTCAGGATGTCATCGAACACCTCCATGGCGGTCTTGGCCGCCCGGTTTACCCGGATGATGGTGTTGCGCTTGTCCGCCGTCATGGCAATCTGGTTTTGGATGCCCTCCATTCGGCGCAGCAGGTCGCCCTCCAGCTCATCGTAGGTAGCCTCCAAGGTGTCCTCCTGGTCGGGGTGCTTCATGATGTCCCGGATACGCTGGCGCTTAGTGGCTTTCAGCTCCTCCTGGAGGTCGGCCAGCACCGCCTCTAGGTTGGCGGCAGACTGCTCCGTCTCGGCCACGTCCTCCGCCTCCCGGGCTAGGTCGGCGTTCAGCCGGTCCAGCAGGTTGGCGGAGTTGTCCTTTACCTTTTGGACGTAAATTTTTAACAGCTCGTCCAGCTTGTCCACCCGGATGTGGTGGCTGGTGCAGCCCTTCAGCCCCCGGCGGTGGTAGGTGCCGCAGCGGTAGGCGTCCTTGATGTCCCGGCGGCTCATGGCGAACATGGGGGAGCCGCAGTCGCCGCAGAACAGGAAGCCGGAGTACACGTTGTCGTACTTCTTCTGGCCCCGGTAGTGGGCGGTGGAGCGGGATTCCCGCAGGGCTTTGGCCGTGGCGAAGGTGCGGTAGTCGATGATCTCCTGGTGGTGGTGCTCGATGACGATGTGGTCCAGCTCGTCCCGGCGGACTTCCTTGCCGTTAATCTTCTTCCGGGTGTACTTCCCCTGGCGGAGAGTGCCAATGTAGAAATCATTATCGATAATGCCCTGGACTGTGACGATGGCCCAGGCGGGCTTAGCGGTCCGCTTGTACTCCTCCCCGGCGGCCTCCTTCCGATCCCGTTCCACCATGCGGGGGGTGGGAATGCCCTGGTCGGTGAGGTGGTTGGCGATCTTCTTGTAGCCCCAGCCGTCGATGTACAGCCGGAAAATCTCCCGGACGATCTCCGCCTCGGTGGGCACCACCTCGAACTCCTGCCGCTTGTTCACGACGTAGCCGTAGGGGGCGGCGCAGATCCATTTCCCGTCCGCCTGGCGGCGTTTGATGACAGACTTCACCTTTTTGCTGGTGTCGGTAACCGGCATCTCGTTGATGAGGAATTGGAACTGTATCTTCAGCCAGTCGTCGTCGTTGGGGAAGTCGATGCCGTCCCCGATGGAGATGATGCGGACCCCAGCGTCCCGCAGGTCCTCCAGCTCCACCAGTCCCCGGGAGTTGCGGCGGGAAAAGCGGGAGAAATCCTTGACGATGAGGATGTCCTTCTGGTGGCCCATCAGCTCACGGCGCATGGCCTGGTAGCCCTCCCGCTGCTCGAAGGTGTAACCGGAGCGGTCACGGTCCTCGTAGAAGGCGAGGGTGGAGTTTAGAAATTTTTGCTTTACAAAGTCCGTGATGATGGCCTTCTGGTTTTCAATGGAAGTGTTGTCCCGGTCCAGCTCCTCGTCCACCGAGATGCGGCAGTAGCCGGCGATGTCAATTCTTTCAATCATCCTTTTCACCCTTTAGATATTTTGCCGTCTGGCGGTCAAATTCTGAGATGTAGTCGGCATCCTGCTTTTTTCGGAACTCCGCGTAAATATCACTAACTTGTTTCACGGCCTCGTCGTGGGAGATGCGTCCTTTGCCCTCCAGCACCTTGCGGCGGTTGTTGGTCAGGAATCGGTCTGTCTCTGCCAGCCAGTCTTTCATGCTCATGAGCTGCTCGTCCTCTGCCATCAGCTCGGCGTAGTCGATGAACATGGTAACCAGACGGTTGAGACGGGAGATTTCTTTTTCGTTCAGATAGTTCTTGGCTATCAACACATCGCTTTTCAGAATTTTCCCGTCCGGCGCCCCCTTCCAGGTGGTCAGTCCCATGGTAGGGCTGTCCAGAGCGGCCCGTTCCGAAATCAGCTCCGCTGCTGTCTTGCCGGTGACAGCGAAGTGGAGCTTGTTCTGGACGAAGGCGTAGAAAGCGCGGGTGGTCTCGCTATTTTTGTCGTAGTCGTAACTGCACTGCTCGAACACATCTGCGATCTTCTGATAGGCCCGGCGTTCGCTGGCCCGGATCTCCCGGATGCGCTCCAGCAGCTCGTCGAAGTAGTCCCGGCCAAAGGGCCTGCCGTTTTTCATCAGCTCGTCGTTGAGGACGAAGCCCTTTTGGATGTACTCTTTCAGTGTCTTCGTGGCCCACTGACGGAAGCGGGTGGCTTTCTTGGAATTGACCCGGTAGCCCACGGCGATGATGGCATCCAGATTGTAACACTGGGTTTTATATTTTTTTCCATCAGCGGCAGTTACCGAGAATTTCTCGGTAACTGAATCCTTGTCCAATTCTTCCTCTGCAAAAATATTTTTCAAGTGCAGAGAGATATTGTCGCTTGAGCAATCGAACAACTCACCCATTGCTTTTTGGGTCAACCAAAAATTCTCCTCCTTGAAAATGACACTGACAAATTCTTTCTCACTACCGCTGTTGTAGAACAATATCTCTCCGCTCTGTACCAGTTCTTTTTCCACTCTGTTCCCTCCTACTATCAATTTTAATTATATTAGCAATTCTATATTTCAGATAATATTGTATCACACCTTTTCAGAAAAATCAACTAAAAAGTTGGGCGGGAGTATCACTCCCGCCCTTGCATTTTCTACCTTGCGCCCGCCCTCTGCCTCTTTCGACGCACCTCCTGCTCCGCAAGGCGTTTCCGATTATAACAGAGTAGTGCACTGGTTTCTTCCAACAGATCTTGATCTCCAGACTGATATTCTACCACAGAATACTTTTTTACCTTATATTGTTGGTAGAGGATATTTAGCTGTCCTTTCAACGCTTGGTCTCTTTTATCCTGGTTTGTCAGCCAAACCTCCACGATCTTCCTGTCATCTCTGACATTGATCTCCAACT
>OFGO01000657.1_pt1 | contig 30350 bp, 26 predicted proteins | sample 1521761 | NCBI WGS metagenome assembly OFGO01 (sample SAMEA3504128, study PRJEB24116) | mouse gut metagenome | biome: mouse gut; feature: mouse-associated habitat; material: faeces | place: Denmark | collected 2011
TTTCTGTATAGGCACAGATTGCCTCATGATAACATGCACAAACGGTCCGGACATATTCTGCCGACCGGGCCCGGCCCTCAATTTTAAATACACGCACCCCGGCATCCATCATTTTATTCAGAAAACCAATCGTACACAAATCTTTGGGCGACATGATGTATTCATTCTCTATGTCCAGTTCTATTTCATTCTCCCGGTCTTTTACGGTATATGCCCGACGGCAAATCTGGTTACAGGCACCTCTGTTAGCAGAAGCATTCCTTTCGTGCAGACTCAGATAACATTTTCCGGAAACTGCCATGCAAAGTGCCCCATGGGCAAACATCTCAATTTGAATCAATTTCCCCTTTGGACCCCGCAAATTGTTTTCAACAATCTGACGATGAATCTCCGCCACCTGCTCCAAAACCACCTCCCTGGCCAATACAACCACATCAGCATACCGAGCAAAAAAACGGACAGCTTCGTAATTAGTTACATTACACTGCGTACTGATATGAACTTCAACCCCGACAGAATGTGCATAAAGAATAGCTGACAAATCCGAAGCAATGACAGCCGTCACACCAGCTTCCCCTGCACAATTTATCACCTCCTTCATCTTTTCCAATTCGTCATTATAAATAACTGTATTAACAGTCAGATAAGTCTTCACCCCTTTTTCCGAACATACCGATACAATATTTTTTAAATCGTTTAATGTAAAATTGGCCGACGAACGGGCCCGCATATTCAAACCCTCCACTCCGAAATAAACAGAGTCAGCTCCCCCTTGTAAAGCCGCATACAACGATTCATAAGAACCGACAGGTGCCATTACTTCAAAATCTTTCCTTGTCATAATATTCACATCCATATTAATCCGTAAAGTAATGGCAAAGTTAGTCTTAATCCTGAAATTTACCCTATTATCAAAAAAAACTAATCATTTTAGCTACCTGCCCGGGACAGGGATTTATTATCCGGCCGTTAAGACAAGAATTCAAAACTTTCCATTTTGTATCATTTTTTTTCCTATATTTGCTTTGTTATTCGTACCAACAAATAAAATAAGCATATGAACGAGGAAGTAAAAATGTATATGGATGAAGCTAAAGAACTGATGCAAAATGCTATCGTCCATCTTGAAAATGAACTGGCAAAAATCAGAGCCGGGAAAGCCAATCCTAAAATCCTGAACGATGTTCTGGTAGATTATTACGGTTCACCAACCCCGCTCTCTCAGGTAGCAAATATTACTGTGCCGGATCCCCGTACCATCGCTGTACAGCCTTGGGAAAAAAATATGCTGGCCCCCATTCAGAAAGCTATTATGACAGCTAACCTGGGATTTAATCCGGACAATAACGGAGAAATCGTAAGAATCAATGTTCCGCCGTTAACGGAAGAAAGAAGAAAAGAATTAGTAAAACAATCCAAAGGAGTTGGTGAAAACGCAAAAGTCAGTATCCGGAATGCACGGCGCGACGCCATCGACGAATTTAAGAAAATGGTAAAAGACGGACTCCCCGAAGATGCGGCAAAAGACGCCGAAACCGAAGTACAGAAAATGACAGATGCTTACAACAAAAAAGTTGAAGATATTCTTATTCAGAAAGAAAAAGATATTATGACCATTTGATAATTTTAGATTGTAAATCTGAAATTAAGATTTACAATCTAAAATTAAATTAGCTTTCTCCAAATCTTCCGGTGTATCTATTCCGATAGATTCATGGTCCGTCAAACGAACGGCTATGGTATAACCATTTTCCAGCCACCGGAGCTGTTCCAATGATTCTGCTTTCTCCAGTCTGCCTTGCGGCAAAGCAGTAATTTCCCGCAAAACTTCCGGACGGTAGGCATACATCCCGACATGTTTGTAAAAGGGGATTGCTGTCAACCAGGCGGACTGTTCAACACCTCTGCAATACGGAATAGCAGAACGGGAAAAATAAAGGGCTGTCTGGTGAGCAGAACATACTACCTTTACTTTATTGGAATCAAATACATCAGCACTATTTTCAAATTGCTTAGCCAAAGTTGCAATCTGAATTCGGGAATCCTCAAAACAGTTAATTAAAGACCTGACCTGCTCCGGCAAAATAAAAGGTTCATCCCCTTGTATATTAACCACCACATCGTAAGACTTTTTATTTTGTGCCGTAATGTGTTGATAAGCCTCAAAACAACGGTCGGTACCGCTTTTATGATTTGCAGAAGTCATCACCGCATGCCCGCCAAAGTCTTTTACCCGCTCAAATATACGGTCATCATCCGTCGCAACAAACACATCTTCTGCAACTGAAACGGCCTTTTCAACCACATGTCTGATAACCGGTTTTCCTCCGATTTCTGCCAAAGGTTTTCCCGGGAAACGGGTCGATGCATACCGCGCAGGTATTAATATTAAAACCTTCACCTTCCCGAATATCCTCCAGTTCTATTCCGCCATTCTGCTCAAGAATATGTAATGCATCTGTATAGTTTCCCAGTTTAGCCAATGCGAATGCATAATAAAATTTAAGTTTTCCGATTTCCTGCTCCTGTCCTTCGAGGAGCTTGTAGAAATCACACAGAGACTCAAAGGCTTCGTTTTGGATCAGAATACGAAATCCTTCTTTAAGATAGGAAGTATCCTTTCTGCGCGCTTTCATTCCCTCCAGAATATTATAAACTGATTCATCCCTATTCCCCATCTTCATATAAGAGCAGCTTAGCGCATGTCTGGCCCACGGGTTCTGCGCCAGAGAACACGATCTTTCAAAGGCTCTGATGGCACGCTCATATTCCTTACTGTCAAAGTATCCCAGTCCCAGATGATAAAAGGCATACCAGTTCTGCTTATTTTCCTCTTTCAGACATGCCTGCTCCATGAGAGAAACATTCGTCCGGTCTATCATAAACTCGTCCGGGCGGTCATTCGGTGAAGAATTATGCAGAATACCTGTCTCAAAAAAATCTTTCCATTTCAGAAGATTTTCTGATGTTAATTCAAACTGCAGATGGCTCGTATTTTTCCTTTGCAGTTCCATTGCGCCATACTGCCTGCCTGTGTAAACTAAAGCGGCTTCCTTTTTGGCAAATGACTGCCAACGCGAGGCAATCTCATCCAATGCCTCCGGGATTTGCTGTTCAAGCAAAGTTTTTGTCAGATGATTGGTTCTTTCCACGTGAGATCTCTCTATGTCTTCCTTGGGAATCTGAACCGCTCCATATCGTTCCAGCCATTCCCATGTGGTATGGGGAGCCATCGGTATACATCCATATTGTGTTTTTCCCAAGCCGGCCTGAATCTCAATATAGGGTTCCTTATGCTCAGTTAAGAATTCCTGCCAGCGCATCGACGCAGTCTGGTGTCCCCAACTAAACAGCTTCCTGCTTCTGAGTCTGTCCGATGAAACATGCAGCAGGCCATAACCTTCTGCATTAACATTCGCTATGTACTTAGGAGATTTTTCCGGTATATCAAAAAAATAGTCTACAGCATAGGGAATTTTCTGATAATCGGTAACATCCACCCCTTCCACAACAGGAATATCTACTTTATAGACTATTCCGTCCTTATTGGTATAAGCGCTGTCTGCAGGGACAATGATCCTGCCTCCCATATGTTCCGGCACGGCTATATTACTCCACCAGTACATAGGGACTACGTTTTCGCTTTCATTGTAAATCCGCATTGCACAGTTTAAATACGGCTCATCTTCAAGCCAGAAATCCATCTGCCAAATTACTTTTCTGATCCTTTCGTACTGGTACATCCGTAAAACAGGAAAATCTTCGTCCGTCTTTGTTTCCGCAATATGTAATGCCTCTGTCGTGAAAGGGCTATGCCCGATCACACCTATATTCCATTCAACACCGCCGCTAAACCACGCATTGCGGCAAGCAAGGTTGCTGAACCTTAATACATCATTAGTGTATAATAGATTTTCTCCTTTGCTCTTATCCCATAATTCCCAGAGCCTTCCTCCATATTCGGGTAAGAAAACAGCTTTTATATACTCATTTTCTAAAATGGCAGCATCGACTGTCCCCTTTTTGAGTCCCCGCTTGTAATTGTCGTACTGACGGTAAGGGTACATACTGTCTACGCGACCGTATCCTTCAAATATTTCTTCTTTTTCGCCAAGCGAAAATCTAAGTTCATTCTGTAGTATTGAAATGCCGAGAAGATCCGGTAGGGAAGACTCTTCTCCTAATTCGGCCATTCGCATTTCTATTTTTTCAAATTTTAATGTCTGCACAGCGTCTCCAATCCTTCTATTGTTTTTATGTTGATTATAATAAATCCCTCACTCGATTACAAGAGCAAGGCCGCAGGATACAAAAAAGGAGCAATGGTCGCCCACTGCCCCTTTCCTGTTTCTAACTATTCCTTATAATGTATCATCTCTTCGCTTTATCAAGGGGAACTGTATCATTCGCGTACAGCTCTGAGATCTGATCCTCTAACTCCCTCTCCTGCTGCTTCATATCATGATGCTTCCAGGCAAATACCACAATCACCAGAACCAGTATGATGGCCGCCGGCAGATCCCACCAGCAGAAGCCGAGTGTGGTATGTTCCAAAATATATGACATATTCATTCCTCCTTCTCGTTACATTGTTGCTGCAGTGTCTCCCGCAGCGTCCTTCTGCATGGCTTCCAGCCTCTGTGTCCTCTCTTTATCAAAACGTTCATCCCGTTTCTTCTGATTCCGGCTGTGTACCAAAAGCTCCACTAGTGTGATCACTCCTATGATCAGCGCCGGTATTTCCCAGAAGTGCATGCCTAAGTTGTGTACAGATTCAAATAAATTCATCCACATATTATATACCTCCTTCTTACCTGCGCATCTTTACATTCTGGATTTGCGGTCATTGGTTATGCCCAGTCTTCTCTTCAATGTCTCTTCCGCCAGCTGATCTTTCAGTTCTGCCAATTTCTCCTGACGTTTCTTCATACTGTATGTATAGCATGTATAGATGATCAGGGTCGCTAGCATCAGCAGGAAGCTGAGTGCACAACACTTATGATCGTCAAGATCTCTGTTCGCCAACGGTATCTCTTCCTCCGTAATCGGTGTCAATGTGATATTTCCGTCCTCATCTTCACCAATAAGAGTGCCTGCTAAAGGTACTTCTTCATCATCGATCGCAACCAATCCGGGATCTGCTGCTTCTACCGGAACCGCTCCTGCCGGTACAACTGCCGGCGCTGCTCCTGCCGGTACTGCAGCCGGTGTCGGCGGTACAGGCGGTACGCCAGGTACTGTTTCCTCAACGATCGGGGTCGGGGTCGGCGTAGGATCCGGTGTAGGCGGTGTAGGTGTAGGATCCGGGTCCGGCGTAGGTGTCGGTGTAGGATCCGGGTCTGGTGTAGGCGTCGGCGTAGGATCTGTCGTCGTCTCTACTGCCGTATAATACACGATAAGGTCAAGATCCTTCTCCGGCATCGTTCCTGTGATAAATGCAGTGCTTCTTTTATAACCTGCAATGCGAGGTGGACGGTGTGTATAGCCCTCCTCCGCTTTAAGATATCTCACCATAGTATCAGCTGCTGTAGCGCCGTTTCTGTACAGATGATAAACAGATAACCGATAAAGTTTCTCCAATGTAACCGTATCTGTATTCTCATACCCTTTGCCGTTGCTGAATGCTACTTCTACCTTATTCTGGTAAGTCCCGCTGTAGGCATCGGCTTCCGTAACCGTATAGTACGCCTTAATCGTTCTGGTTCCACCAGCCTCTACATCGTTAAATACTACCGAATGTACATCCTCTCCGAAGCCTTCAAATGTTACTGTCTCCAGCTCTTTGATCGTGATCGCCTGTACTGTGTCATAAATATTTGTTACTGTTATTGTGAATTCAATCCTGTCGCCAACTTCATAGGTGCCTGCGGCGTGGGTCTTGGTCACTACGTCATTTGCATTAATCGGGTCTGTGGTATTACCATCCGTGATAGTCAACTTACCAAACTCCGTTTTGATATCGTAGTTTTCCAGTCTAATGCCGTTACTGCTTTCAACAGTAAATGTATTATCAGAACTACCTACTAATTTTTGCTTTCCAGTAAAAACGTAACTTATTCCGGCTTTATCAGAAGCTACCCAGTCTACTTTATCTTCATCGATAATCTTTGGATTCGTATACTCACTTCCATTATACCGATCAGTCAGATCAGCTGACCTAAGTACGATCGGTCTTGGACTGATATTAACAGAAACGGGGATCTCTCTTTCTTGATTTCCGCGAGTAACTTTCACAACTACTGTCAATTCACCGTCAGTCGCGTTGATAAAGGAATTCGTAACTGATTCGTTATCGATCAAATATTCAATCTGGTCTCCTTCTCTAGTTCCAGTTACAGCAACAAACTTTTCGATACCATCATAGGTATCTGCTATTCCATTGGCACTAATATCACCAAAATCGGCTACCCAATTACCTATAAATGTTACATTATGACCGGGCATTTTAAATCTTCCATTTTCAACAGAAACATTTGAGTCTGCAGATACCGACCAACCTTCAAATATATATCCCGAAACATGGACTTTATCCGCTACTCCAACCGGCTGATTCAAGAAATACTCTGCCGTCTGAGGAAGCAATCCTTCTGCTCCCTGGGGAATATTACCTGTATAAGTATACTGTACAGAATACTTTTCTACAGGAATAGACTCCAATATCCATTCACCAGTAATTACAACCTCACTGTCTCCCATCTTTCCGCTGTTTGGATCTTGCCATTCACCCAGCGTATATGACGCATTCTTGTTCCCAAACTCATCATGCGTATACACTTTCGTGCCCAGCATCGTTGTGTCCACCGTGTATTCCTGGTTCTTCACCAGCCCCGTGATGCTATCCGGCAGTACAGGCGTTATTACCTTCCCTGCTTCATCATACAGCGTCTCCTCCGGCAGTCCCTTCCATGTATAGCTCACATTGTGCTTCGCGACATCTGTCTCGACAAACTTCCATGTGCCACTCACTGTCAGATCTTCGGTCATCTTTCCGTCTTGTTTATCCCAGCCGCTGAATGTATAGCTACCGTTCACATTCCCATATTCATCATACGTTGGGACTGTATATCCATTGCTGTACTTGGTGTCTACCGTGTACGGCTCATTATTCTTATAACTCTTACCGTCTACAGGCATCTCCTGGATATAATCCCCTTCCGGTACGGCACCGCTCCACTCATACGTGATCCTCCATTCGGATACCGGTACCCCGCTATGATTCCAGCTTCCTGTCACAAGAATATTGCCAGTAACTATCCCTTTTTCTGTATCCCAGCCAGTGAACGTATACCTGTCGGTCACATTGCCATACTCATCCACAATCTCTACTGGTTGATATGACTCTGCACTAATAGTATATGACTCACCGTAAAAATATTCTTTCGAGTCTACAGGAACTGAAAACTTGTCTTTTACCTCCAGTGGAGTACTCGGCGCCCACTGATAAGTGATACTGTAGGGAATCTTGTTCCACTTTGCAATATATGTTACATTTCCAGTTACAGTTGGCTCAATCGTTGGATTCCAGCCCAAAAACGTATGTCCCGGTTTCTCAGGATCAGCCTCAAGTGTTGGCGTATCTTCTCCGTACTTTAAATCAGGATACACCAGCTTTTCACTACTGCTTCCACCATTCAAATCATAAGTCACGGTATATGTCGCTCTATCGTAATACAACTTCAATACAAGTGATCCATCTGCCAAAATCACTCCCTCTGCCTTGCTGTCAAGATGATTTGGATTATAAACATATCCTGTATAATTTTTTGGATATGCAGTTACCTTTGAATCGGTTCGTCCACTTTTAGGTTCGTCCTCAACCTTATTATAAGTTCCATCCAGCTGCTGTTGCCAATGCTCTACTTTATATCCTGTAGAATTCTTAGGATTCCACTGCGCATACAGAGTAATACTTTCCTGCAGCGTAATCTTATCTCCTGGCTTATAGGATGTTCCGGAACCATCGACAGCGGTGTTCCATTCCGCGAAATCATAACCTGTCTTTTGTAAGGTATTCTGATCGGATACTGTCACTTCGGTTCCTGGAGTATATTGCTTACCATCCGGAGCAAGTCCAGCTGTATTTCCATTTCCATTATAATCAAGGTTAACTTTGTCCCTGTTTCTTACTACGCCATCGATATGCCACGCACTGTCATTGCCTTGATACTTAATTACATACCATTCCACATATTGCGTATCCGGATTCCAAAAGCTTCTGTTGACATTAGCGCTTTCCACTTTGGTGTAAAAAGCAGTTAGCAAAGCACTTTTGACATTATCTACTCCACTGACCGTATGTGCCGGCGAAAAATACTTCAGCACATCATCTACGGACTCACCTCTTACCAAATATACATACTCTGCATTCTGTATGCTCGGTTCATCCGGAATCGTGCCATCTTTTCGTAAGCCGATCGTGATCGTTCCAGCTGTAGCGCCTTCGATCTTCGCCCAAACTGCATATAAAGTCTGATCTCCTGATACTACATACTCTCCACCTAAGCTATAAATCGTGATTTTGTCGCCATGCTCATTAACAGTGTTCGCATCCTTTTGAGTAGACCATCCAAGTAACCTATAACCCGAGCGACTTACTCCCTCTCCTGTAGGTAAAGTGATTGGCTCACCTGTCTTTGCCTGAACAGAAGCCGGTGTCGTTCCGCGTCCGCCGTTAAGATCATATGTGATCGTATATTCGTCCGTGACTATGACCTTAAACCATTCCGTGTGCTCTTCTTTTTTCTTTCCAGTGCCAGTTGTCCAAGTATGCTTAATGAAAGCTTCTCCAACCGCTAACGCTGTCACATTAGCTTCGTTACTAAGCCATACTTGTTCCACTTTCGCTACATCCAAACCAGCATCCACCACATACTTGTGGTCCCTTGCCCACGTCGTCGTTGCATCCAATTTTCGTGTATCCCCTACACGCATCGTATAAGTTGCCTTAATCTCGCCAGGCTCTTCCAACGTCATCACAGATCCCGAAACAGCCTTTACGCCGGCATATACCGAGAAATGATCCGTTGCAAACTCAACATTTGTCGCACTGGCATCTGCACTGCCAACTACAGAAGCGCTGCTGCCGGATACATGATAAACTCTTGCCACTGTTCCATGACCGTCTGCACTGAACAGATTTTCAAGCTTCACGCTCACGCTGCCTGCAGGCCTAACGGACTCACCGTCCTTTTTCAGTGTAATGTCCACTGCGTTGATCTCTACTGCAGTCAGATTCTCCGGTTCCAACGCCATATTGATCGCATCCTGAACCTCTTCTACTCCAACAGACGCTACTTCTACCGTTGTCCCTTCCGGCAAGATTCCTTCCGCCGCATCGACCGTTATCTTCACACCATCTACATATCCTGTAAGTGTCTGTGCCGGCATCTTATCGTCAGGCGTTTCTTCCTCATCAGCTTCATCCTCATCACCTTCAACAGACTCATAATAGATCTCTACCTTATTATCTCCGTCTTCAGTGATCACGCCGTCTTCGTTTACGATCTCTTTCAGCTCATAACGTGCTCCGTCAGGAAGCGTCACCTCTTCTTCTACCTCGATGGTAAGGATCTTGTCGCCGAGTACGCCGTCGTCCTTGGTCACTCGTGCTTCCTCGTCCTCCACATCATCATAGAAGTAAGCTATTGTATAGCTGTATGTATCTGCAGTTTCTTCCGATGATCCGGAAATCTTATCGGAATCTTCTTCCCCCTCAGGCGCCTGTGTCTCAGGATTCTTCGGCTCCTCCGTCACATCATCGCCTGCAGGTGTCATTACATCATCATCGCCAGGCAGATCCGCACCGGGTTCTGTCTGCTGTGTTTCGTCCGCATCGTCCGCTGTCTCTCCATCCTGTGGCTCTCCCGCCGATTCCTCCTGGGGTGCCTGAACCTGCTCCGGTGTCTCTTCTTCTACCGGTGCCTGGACATCGTCCGCTCCGTTTGAATCCGACGGCGGCGGATTGGACAGGTCCACTACCTGCGTCTCCTCAACCGGTTTCGTTTCTTCCGGCTGCGCGGCTGTATCTTCCACATTCGTATCCGTTGCCCACAAAAAGGCGTCAGCAGAACTCATGCAAGTTGTTGCTGTCAGGATAAACGCCAGAAGAAAAGCCATCCATCGCTTAAATTTGAAAGTCTTTCTCATGCTTTCTCCCTTCCTCTTAGAAAATGAATTGTTAACGGGCGGCCTGCTCTTCCAGACAACCCGGTCAGCAAATTCAAATTAATTGTTCTATGTATGAAGTGTGCATGAGAAACATAAAAGGGTCATCTTTTTTATATTTTTTTTATTTTTTTTACTTTTTTTTAAAAATTATGCTATACTGCTATATAAAACTATTAAAACAACAATGCATCTGACACCCGTACCGGGAATCCTGTCAGTGTAAATTCCAGGATATCCATGGGAGCATCGGGGGACTTATGAAAAAATTTGATGTGTTCAAAACAATCCAGCTGATTCTGTTTATTGCTATGGCGGGCATCGGCATTCTACTTATACTGACAGACCGGACACTGTACCAGCAGATCGCCAACGATCCACATATCCGTGCACTCTGCATCTTATTATGGATGGTGCTCGTGTTGTCTTTCTTATTTATCTTTATGGATTTCAGCCTTTTCTTCAACTTTAAGAAAGATTACAGAGAGTTGGATTTTGCCGTTGCTTCCGACCCGGTGGCCGGCATTGCCAACCGGTACAGCTGTGACAGCATCATCGAGAAATATCTGGACAAGCCGCTCCCCAGTAATATAGGCTGCATCATGTTCGATCTTACCAGCATTGGCAAGGCCAACAGGATCTGGGGCCATCTTAAGGGTAACGAACTGATTCATGATTTTTCCAGTATTTTACAGGCATCTTCCGTCAATCTGTGCTTCGTTGGCCGCAACGGCGGCAACAAGTTCTTGGCTCTGTTTGAGAACTGCAGCACGCAGAAGATGAATACCTTTCTTTCCCGTGTGGAGAAGAAGGTATCCGCTCATAATGCAGATTCTGCCATTCCCCCGATTCAATTTCAATACGGGACCGCTTATCTGGAGGGCGAAGAGATCCAAACGATCACCGATCTTATTGCGCTTTCCAATCGACGCATTTATGACAATACTCCCGAAGTTGACTCGCAAAGTCACTAGCATAATCCACACTAATTATCGGCGCCTTACACACAGGATATATTTTCATGTGCAAGGCGGCTGAATGAGGCAATGCCGGTAGCATCGTCGATCGCAGCCAGTCATGAGGGAGGGAACCGTACATGTCTGCTTTGGATTACAATTATATCGCAGAACTGGTCGTCAGCGCACAAGGCGGCGACAGTGACGCTTTTGCGGAACTTTATGCCGCTACATATCAGAAGCAGTATCATTTTGCATACAGCTATCTGAAGGATGAATATCTGGCGCAGGATGCCCTGCAGGAGACCTATATCATCGCACTAAAGGAGCTTTCCAAGCTGCAGGACCCGATGCTGCTTGTCGCATGGCTCAATCAGATCAACTTCCGCGTCTGCTATCAGCTGTACCGGAAACAGAAGCGCTATGCATCAGAGATGACCGATTACAGCAGATCCGAGACCGGGCGGGTCAGCACATCGTCTTCTATTCAAACTGATTTTACCCCCCCCCACTTGGTTTCAGCCGATAATGACCCGGCGGATATGGCCGTACGTGGTGATTCCCGGGAGTACATTATGAATCAGATCTTAAAGCTGCCTTTTACGGAAGCCCAGGTGATCATTCTGAAATTCTATCAAAACCTGAAACATGACGAGATCGCCGACCTTATGGATATCAGCCGCAGCTCCGTAAAGCGGTACCTGAACAGCGGTAAGAAGCATCTGGCAACAGTTCTCCAACAGCAGGGAGGTGGTTTTTTCTTATGAAAATGTTTAAAAAATCGTCCATTCCACAGCTGGATCTGGAAACCGCCAGTAGAATTCTGGAGCACGCTTTCGAGGCCAATCAGATGGAGACCAACACGATTCCTCTTGATGTCCTGGTTTCTTACAGCAATTACCGCCGGGAGCGGTTTACATTACAGCGGACGGTCCTGGTCGTGATCATGACACTCTTTCTTCTGCTGCCGCTGCTGTTTATACCTTCTTCTTTCACCGTTGAACAAATAGACACGGATACTCCGTATAATCCGGTCTTCCGGCTGGAGGTAGATTCCTTCATGCTCGTGGAACGTGTGAGTGCATCCATAGACGGATCTAATATCCCCGTCTATGAGACGGATGCCCATGTCTATTCGATAGAACCGACCAAAAACGGACAGATGGCGGTGACCGTGACTCTGGTCAACAAACAGACCAGAACAGAATATATAGACGTCACCGCAGTTGACAGAGAGGTACCCGTCGTGACTTCCTGTACCCGGGATGATGACCACATCTACCTGTATCTTTCAGACTGGGATTCCGGTGTGGATTTCCCGGCGATACAAGCCGTGAGTCTAAGCGGCGCAACCGTCATTCCCGACTCCATGGATCCTGTCGCCGGCTGTGTCATCTTCACCGGGGTGACAGAATCCCTTAACGTCTTCGTTCCGGACTTGGCAGGCAATAAGCTTCAGATCGTCCTGACGATCCATTAAGCCTTCAGCGCTGCATGTTTTCATATGTATTTATACCGAAGCAGAACAGGCAATAAAAAGCAGGCATTCCATAACGGTGCCTGCTTTTTATTGCCTGTTCTGTATTTTATCCAGATAGAACCATCCGGCACGATACCAGATCTTCCCTTTGATCTGCCTGATGCCCACCGCTCCGAAACTCCGGGAATCCATGGAAGAGCTCCGGTTGTCCCCCATCACGAAGATCTGCCCCTCCTGCAGCGTGTAAGGGTATCTGACAATACCGCCGGCAGCTGTCTGCGTCTCTCCCGCTATATAGGGTTCTGTCAGACACTCACCATTGAGATAGACCCGGCCATCCCGTATCTCGACGGTATCTCCTTCCATCGCTATGATACGCTTCACATAGTATTCCCCGGATGGGATTCGGACTGATACTACGTCTCCTCTCTGGTACTGCACACCAAGCCTTGTATACAGGACCATATCCCCCTCGTAAAGCGTTGGCTCCATAGACTCCCCTTTCACGAATGAGAAACCGACCACATTGTGGAACATAAAGAAGAGTACCGCCAATAGCAATATGAATTTTTTCGTATCCTGCAGCCAGCCGTATTTCAGTCCGTCATACTTCCTGAGCAGGCGGCGACGGCCATCCTTACCTTTCTCCCTTCTCACGCCTTCTTCCTCACAGCTTCTTCACCAGCATATCCGCATTGGTCGCATATTTCAGCGCCGTATCCCGCGTGATGAGTCCCTGTTTATACAGATTCAGCAGGCTGCCGTCCATGGAGATCATGTCTTCCTTCATCGAAGAATAGATGATTCCGTCGATCTGCGGGATCTTATTGTCGCGGATCATATTGCGGATCGCGGGCGTCACCGTCATGATCTCCAATGCCGGGACCAGGCGCCCATCCACGGTTGGCACAAGCTGCTGGGATACCACTGCGTTCAACACGGTGGACAGCTGTACGCCAATCTGCTTCTGCTGGTTGGCAGGAAATACATCAATGATACGGTCGATAGTATTGGCCGCACCGATGGTATGAAGCGTCGAGAGCAGTAAATGTCCCGTCTCCGCCGCCGTCATGGCCACCTCTATCGTCTCGTAGTCCCGCATTTCTCCCAGAAGGATGACATCCGGGCTCTGACGCAGCGCCGCCCGCAGGGCGCTCACATAGTTCTCGGTATCCACATTGATCTCCCGCTGGCTGACCACACTCTTCGCATGCTGATGCAGATACTCCAGCGGATCTTCCAGCGTGATGATATGCTTATTCTGATGTTGATTGATCTGATCGATCATACATGCCAGGGTAGTAGACTTGCCGCTCCCGGCAGGACCGGTGACCAATATCATGCCCTTGCCGCTTTCTCCTAAGCGCAGCACATATTCCGGAATATGCAGCGCAGACGCCTCCGGCAGATCAAACGTGATGATCCGGATCACCGCCGACAGAGATCCTCTCTGTTTGTATGCGCTGACACGGAATCGTGACAACCCACCGATGGCAAAAGAAAAGTCATCGTCTCCATTCTCATATAAGATCTGCATGTCCCGATTACCCGCACACTGGTAAATAGCCGTCAAAATATTCTCGGTAACCACCGGAAGCAGTTTCTCATCGCCAAGCTGTACGATTTCCCCATTCTTCCGCAAAGAGACAGGCAGCCCGGCAACGATAAAGACATCGGATGCCCCGACGTTGACTGCCTGTTGTAAACATTCCTGCAATTCCATACTTATTGACTCCTTTGGTTTATTCTATGACCGGCATAAGATTTAAGGGTTGTTCCGTCTCCTGGCTATCCCTGTTGACGATTTCCCAGATCTTGATCTCATAATAATGCACATGTTCTCTGTAATCCGTAACCTGCAGCATCACGGACAGCTCCTGCCGTGCACCCGCCGGAACCCGGAAGGAGACCGTACAGCCGACTTCCGTCTGCTGTGTCTCCAGCGAGATTCCTTCAATCTGTTGTCCATCCAGCGCTGCCGTAATATTCTCCAGATACTTCCCATATGCATCATCTTGACTGTTTAGGTCAATTCCTTCGGCGGTCAGATACAGGATCTCGTCAATCCCTGCTGTCACCGTCTCCGCCTTCGCCGAGGCTTCATAGTAAGTCCTCTTATGCTCCGCCAGACGTTCACTGAAAGAATGATCGCTTCTGGCACTGGAAAGCGTAAGGATCGCGAAAGTAGCCAGACACAACACCAGGAAAATGACCAGCAGGGAGGAAGAACCGATATTCACGAAATAAGACTGTTGTTTATCCTTCATGGAACGCCGTCCTCCTTGCGATATGACGTCCGGTCTCCAGGCGGTAGACAGGCTCGCCCTGGCTCGCCGTCTCCCCGTTCCCGCAAAACATCTCGATGACGATCTGCGTCATCTGTTCCTCCTGTGTCAGATGAAGCGCCATCACATAAGCTGCCAGATCCTGTTCACAGGGCAGATAGGAATCATCATAATAGACAAACGCATCAAAGTCGCTTGCTTCTACCGAGAACTCAGAATAGTCCCCGTCCGGATACTGCATTCCCAAAAGCTCGATTCCCTCCGTCAGGCTATCCGCCGTACAGAGTATCTCTGCCGCACCGGAACACTCATTTACCGCATGAGTCAATGTCTCCGAATCACGGCTCATAAGATGCGCTTTCACAAAGAATTCCACACAGACAGCGCTGGCCACCGAGAAAAAAAGAATGGCAAGTATCAATTCCATTAAAAATAAGCTGGATGACCGCGCTCTGCTTCTATGTACCATTGGATCACTGTCCTTTCTATGCTTACTGCTGGCTGTCTTCTATTGTCCTGTCCAGTCAACGTGTGCTCCGCACGCCGATAAAGGCGGTGCTTGTTCTCTCCTCCATATCCGTACACTCGAACCGGAATAAGCTCTCCGTCAGCTGCTCCACAGTAAAATCGCGCACTTCCAGGATCGTTCTGCCATTCTCTACAGAAGCTTCAACGCCATCCTTGATAAAAAGTTCCTTCAGGTTCTCTTCCCAAATATAGATATAGGTACGATAAACATCCTCTCCATATTGTTGCTCCAGGATCAGCGCGTCACATCCATCCAGCGTGCCCAGATAAACGCCGCCATTCTCATCGCACTGGTGGATCTTCTCGCTTAAATAAGAGAGGCCGGTCCGGGATGTATACTGGAGAGAAGAATTCTCGGTCGTCGAACGGTAAATACCTGCCGCCAGCAAGATCAGTGTCACAGCCGACAGCGCAAAGACGAAGAATAACGCCACCGGAAACAAAAAATCTATCATATGTCTTCGTTTCAGTCGAAATCCCATACTAACCCCCATGATTCCGCTTCGCGAAATCTCAAATCATTCTCGCGCTACTTCCTCTCAATGATGGTGATATCCGGCAGGATATTCGATCCTAACGTCTGATAATCCACGAAGAAGAGGCTCTCATCATAAGTCAGCCCGTAATGCTCTTTCAGATAATCAAGCGTCACGGGATAAGCCCCTTCCAGCGCATAGCAATGGGTCACGCTGCGCATCAGGGCATTCTCCAGGCTTTCCCTCTGTCTCCTCTTCGTCCCCGTGGAGATGGAATCGATCCCCTGTATGAAGATCAGTGCGATCACTATAAAAACTGCCGCAGATAAGAACATTTTACTGCAAGATCCTTTAGATTTACGATATACAAAACGTTTCATAGGCTGCCTCCCGAAAAAAAGCTAGATACTGGACATGATTCCCATCAGCGGCAGCATCACCGACAACAGGATCACACCCACGATCAGGGACAACGCCACCACCAACGTAGGCTCTAATACTGCGAGCAGATTGTTCATGCGGGTATCAATATCGTCCTGATACAGTCCGGCGATCTGCTCCATGACCTGATCCATGGTTCCGGTCTTAGAACCTATGGAAGCCATTCTGGCATAAACTCCCGTGAACATTCCGGAATGAAACAACGCTTCGGAAAGGTCTTCCCCTTCTCTGACTTTCTCCAGGCACAGATCGATCTTCTTCTGAAATACAGGATCGTCATTCAACGATGTGACAAGCTCCATGCTCCGGTCCGGGTTCAGTCCGCTGCTCAGAGTAAGTGCCATGCCGCTGGCAAACCGGCAGGCGGCGATCTCTTCATATACGGCCTTCGTAAAGCCCAGTTTATAAGCAATGCTCTGGAACATGCGGCGCCCGGAAGCTGTCCGTGTGCCATAGAAGATCAGACCTGCAAGAACCACCAGCAGCACTATGAAGACGACTGCATAACGGTTGATCGCATTGCCTGCATTCATCAGCGTTCTGGAAATTCCCGTCATTTCCGTCCCCAGCTGAATAAAAACCTGATTAAAGATGGGCATTACCTTGACCAGCAGCACTATGATGACCAGTGCCATCATCGCTACCATGATCATCGGATAGGTAATGGAGTTGCGGATGCTCTTGCGGATCGAATCTTCCCGCTCATAATGGTTCCGAAGAGACTCCATCACCGCATCAAGCGTACCCGTCTCCTCCCCGATCTGAACCATATGCAGCATATAAGAAGGATAGAGCCCGGAAGCATCCATCGCCTGATACAAGCTCCCTGTCTCCTGTATATCCGAAAGAAGAGCCTCCAGCACTTCCTTCTCCTCCGCAGAAGAGGCATCCTCCATCATGATCGTAAGCCCTTCCAGAGACGAGATACCCGCCTTGAGGATCAGGGCGATTTGTCCGCAGAACGACGATAATTCCAAACTGGAAAAAGGTTTCATATTTACCTCCATTCCGAAGCGTTTTGCGCTGAGGACGCGAGCAGAATTTCAGATTCTGCTCTGCGGTCAACAGAATTTGTGACGCTTCGGCACAAATTCTTGGTAACAGGACTGTTTAATAGGAATATTTCACCGTATAGTTGTCACCGTCTCCAATATATTTCTTAAGCGAGGATCGACTGTTGCTGGCCGCCAGCGTCGGATCCATCAAAGACCAACTCTTGCCGTCGAACTCAATGATATCGTCTACCCAGCCGATCTCCGTCAGATAGACACTGATCCAGGCGTGATAGGCATCACCGGAATAGCCGATCTGCAGCTTCGTCGGGATACCCTGAGACCGAAGAAGCGCCGCCATAAGAGCAGCATAATCAAAACATATGCCTTTCTTCGACTGCAGAGTCCTGTCAACATCCGGAAGGTAGCCGGATGTGACGGTGGCCGCCAGTTCCTCATCATAGACGATGTTCCCGATCACATACAGATACACCCTCTCCACATAATCCAAGTCATCAGAAGAGACATCCGACAGTTCCACTCCATATGCCACCGCCTTATCCTCCTGTGTGAACCATGCATACTGGTTCGGATACAGAAAGGGCTTAAACTCGTCCTGCGTCTCCACCTGGATATCCTGTGAAAACAGCAGCGCGTACATCTCTCCCTCTACGTTCTCCAGCACATCCAGTTTATAGCTGCCATCTCCTTCAGACAATGGAAATGTCTCATAGGAGTCTCCGTCCAGCGTATAAGTATAAGTAGTCATATGCGGTACAGTGATCTGCAGCTTGACCTTTGCAGCGTCACCGCTGTAACGTACCATAACGTACCCTTCGGAAGTATTGGACGCATCTATGGAAACCGTATCGTTCTCGTAAGTAACCTCTCCGGCAGCCTCGGGGATAAGACACTTGTGCACGGTCTCTCTTCCCGGAGCCGCCGGCTTGCCATCCTCTGTCTTCGTCGTTCCGGACTCTTTCGAGGAACTTGCCGTTCCCGGCGTCTTACCCGCAGAAGCCTGCCCTGCGGAAGAACCCGAAGATTGAAAAGAACATCCGATAAAAGTAAAGGCAAAAACCAATATGAGAAATACACAGAGAAACATCGATTTTCTGTGCATACCTTAACTCCTTTCATAAAAGCTGGATATAATGAAGTTAGTATAACACCAAAAAGCATCTCAAACAAGAATAATTATAGTTCGCTTTGACTCCGCATCCATAACATGCTATGATAGGTTCAGTTGTTTTTATCAACACACAATATACCAGCATCGAAATAATACTGAGGAAATCATGCACAAACATACCGACACCGCAATTACAGAAACCAATACAGTGCATACTGCCATCAATGCTCTAACCCCAACTACACCTTCTGAGGAATCCCCGGTTAAAACATATGACGATTATTATGTACAAGACGGCTTCGGGACTCTGGATTATCCCGTCGGCGTCTACTATCTTGACCTGAGCAAATCCTACATGAACAGGATCCGCTGGCACTGGCATGAAGAAATGGAGATCCTGATCGTCAATAATGGCTTCGCAGAAGTATCCAGTGACGATGTCTCCTATCCCTTGAGACCAGGACAGGGTATCATCATCAATCAGAATGTCATGCACTCCATCCGCTCCATGGATCAGAAGAACTGTACTTTTTACTCACTTGTCTTTCATCCGGATTTCCTGTTTGGACACAAGAGCAGCTATCTACAGACACAGTTTCTGCTGCCGGTCCAGAACTTTCATCTGTTTAAGATGATGGTCCTCAATGAAACGAATCCTTGGCACGAGCGCATGTTGGACGCTGTCAACGATACGATCGCCGCCAATGTGACGAAGCAGTTCGGCTACGAGATTGCCACGAAAGGATATTTGTGCCGTTTCTGGACAGAGCTCATCTCCGAATTTCCGAAACTGACCACGGCGCCGCCGCCCCACGTTTCCACCGATGAACAGCGCGTCAAACAGGCCATGCTTTTTATCCGGAAACATCACGCAGAGCCGCTCTCTCTGGATGAGATCGCAAACAGCATCCATATAAGTAAAAGCGAATGCTGCCGCTGTTTTGCCCGTACCCTGCAGATGACTCCTTTTGAGTATCTGATGAAATATCGTATTTTAGAGGCCACCAAGAAAATGATCGAAACGATCAAGAACCCTATGTCCATCGCAGACATTGCGCTGTCTGTCGGATTTAATAACGTTAGTTATTTCAATAAATTATTTAAGAAATTTCTGGGATGTACGCCCACCTACTACCGTACTCATAGAATTCCGTCCGACAACGTACTCCAGAAGAACGGTTCCTTCGAGGTGCCGATGATCTGACCTTCACACCTATTTGACTTAACGCAGATACATAGACTTATCGGTGCACCACAAAGCGCACCGATAAGTCTACAGATTCTTGCTGCAGATATCCTGCAGACAACATTTATCACAATATGGCTTGGTCCTTGCCGTACAGACTTCTCTGCCATGCCACACCAGTCTGTGGCAGAAATCGCTGCCTTCTTCCGGCGGAATGATCTTCCACAGCGCCATCTCCACTTTCTTCGGCTCCTTGATGCCATCCACCAGACCGATCCTGTTACATAAGCGGATGCAATGGGTATCCGTAACGATAGCCGGTTTCCCGAACACATCTCCCATGATCAGGTTAGCGCTCTTTCTTCCTACCCCCGGAAGCTTCAGAAGCGCATCAAAGTCATCCGGCACCTTGCCACCGTATTCTTCCTGCAGCATCTTCATACAAGCGCTGATATCCCGTGCTTTGCTGTTACCCAGACCACAGGGATGCACGATCTTCTCGATCTCCTCCACCGGTGCCGCCGCCAGGGCTGTCACATCCGGGTATCTCTCGTACAGTTTCTCCACCACAACGTTCACTCTTGCATCTGTGCACTGCGCTGCAAGCCGCACACTGACCAGAAGCTTCCATGCTTCATCATAATCAAGTGAACACGCTGCATCCGGATATTCCTTCTTCAGTCGTTCTATCACCGCCAGTGCAAGTTCTTTTGTCTTCATCCGTATCCCCGCGCCTCCTTCGTATTTCAGTTTGACACCTCAGGAAATCTTTTCATCGTATTCTATGACCTATGCTCGTATAAATAACAATTGCTCTCATGGGAATTGATGACGCCCACCGCCTGCAGATATGCATAGATGATCGTTGTCCCCACGAAAGTCATTCCCCGCTTCTTAAGATCCTTGGAGATCTCATCCGACAACGGAGAGCTGGCTTTATCGTTCTCGTACACCACTTGTCCCTGCGTGTATCCCCACAGATACTTAGCAAAGCTGCCGTACTCTTCTGCGATCCTTTTATAAATACGAGCGTTATTTACTGCCGCCTTGATCTTCAGCCGGTTACGGATTATGCCGCTGTCCTGCTTAAGGGTTTCCATCTTTTCTTCATCATACGCACAGATTTTCTCCAGGTCAAATTCATCGAAAGCTTTCCGAAAAGCCTCTCGCTTATTCAGGACACACTCCCATGACAATCCTGCTTGAAAAGATTCCAGGATCAACATCTCAAACAGCCTGTGGTCATCATGCACCGGTCTTCCCCATTCTTCATCATGATATCTTACATACAGTTCATTCTTTGGATTTGCCCAGATACACCGTGTCTTATGATCTGCGTGCTCCATACTTACCTCCATGTCTCCTGCGTCTGCCTTTCCCCGCATACTGCAGATAATTCGTTGCAATGTGTGACGAACGGTCATCCCCCATGCCTGCAACGCTCGTCAGACACGGAACGAACTTACTTTGTCATGCAGTTCGACTGCCAGCCGATCCAATCTTCCCGCAAAATCCTTTAATCTGGAAATGGTCTGCACCTGCTGTATGGAAATCTGCATGGCCTGTTCAGAATAGGTCAGACAACAGCCGGACCCGGAATCAATGCGCTCAAAGGAATCCGTAATATTCTCCTTCGCCGTTACAAACTCCTGCAGCCCGCCATACAGCGTATGATTATGTCTGTCCATTTCCTCCACAGAACCAGCCATCTCGTCAAAAGTCCCTCGCACATTTCCCGTAATCCTCTCGCTCTGCTCCAGCATCTGTGCCACATCTCCGATCTCGGCTACGGTTTCATCGATCTGTGACTGGATCTCCATGATCAACTGTCTGATATTCTCGGTCGCTTCCTTTGTCTGCTCCGCCAGACTGCGGATTTCTTCTGCCACAACTACAAATCCTTTTCCCGCTTCGCCGGCCCTGGCTGCCTCAATAGATGCATTCAACGCCAGCAGATTTGTCTTGGATGAGATCCGTGTGATCGTAGAGATAATGTCTGTGATATGTTGCGATTTATCCTCTAATTCCTGAATACCCGTCTGCAGTCTTTTCATATTGCCCATAGACTTATTGGACGTCTTCTGCAATTCCATGGTAATGCCCGTGCTGTCTGCGATCTTAGCGTTCACATCACTTACCAGCACACGAAGATCCTGGAACTGTTCATAGAACTGATCGATCTGCATCTGAAATTCGTTCAGCTTCGTTCTGCCATCTGACACATCATTATGCTGTGTCCCGACGCTGTCCGAAATATGTTCCATCTCGTCTTTCACCTGGCCGGCCCCGATCACTACTTCATCCGTTATGTCTTTCAGAACATCCGAAGATTCCCTGATATTCCTGGATGCCTCGGAAGAAATCTCCAGGATTTCTTTCAGGTTGACCATCATGCCGTTAAATCCGCCTGCCAGTCTTCCTACTTCATCCTCCCGCTCCACTACGATCTCATGTGTAAGGTCTTTCGTCTCCACCGCCTGAGTCAGCCGCTTGATCGGCAGTACGATCCTGGTCGCGGTTACACTGACGATCAGGACACAGAGCAGCTGAGAAATCGCCATCGCGACAATAAAGTCTCTGATCATAGCGCTCATATTGGCATCCAGCACGTCTTTATCCACCGCGATCGCCAAAAGCCAGTCACACGCCTCAATGTCAGCCGTAAAGATCTCTCGCTCCACGCCGTCATAGTCCTTCACGGAAATCTCTGCATGACTTCCGGATGCAAACGCATTCTCCAGCGCACCGTAAGGATTGCCCTGCAGATCCCGAATGGATACCGGTTCATCATCTACATAACCATAATTACTGTTGGGGTGCACCACAAGGCCCATATTCTGATCCAACAGCATGGCATAGCTGTTATCCGGTACTGTACTCTGATTCACGGTATGTACGATCCTGTCTATGAAAATATCCTCGGCCAGGACACCCGCCAACTCTGTGTTAACGGTGATCTTACGGGAAATGGTGATGACCATCCTCCCAGAATCGGCGTCTTTGTAAGGCGTCGAATAATAGATCCCGTCCTTTTCGGCTGCCTTCACATACCATTCCCGCTCCGTGAAGTCGATCCCGGGCTCCGGCTCATATCCGCTCGCCGCCGTCATCCTGTTATTCTCACTGACGTAATAGATATCATATAATACATTGTCCTCGTTATGGTCTTCCAGCAATTCCGTCAGATAGGTCAGCAGCGGCTCATGCTCCGTCCGTTCTTCGATCTCGATGGTAGCGGCGATCGTATCCAGAAAAACCTCCTGTTCTTTCAACCAAACTGCGATCTCTCCCGCACTGCTCAGGGCCTGCGACTCCGCATTCTCCCGCTCCTTATCCTTGAGGTCTCCGGAAGTATTTACATAGTTGATCACAGATGCAATACTCAGACAGATCATACAGATCAGGCAAGTCTCCAGTATCAGTTTTCCTTTCAGTCCCTTCATAGTAATCCCCCTCTCGTCACTCCCCATCCTGTCCGATCACTGGTCACGGACTCATGCTTCAAACACTTTGCTGCCGGTCAGCCGCGATATGCCGATCTCAATTCTCACCCATCTTGAGCAGCTTAGCCGCCTGGTCAGCCGCAATGCAGGCATCTATGATCTCCTGTATGTCTCCGTTCATAATCTTGTCAAGCTTATAGAGCGTAAGCCCGATACGGTGATCGGTAACTCTTCCCTGAGGGAAATTGTAAGTACGGATCTTCTCAGAGCGGTCGCCTGTTCCGATCTGGCTCTTTCTCGCCTCAGCCTCCGCATCATGTCTCTTCTGGCACTCCATGTCATAAAGCTTTGCCCGCAGGAGCGCAAATGCCTTGTCCTTGTTCTGGAGCTGCGACTTCTCTGTCTGGCTGTATATCACGATGCCAGTCGGGTAGTGGGTCAGGCGCACCGCTGAGTCCGTCGTGTTGACGCACTGCCCTCCGTTTCCGGATGCCCTCATGACATCAATGCGGATGTCTTTCTCATCAATCTGAACGTCCACCTCTTCTGCCTCAGGCATAACGGCTACAGTAATCGTAGACGTGTGGATGCGCCCCCCGGACTCTGTCTCCGGAACACGCTGCACACGGTGTACGCCGGACTCATACTTCATCACAGAGTACGCCCCGTTTCCGTTGATCATGAAGGTAACATTCTTCATGCCGCCGATTCCGATCTCCTCGCACTCCACAAGCTCTACCTTCCAGCGCCTGCTCTCCGCATAGTGGATATACATGCGGTAAATCTCCGCGGCAAAAAGCGCCGCCTCGTCGCCGCCGGCTCCGGCACGGATCTCGACCATGACATTCTTGTCATCATTCGGATCCTTCGGGAGAAGGAGGATCTTCAGCTCTCTCTCCAGCTCTTCCACCCTTGCCTTAGCATCATTCAGCTCTTCCTTGGCAAGCTCCCGCATCTCTTCGTCGCTTTCCTCCTCCAGCATCTGCAAGCTGTCTTCTATTGCCTGCTTACACGATTTGTATTCTTTGTACGCCTCAACGATCGGAGTCAGGTCATTCTGCTCTTTCATGAGTTTGCGGAAACGATTCTGGTCGTTTGCCACATCCGGCTCCGACAGCTCGCTCAAAATCTCCTCCAACCGAATGAGTAAATCCTCTAATCTGTCAAACATCTTTCTTCCTCCTTGCAACTATTCTCCATTGTACATACCATAAACCACCCGGTCAAGTCCTGCCAGATCCTTTTTCACTTTTATGCCGGTATAGCCCGCCCTTTCTAACATTCCGGACACCGCCTCCGCCTGCTCACAGCCAATCTCCAGCAAAAGCCATCCGCCCTGCCTGATATATCTGACGCTCCCGCTTATAATCCTCTTATAAAAATAAAGCCCGTCCCCTTTCCCATCAAGCGCAATGCGCGGATCGCAGGCGCGCACTTCTTCCTGAAGACTGTCAATATCCGACGAAGGGATATAAGGCGGATTTGACACGATCATATCAAATCTATCCCCCTCCGGCAGCGCATCAAACAGATCGCCCTGCCGCAAATCTGCTTCCACGCAGTGCCTTCCGGCATTTTTTTCCGCTATGCAAAGAGCCTCCGGCGAAATATCGCATCCGACACCTGATATGCCCTTTAACGGTCTCAATTTCAGCAGGCTTATAAGGATGCATCCTGACCCGGTACACATGTCAAGAACCCTCATTCCCGGGCGCTTAAGCTCTAACGCTTTTTCCGCCAGGACTTCCGTATCCTGCCTCGGGATCAGCACATGCTCATTTACATAAAACGGAAGTCCCATAAATTCCTGCTCTCCTGTGAGATGCTGCAGCGGTATTCTGCTGCACCGTTTCTGTACATAGGAAAAATACTCCTGCACTTCCCCCTCTGCCAGCCCGCGCTCAGGATCCGCGTAATATGCCGCTTTCGAGATGCCAGTAACATGCTCCAGAAGATACCAGGCATCCAAGCGGGCATCCGGAACATGCGCCTCCCCCAGCCGTTCACAGCCTTCCTTATATATTGCTCCTATCTGCAAAATTCTCTGATTCATAAGCTCTCCAGTCAAATACTGCTTCCACCGCCTGAATTGCCACCTCTATCATGCCGTCATCCGGCTCCTTCGTGGTCAGTTTCTGGATGGCAAGCCCCGGCTTGCTAAGTATATTTATAATTACATTGTCGCTCCTTCCCGCCGCCTTTAGCACTTCATAAGAAATACCCGCTATTACAGGCAGGAGGGCAACACGCACTGCAACGCGCAGGAGCGGTGATTCCACCCGTATCAGAAGCAGCAGGACAATACTTACCGCCATCACAAAAAACAGAAAACTCGTTCCGCAGCGTTTATGCTGCCTGGAACTTTTCCTAACATTCCCCACCGTAAGCGGCAGTCCGCGCTCAATGCAGTTGATGCACTTGTGCTCCGCACCGTGGTACATGAAAGTGCGCTGGATATCCTCCATCCGGGATATCAGCACAATGTACAAAATAAAGATGCCGATTCTTACAAATCCCTCGATCACCGTCCTCAATGCATAAGAATGAATTACCGGTTTCAGCAGTGATGAGAGGAAATACGGGAGCACCATAAATATCCCAACCGCCGCCAGTACTGCAATCACCATCGTTCCTGTCATAAAAAGTTTTTCTTTTCTTTCTTCCTTTTCAGCATCCCCAGGTTCTTTCTTTCCTTCTTCCTCTTCCTCGTAAAATTCCGCGGAAAAAGCCAGCGACTTCATGCCGATGACCATGGAATCCACAAAGTTGAACATTCCTCTGACGAATGGTATCTCTGTCAGTTTCTTCCAGCCGAAAACGGAATGGTATTCTTCTTTTTTCACGAAAATCTCACCGTCCGGCTTTCTCACCGCAACCGCATACTCATCTTCGTGTTTCATCATAATCCCTTCAAGAACCGCCTGTCCTCCGATTTTCGATGATTTTGACTTCATATCTGCTCCTTTAACAAAAAGGGTTGAGATTTAAAAAACCTCAACCCAATACTTGTAAACTTATTTGCCCATTCCGTATTTCTTATTGAACTTATCAACACGGCCGCGAGCCTGAGCTGCTTTCTGCTGTCCTGTGTAGAACGGATGGCATTTGGAGCAGATTTCCACGTGGATGTCCTCGCTGGTAGATCCAGTTACGAACGTGTTGCCGCAGTTACAAGTTACAGTTGCCTGATGATATGTCGGATGTATTCCTTCTTTCATGATTTTCACCTCTTCTTTATTTGTTTTACGCATAATGCGATATTATTTCCTCTAAACAGCTTTCATATTGTATCATAAAAGCTCATTCTTGTCTAGATTAATTTTGTCTTTTTTACCAACTGCATCAATTCCATATTGCTTTTCGTCCGGCTGAACATATTCAGGATATTGTCAACCGCTTCCTCCGCCCTCAATCCGTTAAGGGCCCGGCGCATCGTATCCACTGCCTCCTGCTCCTGCGGCGAGAGAAGAAGGTCTTCTCTTCTCGTTCCGGACGGCGCAATGTCAATCGCCGGGAACATCCGTTTTTCTGACAATTTGCGGTCAAGCACAAGCTCCATATTGCCCGTTCCTTTAAACTCCTCATAGATTACGTCATCCATCTTGCTGCCCGTATTGACAAGCGCGCTGGCAAGAATCGTAAGGCTGCCGCCTCCCCGCATGTTTCTCGCGGCTCCGAAAAACCGTTTCGGCATATGAAGCGCCGCCGGGTCAAGTCCTCCCGACAAGGTACGGCCTGACGGCGGAACAGTGAGGTTGTACGCCCGGGCCAGCCTTGTAATGCTGTCCAGGATGATCATAACGTCTTTCTTGTGCTCCACCAGACGTTTCGCCCTCTCAATCACCATCTCCGAAACTCTCTTATGATGCTCCGGCAGCTCGTCAAACGTAGAGTAGATGACCTCCACATTCTCACCTTCAATGGTTTCCTTAATGTCTGTCACTTCCTCCGGACGCTCATCAATCAGAAGTATCAGAAGATGCACTTCCGGATTATTCTGGCGCACAGACAGCGCTACCTGCTTAAGCAGCGTTGTCTTTCCTGCCTTCGGCGGCGACACGATCATCCCCCTCTGCCCTTTTCCGATAGGAGACATCAGATCCATGATACGCATGGCAGTGCTTGTCCTTCCTGTCTCCAGGCGCAGCCTCTCATCAGGAAATATGGGGGTCATATCCTCAAAGCTGGTTCTCCGCATCGCTTTCATGGGATCTATCTCATTGATTCCCGTCAGATACAAAAGCGCGCTGAACTTCTCCTGCTGCGTCTTAATCCTTGTATTCCCCTCCAGAATATCTCCCGTCTTTAAATTGAATCTGCGGATCTGAGACGGCGACACATAAACATCGTTGTCACCGGGCAGATAATTCGCGCTTCTGATAAACCCATATCCGTCCGGCATTACTTCCAGGATGCCTTTCACCGTCATTCCGCTGTCCAGCCTGTCAATGTCATGGACTTCCTTGTCTCCGGTGTTGGCGGACATCTCTTTTACAGCCTCCTGCTTTTCTTTCTTTTCTTTTTCGTCTTCCTCCAGCATAAGGGTAATAACCTCTGCTTTCTTAAGTGTGGAAACACCTTTCAGCCCTCTTGCCTTCGCCAGCTCTTTCAATGTGGAAAGAGGCAGAGACTCATATTTTTCTCTCATCATATATATAATCCTTTCTTGTTTCATCCTGCTGTTGTGGGATAAACGGCCTGAACCGACCTCTCTGAAGTATCTGTAACAGTGTGATTATACTACAATATTCCAAATATGAAAAGACCTTTTTAACATTGCGCTGCGGTTTCAAAAACTTGTATATTCAACTACTATAAACGCCGCTTTTCAGTTTTTCCCAGTATTCATTTCCCTGCATATAATGAAAAGATTCCTCTCTGAAAGATTCCAAAAGTTTTTGTTTTAAGGCAGCGGAAATTTCAGAGCCAACGGTTTTTAGTTCCATATGCTGATAGAGTTTGGATTTCGCAAAATCACCAATTGTCTCAATGCTATCCAAAATATCCTGCATAAGCTGCGCTGTCCATACAGCATCTTTTTCCCACGCGGCAACCTCCAAGCCGAAACAAACCTCATTATACTTTCCCATTTCAAATGTGGACGCAGCAGAAGAAGAAACCTCAACAAGCTTTTTTGCCATTTCATGATTGCCATCTTCCATATAAAGAGTACGCAAACTATTTAATGTCATCTGAATGTGCTGATACCCGGCAAAAATCAATTCTTCATATGCACGATAAGCTTCCGCCTGTTTTCCCGTTTTACTGTTCACAAGCGCTGCCTTGCGTTTGCGTTCAGGGTTTTCCAGAGAGAAATAACCCAAATATTGATTCGCCTTTTCATAATCCTCTTTCCGAAAATACGCATGGAACAGTGAATCCGCCGCTCGGTTTCGAATCTGTTCGTTCTTTGAGAGCAAACACCTCTCGAACCATCTGAATATGGTATTATCATAATTTTCTTTATTTGGATCATATTCGATTCCTTCTTCAATATTTTCCTTTAGTTCCAATTCTTGATTGTCTTCTGAATATAAACGAACATCTAATCCTAAAGATTGTAATTCTTTTACTAAAACTTTGAAACTTTCTGGAACACCTGGTTCTGGAACATTTTCTCCTTTTACAATTGCTTCATAAGTTTTTACTCTTCCTACAATATCATCTGATTTAACGGTTAGCATTTCTTGTAAAGTATAAGATGCACCATATGCCTCTAATGCCCAAACTTCCATCTCTCCAAAACGTTGTCCACCAAATTGTGCTTTACCTCCTAATGGTTGTTGCGTAACTAGTGAATATGGTCCTGTTGAACGAGCATGGATTTTATCATCTACTAAATGGTGTAATTTTAACATATACATAACACCAACTGTAATTGGCTTATCAAATGGGTCTCCTGTTCTACCATCATATAAAACGGTTTTTCCATCTTTACTCATACCTGCTTTTTCCAATAATTCCTCAACATCAGTTTGTGTCGCTCCATCAAATACAGGTGTTGCTATTTTCCATCCTAGTGCTTTGGCTGCTCCTCCTAAATGTACCTCTAAAACTTGCCCTAAATTCATACGAGAAGGAACACCTAATGGATTTAATAAAATATCAATTGGTGTACCATCTGGCATAAATGGCATATCTTCTTCTGGCAATACTCTTGAGATAACACCTTTGTTACCATGACGTCCTGCCATTTTATCTCCTTCAGAGATTTTACGTTTTTGAACAATATAAACTTTGATAACTTTATTAACACCAGGTTGTAATTCATCACCATTTTTTCTTGAGAAAACTTTAATATCATGAACAATACCAGCTCCCCCATGAGGTACTCGTAATGAATTATCCTTAACCTCTCTTGATTTTTCACCAAAAATAGCTAATAATAATTTTTCTTCTGCTGATAATTCAGCTTGTCCTTTAGGTGTTACTTTTCCAACTAAGATATCTCCTTCTTTTACCTCAGCCCCAATCATAATAATACCTTCACTATTAAGATTTTTACGAGCATCTTCTCCAACATTAGGAATATCTCTTGTAATTTCTTCAGGACCTAATTTTGTATCACGACATTCAATACTATATTCTTCAATATGAATAGATGTATAAACATCTTCTTTTACTAATCTTTCAGACATGATAACAGCATCTTCATAATTGTAACCATTCCATGTCATGAATCCAACTAATACATTTTGACCTAATGCAAGTTCCCCTTGTTCCATAGAAGGTCCATCAGCCAAAACTTCACCTTTGACAACTTTATCTCCAACTTTAACAATTGGTTTATGATTAATACATGTTCCAGCATTAGAAATTGCAAACTTAGTTAAACGATAATTATGAGATCCAGTATTATCTTCAACAACAATTTTTCTTGCATCAACATAAGTAACAACACCATCTTCTTTAGCAACAATTGCAGCACCTGAATCTCTTGCTGCTTGATATTCCATACCAGTTCCTACTAATGGTGTATGCGGATTTAATAGTGGTACAGCTTGACGTTGCATGTTTGCCCCCATCAAGGCACGAGTGGCATCATCGTTTTCCAAGAATGGAATACATGAAGTTGCAACAGAAACAATTTGTTTTGGTGAAATATCTATAAAATCAACTTCTTCAGGTTTAGCCATTATATTTTCACCAAAATGACGAGCAATAACTTGTTCATCTAAAATTCTACCATTTTCATCAAGTTGTACTTTTGCTTGAGCAATAATATAATTTTTTTCTTCATCAGCAGTTAAATAACGCACATCATCTT
>OFGO01000668.1_pt1 | contig 30107 bp, 19 predicted proteins | sample 1521761 | NCBI WGS metagenome assembly OFGO01 (sample SAMEA3504128, study PRJEB24116) | mouse gut metagenome | biome: mouse gut; feature: mouse-associated habitat; material: faeces | place: Denmark | collected 2011
TTAATAAAAAATTGCAATTACTTAGATTAATTCCTATCTTTCGAATGCTGAACTGAATTAAACGCTATTTATGTTTTGTTTAAGAGTGAATTTAGTTAAAGAGGGAAAGGGGTAGATTTTCAACGCAATCAGAACTTTTGCCTTAACAAATTCGTAAAACGTTTAGAATGTTCCTGTGAAAAATGATTATTTGAATTTTTTAACAATCTTTTGATGATGTGTAAATGTGTGAATATGTATTAATTATAATAAAGGTGAGAATTGCATGTTTATCAGATGGATTTTAAGCAGGATACAGCATAATATTAATGCTAATTGTGTTGTAAGATGAGATGGAATATAACTGTCAATGATCCTTTATTGGAACCTTTTCTTCCGGTTATCCGTCGCAGGCATGAGAAAAGCGTGTTGAAGGAACTGGAGTTTTCCGGTCGTAAAAGGATGTTGTCGGATTGTTTTAACAATCATTTGTATTTTGGTTTGCATTGTACAGAAGATGGCGGATGGATATTCCGGGAATGGGCTCCTAATGCAACTGCCATATATTTGGTCGGAGAATCCAATGAATGGCAAAAAAGAGAAGATTTCAGATTGCGGCCTGTTGGCAGTGGTGTATGGGAATTGAAGTTGCCGGCTGAATCGATGTGGCATGGTATGGATTATAAGTTATGGGTGGCATGGGAGGATGGTTGCGGAGAGAGAATACCGTCCTATGCCCGTCGGGTGGTGCAGGATGATTTATCCAAAATATTTACTGCTCAGGTATGGGCTCCCGAACAACCTTATTTGTGGAAAAATGCGGTTTTGCCCCGGTGCAGCCATCCGTTGATTTATGAGGCGCATGTGGGAATGAGCATGGAAAACAGGAGGGTTACTACTTTTAATGAATTCCGGGTTTATGTGTTGCCCAGAATAGTCGACCTGGGATACAATATGATTCAGTTGATGGGGATACAGGAACATCCTTATTATGGTTCTTTTGGGTATCAGGTATCTAATTTTTATGCTGTAAGTTCCCGGTTCGGAACTCCTGATGAGCTGAAACGGCTGATTGACGAGGCTCATGGCTTCGGAATAGGGGTGATTATGGATTTAGTGCATTCTCATGCCGTGAAAAATGAAGCGGAAGGATTGAGTTGTTTTGCCGGAGACTATAGTCAATATTTTTATCGGGGAGAGCGCGGAACACATAAATTGTGGAATTCACGGTGTTTTGATTACGGGAAAAATGAGGTGGTCAGTTTTCTGTTATCGAATTGTAAGTTCTGGGCTGAAGAGTTTCATTTTGACGGATTTCGTTTTGACGGTATTACCAGTATGTTGTATTGGGACCATGGCTTAGGGCGTGATTTTACAGAATACAAGTTTTATTATGACGGCAATCAGGATGAGGATGCGATTACTTATCTGACGTTGGCTAATAAACTGATTCATGAAATAAATCCTGACATGATTACTATTGCTGAAGATATGAGCGGAATGCCTGGTCTGGCACAGCCTGCAAGTGAAGGGGGAATAGGGTTTGATTTTCGGATGAGCATGGGAGTGCCGGATTATTGGATTAAGCTGATTAAAGGCAAAAAAGATGAAGAATGGCATGTGGGGGATATGTTTTATGAATTGACCAATAAACGTGCGGAAGAGCATACCATCAGTTATGCGGAAAGTCATGACCAGGCAATGGTTGGCGATAAGACTATATTTTTCCGTTTGGTGGATAAGGATATTTACACCGGGATGAGTGTGTTTGACCATAAACTGGTGATAGACCGTGGTATGGCTTTGCATAAAATGATCCGTTTATTGACGGTTGCTACGGCTGGTGACGGGTATCTGAATTTTATGGGAAATGAATTCGGGCATCCGGAATGGATTGATTTTCCGAGGGAAGGTAACAATTGGAGTTATGAACATGCCCGCCGGCAATGGAGCCTTGTAGACGATGCTAATCTGCGTTTCCGCTTTTTGAATGCTTTTGACAAAGCAATGATTGGGATTGTGAATAAAGCGGGCTTTTTTGAACCAATTCCGGAGCCTGTCGTAAGAGATAATGAACGTCAGATTCTGGTGTTCCGGAGGGGGAAATACTTGTTTGTGTTTAATTTCAATCCGGAGAATTCTTATTCGGATTACAGGTTTGACGCGGAGGCTGGAAAATATGTTCCGGTTTTGAATACGGACAGTGAGTGTTTTGATGGTTTTAACCGGATTGACGACCGGCAGTCGCATTTTACGCTCTTCCGGGACGGACGGAATTTACTGAGTTTGTATATACCGGCGAGGACAGCCTTGGTATTGCAATTACAGTAGGATGTTTTGTTCAGGAAGATGAAGTGAAAAATAAATTAAAAGATATAAAGTAAAATTTATTATGGCGTATTTGAAATTTAATAAGGATGAATTGGTGAATCTGGAATATTCACTGAAACGTGAAGTATTGGCAACAAACCGGGCGGGAGGTTATATGTCCTCTACGATTATTTGTTGTAATACCCGTAAATACCATGGTTTACTGATTGTACCTATTGATGAGTTCGGGGGTGAAAATCATGTGCTATTGTCGGGTTTGGATGAGACTGTGGTTCAGCATGGTCAGGCCTTTAATTTGGGGATTCATAAATATCCGGGCAATTATGAACCCAGAGGTCACAAATATATTATTGATTTTGAATATGAACCGGTATATACCCTGACCTATCGGGTAGGCGGGGGGATTTTACGCAAAGAGATTGTATTGGTACATAATGAAGATCAGGTGCTTATCCGTTATACTTTACTGGATGCCCATTCGGATACTACTTTGCGGTTGAAACCGTTTTTGGCATACCGGAATATTCATTCTTTATCTAAAGCGAATATGGTGGCCAATACGAAATATCAGGAGGTGGAAAATGGCATCTGTTCCAAATTATACAATGGCTTTCCGGCTTTAAATATGCAGATTAGCAAGAAAAATGAATTTGTGGCGACGCCGGATTGGTATTATAATGTAGAGTATATGGAGGAACGGAACCGGGGTTATGATTTCCGGGAGGATTTATTTGTTCCGGGATATTTTGAATTTCCGATAAAGAAAGGGGAGAGTATTATTTTTTCTGCGTCAGTGGAACCGGTAGCGACAACCCGTTTAAAAATGAAATTTCAGAAGCTGGTGGAAACACGTGCTCCGCGTGACAGTTTTGAAAACTGTCTGAAATATTCGGCTTCTCAATTTATAGTCCGGAGAAAAAAAGATACGGAAGTGGTTGCCGGATATCCCTGGTTCGGCCGGTGGGGGCGTGACACTTTTATTGCTTTGCCGGGTATAACCTTATCTGCTTCAAATGACACCAAAACCTGTAAAGATGTATTGGATACCATGATCCGTGAATTGCATAACGGTTTATTTCCCAATATCGGAAAAGAGCAGAATGCTTCGTATAATTCGGTGGATGCCCCGATGTGGTTTTTTAAGGCTGTGCAGGAATATGGGGATGCAGTTAAAGATGATATTGCCGTATGGAAAAGCTATGGTACTAAAATGAAAGCCGTTTTAAAAGCTTATCGGGATGGTATCAATGAATATGTGAAGATGGCGGATAACTACTTAATCTGGGCAGATGAACCAGGTAAGGCATTGACTTGGATGGATGCCATTGTCGGCGGGATACCGGTAACTCCCCGGGGAGGCTATCAGGTGGAAATCAATGCTTTGTGGTATAATGCCATTTGTTATGTTTTGAAATTAGCCCGGAATGCCGGAGATACTAAGTTTATAGAGGAATGGGAGGGTATGCCTGAAAAAGTGAGAGAGAGTTTCGTACACGTATTTTGGATTAAGGAAAAAGGGTATCTGGCGGATTTTGTGAATGGGGGAGGACAAAATGTGTATGTCCGTCCCAATCAGGTGATTGCCTGTTCTTTGGAATATAGTCCCCTTACAGACGAAATGAAGCGTGGAGTGTTGAATGTTGTTGAAAATGAATTGCTGACTCCCAAAGGCTTGCGTACATTGGCCCCAAAAAATGTTCATTATGAGGGGACTTATGAGGGCGATCAGGCTACCCGCGACCATGCTTATCATCAGGGTACTGTGTGGCCTTGGTTAATAGGGCCTTATATTGAAGCAAATTTCCGTTTGTATGGTAAAAAATTTGTGAAAACTGCAAAAGAAATTCTGGCCGGTTTTGAAGAAGATATGACAGTATATGGTGTTTGTTCGGTGAGTGAAGTTTATGACGGAAATCCTCCTTACACCCCCAATGGCTGTATTTCCCAGGCATGGAGTGTCGGTGAGATTTTGCGGAGCGGAGCATTGATCAGAAAGTATGAGAAGGCGAAGAAATGATAGGTGACTGTTTTTTCCGGTTGATTGCCGGAAAGTTTGTTTGAAGATGTTGTAGGAAAAAGATTGATTTATTATATTATGAAAACGAAAGTATTAATGTTTGGCTGGGAGTTTCCTCCTCACATCGCCGGGGGACTGGGAACTGCTTGTTTAGGGTTAACAAGAGGATTAGCCAAACAAGGAGTTGAAGTATTGTTCGTGATGCCGAAGGCCAGTGGGGATGAAGACCAGAGTGCTGCAAAGATTATTAATGCCAGTGATGTGGAATCCCTGTTCGAATATCACCAGATAGAAGAGTATTGGAAGAATATTAATTTCATGCAGGTTGGTTCCAACCTGATGCCTTATATGGACCCTGAAAGGTTTTCTTATGAAGTGAATAAAAGTATTCGTGGAGCTGGGAATGAAAAACGGATTGGTTTTAAAAATAAGTATGAGTTTTCCGGGAAGTATGGAGCCAACCTGATGGAAGAAGTGGCCCGTTATGCTCTGGTGGCGGCAACAATAGCTACTCAGCAGCAGTTTGATGTGATTCATGCTCATGACTGGTTGACTTATGCTGCCGGTATTGCTGCCAAAAGAGTATCCGGTAAACCGTTGGTGGTTCATGTTCATGCCACCGAGTTTGACCGGAGTGGTGAAAATGTGAATCAGATTGTATATAATCTGGAACGTCAGGGAATGCTGGAGGCTGATCGTGTGATTACCGTTAGCAATCTGACGCGTGATATTGTAATCAATCGTTACCACATCAATCCGGATAAAGTTTTTACAGTTCATAATGCCGTGGATTTTCAGTCCTATAAGGATATGGAAGTCAATAGAGGAATTAAGGAAAAAGTGGTTACTTTTCTGGGACGTATTACTTACCAGAAAGGGCCGGAATATTTTATTGAAGCTGCCAATAAAGTACTGAAACGTTATCCGAATGTACGTTTCGTCATGGCAGGGAGTGGGGATATGATGAATCGTTCTATCCGTCGTGTGGCAAAACTAAAGATAGCGACTAAATTTCATTTTACCGGTTTCTTACGGGGACAGGATGTGCAGAAAATGTTTGCTTATAGTGATGTCTATGTAATGCCTTCTGTTTCTGAGCCTTTTGGAATCTCGCCTCTGGAGGCAATGCGTTCGGGGGTACCTACCATTATTTCCAAACAATCGGGTGTGGCTGAGGTTTTAAAACATGCCATTAAGGTTGATTTCTGGGATGTGGATGCAATGGCTGATGCAATTTATGGTCTTTTGGCATATCCTGGTTTAGCGGAATTTGCTGCAAAATACGGTTTAAATGAGGTCAATACACTTAAATGGGAAAATGCGGCATTTAAACTAAAACAGATTTATGAAGAAGTGAAAAGGAGATAGGATGAGGTATTCCGACGTATTTAGCCATATATAAAACGAAATAATTATAAATAAATATAACACCATGGATAAAAAGACTTTATGTTTGTATTTTCAGGTACACCAGCCGATACGTTTAAGAAAATACCATTTTTTCGATATCGGGAAAAACAGGGATTATTATGATGATTTTGCCAACCGGACGATAACCCGCAAGGTGGCAGAACGGTGTTATCTTCCTGCTAACCGGATGATGCTGGATTTGATTAAAAAATATGGCAAGAATTTTAAAGTGAGTTTTTCGATTACCGGTTTGGCCATTGAACAATTCCAGATGTATGCGCCTGAGGTGATTGATAGTTTCAAGGAATTGGCGGCAACCGGAAGTGTGGAATTTTTGGCGGAAACCTATTCTCATTCTCTGGCTTGTTTGATGGATGAGAAAGAATTTAGACAACAGGTGAAACGCCATACTGCTTTGATGAAAAGTTTGTTTGGTGTGAAACCGGTGACTTTCCGGAATACTGAATTGATTTATTCTGATGAAATCGGGGAAATGGTTGCCGGTATGGGGTATACCACCATGCTGACCGAAGGGGCCCGTCATATTCTGGGATGGAAAAGTCCGAATTATGTTTATACCAATTCTGTCAATCCGAAGTTGAAGTTATTGTTAAAAAATTTCCGGTTGAGCGATGATATTGCTTTTCGTTTTTCTGACCGGGATTGGGACCAGTGGCCTTTGACTGCTGATAAATTTGCCGGGTGGTTGAATAATGCTGACGGTGAGATTGTCAATTTATTCATGGATTATGAAACTTTGGGAGAACATCAGGGTGCTGACACCGGTATTTTTGATTTTTTTTCTTCTCTTCCGGAGCAGGTTTTTAAATTTTCTGATTTTGAATTTTTGACACCGTGCGAAGCTGCTGTCAAACATCAGCCGATAGCTCCTTTACATGTTCCTTATCCTATTTCATGGGCGGATGAAGAACGCGATTTGACAGCATGGCTGGGCAATGAATTGCAGAATGAGGCGTTTGAGGAGTTATATAAAACCGGAAATAAGGTATATAATCTCAAAGATGAGGCTTTGCTGCGTGATTTTGACCGTTTACAGGCCAGTGATCATTTTTATTATATGTGTACTAAATTATTTTCGGATGGTGCTATTCACCAGTATTTCACTCCTTATGACACTCCTTATGAAGCGTTCATTAATTATATGAATGTGTTGAGTGATTTTATATTGAGGGTTGAACATGCTGTGACAAAAACACAAAATAAGGTTGAAAAAGCGAAGATGAAAGCTTTATCTACTGTTGAGAAAAAAACAGAGACTCTCGCAGTGACAGGAAAAAAAAGAAAGTAATTGTGAAGCATTGTTGTAAAATCGGACTATAATAAAATATTCAGGAGTATTAACAAATGTTATGTATTCCTGAATCTTGTTTTTTAAACTTTGATAATCCGGTGTTTACATAAAAACATTATTTTTGCAATCTCAAAAAATAACACGCTAAATTAAAATATGGATAATAATAAATTGAAGAATCCTGCTTATTTGTTCGAAGTAAGTTGGGAAGTTTGTAATAAAGTAGGGGGAATTCATACGGTAATTTCCACTAAGGCCCTGAATATGGTGAAAGAGTATAGCAACAGTCACATTCTTATCGGACCGGATGTATGGCGTTATACGGAACAGAATCCTGAATTTATTGATGACCAGCGTTTATTCCGTTCCTGGCGGCAAAGAGCAGCGCAGGAAGGTTTGCGTATAAAAGTGGGGCGTTGGAATGTTGCAGGCGAACCTATTGTTATTTTAGTTGATTTCAGTACTTTCATTACGCAGAAGGATGAAATTTTTGCTTCATTCTGGGAAAAATATAAACTGGATTCTATCAGTGGCCAATGGGATTATATCGAACCAGCTTTATTTGGTTATGCTGCCGGGAAAGTGATTGAAAGTTTTGTCCGTTTTAATTCTTCTTTGCGTCAGAGAATTATTGCTCAGTTCCATGAATGGATGACGGGTGCCGGCCTGTTGTATTTGAAGAGTGCTATGCCGCAGGTGGGATGTGTATTTACAACCCATGCTACGGTTTTGGGGCGGTGTGTTGCCGGAAATAGTTTGCCGTTGTATAACGAGATGAAAAATTATGTACCTGAAGAATTGGCACGTCGTTTTAATGTGATTTCTAAGCAGTCTTTGGAAAAGGCTGCTGCTCATCAGGCAGATTGTTTTACAACTGTAAGTGATATTACCGCAGCAGAATGTGTTCATTTTTTGGGTAAAAAAGTAGATATTGTTACACCTAATGGTTTTGAAAATGTATTTACGCCAACAGCAGAGGAATGGGGAAAAAAACGAAAAGCGGGGCGTGAGAAATTCTTGCAGATAGCCCGTGCTTTGTTGGGGTGTCCGGTGGGGGACGAAGCTCTTTTGGTTGGAATCAGCGGACGTTATGAATTTAAAAATAAAGGTATTGATGTGTTTATTGATGCCATGGGAGAACTGAACCGTGGGAATAATCTGAATAAAGAAGTTTTGGCCTTTATTTTGGTTCCTGCCGGACATGTCGGACCGAATAAAGAATTATTACATAACCTGAATGTTCCGGAACAATTTGTTGGCAGTGGCACATCCTATCTGACCCATTATTTGACGGACGAGACTAATGATCCTGTTATGAACCGGATTAAAGCTTTGAAATTGCGTAATTCGGAAGATGATAAGGTGAAAATTTTCTTTGTGCCTAGTTATCTCAATGGAGATGACGGTGTTTTCAATATGCCGTATTACGATTTGTTAGTAGGGATGGATTTAACCGTATTTCCGTCTTATTATGAACCTTGGGGATATACGCCGTTAGAAAGTCTGGCTTTTAAGGTGCCTACTTTAACTACGACGCTGGCGGGTTTTGGACTTTGGGTGAAAGAACATTATAATATGGAGCATCCGGGTATTGAGATTATTCACCGGGAAGATGGAGATACCAATAGTGTTGCAATGGCTATTGCAGAGTGGGTGAGGAATTATACTACGGAGGGAATTGCTGAAACGGACAGGGACAGGAATAATGCGAAAGATGTGTCGCGGATTGCTTTATGGGATAATCTGATTACCTATTATAAGCAAGCTTATGCCATGGCTTTGGATCGGGTGAATGAGCGTTTAAAGGAAATGCCTATGGGCGACCTTAATCAGAATTTGTCTTTTATCGAAAAGCAATTGACTGTGAATAATCCGAGTTGGGTCAGTGTTATGATTCATCGTTCTATTCCGGAAAAATTGCTGGCATTGGAAACTATATCTAAGAATCTCTGGTGGTGTTGGCATGATGAAGCCCGTGAACTTTTCCGGATGATTGATGTGGACAAATGGCGGGAATGTGGTCACAATCCGATTGTATTGCTGGATTCGATTTCGCTGAATCGTTATAAACAATTGGAGAATGATCCCGGCTTTGTGAAAAAGCTGGAGGAAGTGTATGAGCATTTTCAGGAATATATGGAGGGAAAGAAGCAAATGTCCGGAGACGGAGTTGCTTATTTCAGTATGGAATATGGTTTGCATACTTCATTAAAAATTTATTCCGGAGGATTGGGAATTCTGGCGGGTGATTATCTGAAAGAAGCCAGTGATAAGGGAACTAAGATTACTGCAGTGGGGTTATTGTACCGATATGGTTATTTTACCCAGAAGTTGTCTGCTACGGGGGAACAGGAAGCTGAGTATGAAGCTCAGGATTTTATGAAAATCGCAGTGACTCCCGTACGGGATGAAAACGGGAATTGGCAGACCGTCAGTCTGGTATTTCCGGGCCGTAATGTGTATGCCCGGATTTGGAGGGTAGATGTAGGACGTATTGAACTGTATTTATTGGATACTGATTTTGAAGATAATTTGCCGGAAGACCGGAGTATTACTCATCATTTGTATGGCGGAGACTGGGAAAACCGGTTGAAACAGGAGTTATTGTTGGGGTGTGGAGGTATTCAGGCATTACGTAAGTTGGGAATTGATGCAGCAACTTATCATTGTAATGAAGGACATGCGGCTTTTACGGGACTTGAACGGTTAAAAGAATATATCGCCGAACGGGGATTATCGTTTGCTGAAGCTGTGGAGGTGGTACGTTGTTCTTCTTTGTTTACTACACATACACCGGTTCCTGCAGGGCACGATGCTTTTTCGGAAAATATGTTGCGTACTTATATCTCACATTATGCAGACCGTTTGAAAATATCCTGGGAACAATTATTGGGATTAGGAAAAATCAATGTGACTGATCCGAATGAGAAATTTTCCATGAGTTTTCTGGCTGCCAATCTGGCTCAGGAAGTGAATGGGGTCAGTTGGTTACATGGTGAAGTAAGTAAAGACATTTTTAAAGGAATGTGGCCCGGATATATGCCTGAAGAGTTGCATATCAGCTATGTGACAAACGGAGTTCATTATCCTACCTGGACTGCTCCCGAATGGAAAAAGATAGAAGAAGATTTGTTTGGAAAAGATTTCCAAAATCATCATTACGATAAAAAATGTTTTGAAGAGATTTTTAAAGTACCGGATGCAGCGATTGCCGAAGTGAGGACTAAATTAAGAAAGCGGTTGATAGACCATATAAAACATCATTTGTTGACTGATGGTGTAGCTGCTTCCTATTTTACTCCGCGCCAGGTGTTACAGATTCAGGAAACCTTGCGGGATGATATACTGACAATTGGGTTTGCCCGTCGTTTTGCAACTTATAAACGGGCTCATTTGTTGTTCCGTAATCTGGAACGTTTGGATGAGATTGTAAATAATCCGGAGCACCCTGTACAATTCATTTTTGCAGGCAAAGCCCATCCTGCTGATAAAGCCGGACAGGATTTGATTAAACGGATTGTTGAAGTATCAAAATATCCGCAGTTTATAGGAAAAGTTATTTTCTTGCCTAATTATGATATGGATTTGGCGAAAAAATTGGTACAGGGTGTGGATATTTGGTTGAATACCCCGACCCGTCCTCAGGAAGCTTCGGGTACCAGTGGTGAGAAGGCTGCAATGAATGGTGTGATGCATTTCAGTGTGTTGGATGGCTGGTGGGTTGAAGGCTATCGTCCCGATGCAGGATGGATGCTGCCGATGAAACGTACCTTTGAAAATCAGGCTATGCAGGATGAACTTGATTCAGAAATGGTTTACAATATCATTGATGATGAAATTGCACCACGTTTTTATGATAAAAATGCCGACGGTTTGTCTCCGAAATGGATCAAGACTATTAAGAATACGATTGCTTATGTAGCTTCCAATTTTACAACAAACCGGATGCTGGAGGATTATGAACGGCAATATTATATACCGATGGCACATCGTTACCGTAAAATGATTGCCGATGATTTTGCTATGGCAACGGAAATTACAGAATGGAAGAATAAGGTAACCCGGGAATGGAGTAGTGTTGAGTTGGTAGGATTGAATTTGCCGAATCGTTCTAAGCAGATTATTGCATTGGGGAAATCTTATTGTGGTGAAGTGAAACTGGAGCTTGGGGAACTGGATATGCGGGAAGTTGGTGTAGAACTTGTTGCTGCGGAGCAGAAAGACGGGAAATTGATTATTCGTGAAAAGCATGATTTCACCCCTGTGTCTCAGGAAGGTAGTGTTGCTTTGTACCATATTGATGTCACGGCAGATGCTCCTGGCTTGCTGATGCTGGCTATACGTATTTATCCGAAGAGTGAGTTACTTCCGCATCGTCAGGATTTTGCTCTGGTGAAGTGGTTGTAATATTATATAGAGAAATGGGCTAAAAAAAGGAGTCAGAGTTACTGATTTTGCAGTGTGTTTTGTTTGCAAAAATAGATGAGTATTCATTAATCAGTACTCTGACTGATCTTGCTTGTCTGGCTGTCAGGACTGCCGGATGGTAAAAATTATTTCTGTTTTTGTCCTGATAGAGGAAATGTTATGACAGCAGAGTGGATTAATGTACATACACATCAGCCGGGCCAAGGAATTAGTGTTGCAGACCCTTGTTTAGGTGAAGTAAATTTTTCCGGAGAGGGATGCGTTTATTATTCTTTGGGGATACATCCTTTGTATATTGACGGGGATGTTGAATGTAAATTGACGGCAATCCGGGAGGCTGCTGCCGGGAAAAAGATTGTGGCTGTCGGTGAAGCTGGGTTGGACCGTAATTCGCCGGTGGGGATGGAAGAGCAGATGGTATTGTTTCAGCGTCAGGCAGATATTGCAGCAACCAATGGTTTGCCTTTAATCATTCACGGTGTGCGTGCGATTCCTGAAATTATTACAGTTTATAATCGGTGCCGGATTCATCGGGGATGGATTATGCATGGTTTTAATAACCGAAAAGAAATTCTGGAAGATTTGTTACGGCATGATTTTTGTATTTCGGCAGGTCGTGCGGTAATGGATGAAACATCTAATATTTATCGGTTATTGCCTGAAATACCTGCGGAGCGTTTGTTTTTGGAAACTGATAATTCCGGTTTTGCTATCGAAGAAATTTATCAGGTGGCGGCTGCAAGAAGAGGAGTATCAGTGGAGGAATTGCGACGTATCGTGAGGTCGAATTTTGAGCGTGTATTTCATAAATAGGCAGGTTGTTGACAGGAGCTATAAGGCTGTAAACTAAATTTTAAAGGTATATTGAACAAAGAATATGAGCGAATGGTTGAGTAGGACAGCATTATTATTGGGAGAAGAACGGTTGGAAAAGTTGCGGGATTCACATGTTTTGGTTGCCGGTTTAGGCGGGGTCGGGGCTTATGCAGCGGAACAACTCTGCCGTGCAGGAATTGGAGAAATGACAATTATAGACGGGGATGTCGTGGAGTTGACTAATAAGAACAGACAATTACCTGCCTTGGATTGTAATTTGGGCAGAGCCAAGGCAGAAATTATGGCTGAGCGTTTTTTGAATATTAATCCGGATATAAAATTGCATGTAATTAATGATTTTATCCGGGATGAGCGGATGATCGAGGTTCTCCGCATGTCGGACTACGATTATATTGCGGATGCGATAGACACACTGGCCCCCAAGATTTTTCTGATTTATCATAGTTTACAGTTGGGGTTACCTGTTGTCAGTTCTATGGGGTCCGGAGGCAAACTGGATCCTTCGAAGATAGAAATTGCTGATATTTCCCAAAGTTACAATTGTAATCTGGCACGTATGCTGCGTAAAAGATTACATAAGTTGGGAGTATATAAAGGGGTAAAAGTGGTATTCTCTTCTGAATTTACGGCTTCTGATGCTGTTGTTTTGACTGAAAGCCAGAATAAAAAATCGAATGTCGGTACTATATCTTATATGCCCCCTTTGTTCGGATGTTTTATGGCTTCAGTGGTTATACGCGATTTGATAAATAGTGAATACAAGGAAAAAATAAAGAGAGAGGACTGAAAACTATTTTCCGGATTGGGGACGGCTTTTTGAACCGGATGGGAGAAATCTTTCAAACTTTTGATTGGCGGAACTAAAGTCCTTGATTATATTCTGTTTTGAGGATTTCAGTTCCGCCATTGAAAATTAATAAATCGTTCCTATTTCTTTCAGATCTGATCGAAATCAACGTCAAATTCGTTTTTTTCTTTTCGTTCCGCCACAGGGACTTTGTCGCTCAATGCTGCTTTTATATATTCCACAATTTCGTCCAGTCCTTCTGCAAATTTTTCGAAATCTTCTTTGTAAAGGAAAATTTTGTGTTTTTCAAAATTTTGATTTCCCTCTGTATCCAGTTTTTTCTTGCTTTCTGTGATAGTCAGATAATAATCATTGTTGCGGGTTGCTTTCACGTCGAAGAAATAGGTTCTTTTCCCTGCTCTCACTGCTTTGGAATAAATCTCTTCACGATCTTCCATACCTTCTTTTCTTTCGTATCCTTCCATGTCTACCTTGTTTTGATTAACTCTAATATTAATAAAAAACAGTAAATAATAAAATACTGCGTTTCAAATATAGAAAAAAAAGTCAATGGAAATAACATTTTTTTTATATTTTTCAATTTTCCTCTTTTTAATCCAAGAGCTTTAATTGTTAAATTATAAATTTAATGAAATTCTGTATCAAGGGTTTTGAAGAAAAAGTTATCTTTGTAGGCGAATTTGAAAAACGGATAATTTTCATAAAGTTATTGTTGAAGGAATCGGTTGCTTAAGTACTATGTTTGAATATATTAAGGGAATATTGGTTGAAGCAGCACCGGCTTATGCCGTTGTGGAGTGTGGTGGAATAGGGTATTATATCAGTATTTCAGTGAATACTTACTCGCAAATATCTTCAGCCCGGGAGGTTACATTGTATTTGCATCAGATTGTCCGGGAAGATGCCCATTTGTTATATGGTTTTTATTCCAGAGAGGAGCGGACTATTTTCCGGCAGTTGATATCGGTTTCCGGAATAGGGGCTAATACTGCCAGTGTAATGTTGAGTTCGATGACAGTAAATGAAATTGCGGGGGCTATCATGACTGAAAATGTAAACGCTATAAAAAGTGTAAAGGGGATAGGTCTGAAAACGGCTCAGCGGGTTATTATCGAATTGAAAGATAAAGTGGGGATTTCCGGTCATGCAGAAGATATTTCATCGGGAATATCCTCCGGCATCAGGGAAGAAGCTTTGGCCGCTCTGGTTATGTTGGGATTTGTTAAAGTTCAGGCTGCGAAAGTATTGGATAAGATTATTGCGGGAGGTGGAGTTTCCAGTGTGGAAGAGTTGATAAAAAAAGCCTTAAAACAATTATAGGCGTAGTGATGATTTTGTTTCCGGGGATAAAATTTTATGTCCTTGGAATTTACGAAAGTGAGGTGTGTATATGCGTCGTTGGCTGTTATTATTTTGTATAATAACTCATGTTGTTTTTGCGTTTGCAGGAACTTCTGCAAAACATGCGGTTTTTTCCGGTAGATGGACCGGGCATGCTTCTGATACCCTTTTGTTTCCTATCCGGGAGAATTTGGATAACCAGATTCGTGAAGATATTCCGGCTTCTCCTTTGTTTTTAAAATTACCTATGAATATCAGAGATTCTATTGTTTATGACCCTGTCCATAAACGGTATGTGGTGATGACTCTGATAGGAAACAAGTATTATTATAAACGTCCCTATACTCAAACCTTACAACAATTGCTGGATGCCCGAACCAAGATGTCTGTGTATGAGTATAATCGGCAACAAATCAGGGACGGGGGAAAGTACGATTTTAAAAATCTGGTGTCTGAAATTCAGTTTTTGGATAAATTATTGAGTCCGATTTTTGGTAAAGACAGGATTAAAATCGGTGTGCAGGGGTCTGTGGACCTGACTTTGGGGGTTAAAACCAATAAAGTGGACAATCCCACTTTGCCTATCGATATGCGGAAGACCACGACTTTGGATTTCGATGAAAAAATACAGTTTAATATTGACGGGAAAGTGGGGGATTTGATTAATCTGGATTGGAGCTATAATACAGAGGCGACTTACGATTTTGAAAATATTCTGAAACTCAATTATGAGGGGAAGGAAGATGACATCATAAAAAAGGTAGAAGCTGGGAACGTGTCTTTACCTTTACCGGGGACCTTAATTTCGGGTGCTCAGAATCTTTGGGGATTCCGGACTGATTTACAATTCGGGAAATTGTCGATATCGAGCATTTTTTCTCAGCAAAAAGGAGAGGCTAAAGTTATAAAATTAGAAAAAGGTGCTGAAAAACAAGAGTTTGAGATTTCAGCATTAAATTATGAAGTCAACCGTCATTTCTTTTTATCTAAATATTTCAGGGATACTTACGAGGATGCGTTGAAAAATCTTCCGTCGGTCAATAGCAGTATTTCTATACGGAAAATAGAGGTTTGGGTTACCAATAAAAGTTCCCGCTTTGATCAGGCACGTAATATTGTCGCTTTTGTAGATTTGGGGGAAAATCAGAAAAATATTTCTAATCCGGTATTCCATGGAAATAACGGTTATCCTTCCAATGAGACTAATAATTTGTATACCCAGATGACTACAGGTCCTTATGAGGGAATCCGTGATATCAATCAGGTTTCAAAATTATTAAGTCAATTCCAGTCGGGACGTGATTATGAGAAATTAGAAAATGCCCGTTTGCTGGATCCTTCCGAATATACATTAAATGAAAAATTAGGGTATATTTCCTTAAATACCACATTAAATGCTGATGAAGTATTGGCGGTGGCTTATGAATATACGGTCCGGGAAGTTTATACAGTGGGAGAATTGACTTCTAATGCTTTGGCAGCTCCTTCGACTTTGGTTGTGAAGATGTTGAAAAGTACAACCCAAAGTCCTGCGATGCCGACCTGGGATTTGATGATGAAGAATATTTATAATATCGGAGCTTACAGTTTGAGCAGTGATGGTTTTATTATGGATGTTCTTTATCAGAATGATAAAGCCGGAACGAAAGTAAATTATTTACCGGATGGCCGGATGAGTGGTAAAATATTGCTTTCCATCATGAATCTGGATCGTTTGAACTCTCAGTTGGATGCTATTCCGGACGGACGTTTTGATTATATTGACGGAGTTACGGTATCTTCGTCGCGGGGAAGAGTAATTTTTCCGGTGCTGGAACCTTTTGGAGCTTGGCTGAGCGGATTAGGAGTGTCTGAGCAGTATATTTTTCAGGAGTTGTATGATAAATCGCAGACAGAAGCGGAACAGGTTGCAGAGAAAAATAAATATTACCTGAAAGGAAGTTATAAATCTTCATCTTCGTCTGAAATTTCATTGGGAGGAGGGGATATTCAGCAAGGGTCAGTAAAAGTACTTGCCGGAGGAGTGGAATTAATAGAGAATATAGATTATAGTGTAGATTATTCGAAAGGTATACTCAGGATTATCAATCAGGCTTTACTTGAAGCTGGCACGCCGATTACTGTTAAAAGTGAAGACCGGTCGCTGTATGGTATGCAAACCAGGACATTGGTGGGAACTCATTTGGATTATAAATTCAATGAAAAATTTAATATCGGGGCTACCATCATGCATATGAATGAAAAACCCTTGACCCATAAAGTCAATCTGGGAGAAGAGCCGATTTCTAATACGATTTGGGGATTGAATGCAACTTACAATTCAGAGTCAGAATTTATTACCACTTTGTTGAATAAGTTGCCTTTTATACATTCAAAATCCAAGTCACATTTGACATTTGATACGGAATTTGCGAAATTTCAACCGGGAATAGCTAAAGGAGCCGGAGGAGATGCTTATTTGGACGACTTTGAAAGTAGTAAGATCTCTTTGGATATGAAAGGTATTACTCAATGGAAATTAGCTTCTACGCCACAGGATGGGATGATTCCGGACGGCATGCTGGATAGCTTGCCCAATGGTTTTCATCGTGCCCGTTTAGCGTGGTATGTTGTAGATCCTATTTTCTATCGGATGTCTACGGCAACTCCTGCTCATATCCGTGCAGATAAAGAGCAGCGTTCCAATCATTTTGTACGTGAAATCCGGCAGACTGAAATTTTTCCGAATAAGGATCTTGCCGTCGGGGATGTAAATGTCATACCGGCTTTGACTGTGGCCTATTATCCGAAAGAGCGGGGACCTTATAATTTTAATGCGGGTTTGGATGTTGTGAATGCTGACGGGACTTTAAAAACCCCTGAAGATAATTGGGGCGGGATGATGCGGAGCATTAATACGAGTGATTTTGAGGCTGCGAATGTACAGTACATTGAAATGTGGTTGATGGACCCTTTTGTATACGATTCGCAGCATGCAGGAGGAGATGTTTACTTTGATTTGGGTAGTGTGTCGGAAGATATACTGAGAGATGGGCGTAAAGCATTTGAGAACGGTTTGCCTACCGGTCCGGAACAGACCAATGTAGATCATTGCGCCTGGGGAAAAGTGCCGAGTGTTCAATCTGTTACGAATGGTTTTGATAATAACAACCAGTCCCGGAGGTTTCAGGATGTCGGTTTGGATGGATTGAGTGACGAAGAAGAACGGGTATTTTATGCAGATTATCTGGAGAATCTGAGAATTTTATATGGTGCCGATTCAAAAGTATATCAGGATGCGTGGGAAGATCCGGCCGGAGATAATTACCATTTTTTCAGAGGTTCGGATTTTGATGCGCAGGAAACACCGGTATTGGAACGGTATAAACGATATAATGGTAGTGAGGGAAATTCGCCGACGGCAGATATGTCTCCGGAATCTTATCCGACAGCAGCAACCAATCTGCCTGATGTCGAAGATATCAATGGTGATAATACTTTGAATGAAACAGAGTCTTTTTTCCGTTATCATTTGCGTTTAGCTCCGCAGGAGATGAAAGTTGGAGAAAATTACATCACCAATATAACGACAGCATTGGTTGAATTGCCTAATGGCAATATCGATTCAATCCGTTGGTATCAGATTAAAATACCAATCAGCCGGCCCAGTAGTACTCATAATTCTCCGGATTTAAAATCTGTACGTTTTATGCGAATGTTTTTGACAGGGTTTAAGGATAGTGTTATTTTGCGTATGGCAAGTCTGGATTTAGTGAGGGATAATTGGCGGAAATATGAGGATAAGATAGATGACGGACAATTTATTGGCGGGAGCGACGGATTTGAAGTATCAGTGGTGAGTTTAGAGGAAGATGCTTCCCGTACTCCGGTTAATTATGTTATGCCTCCGGGAATCGAGCGGGTTGTAGATGCGACTAATCCCCAGCTCCGGGAATTGAATGAACAGGCGATGGCGTTGAAAGTGACCGATTTGAAACAGGATGATGCCAGAGCTGTATATAAAGGGTTCGGGAAGAATTTCCTGCGCTATAAGACTTTGCGAATGGATGTCCATGCGGAAGCAGTGGAGGGTATGCCTTTGGAAAACGATGAACTGGCTTTGTTTATCCGGTTAGGAAATGATAACCGTTCGAATTATTATGAATATGAAGTGCCTTTAAAGTTGACTGCCCCGGGATATTATAGTTCTGACGAGACCGGACGGGAAGCTGTGTGGCCTAGAGCTAATCAGATAGAATTGCCTTTAAGTTGGTTGCAGATTTTGAAGCAGAAGCGGAATACTGAGCACCGGATGGCGAATGGTGAGATAAATTATTCGGAAGTTTATCAGCAGACTGTAGGTGAACTTGCAAGTGAGGCTTCTATTGAGAAGGTAAATCATTTAGTGAAAGTGAAAGGAAAACCCACGCTTGCCGATGTGAAGAATATTATGATTGGGGTTCGGAATAAAGTTACAGGAGAGCGTTCGGGAGAAGTTTGGGTAAATGAATTAAGATTATCGGATTTTGATAATAAAGGAGGATGGGCTGCCAATGCCCGGGTGACTTTGAAACTGGCAGATGTTGCTACTGTTAGTTTTGCAGGTAGCCGTATGACTCCGGGGTTCGGGAGTCTTGAACAGCATGCAAGTGAAATTGACCGTAAAGATTTCCGTTCCATTGATTTTTCTACCAGTGTAGAATTTGGTAAATTTTTTCCTCAAAACTGGCGTTTACGGATTCCGATGTATTATGCTTATTCCCGTCAGGCAACTTTGCCGGAATACGATCCGACGGATACGGATATTCCTTTAGACATTGCCTTAAAAACTGCAACCAATAAGCAAATGAGGGATTCCATTAAGCATAATGCCGAAGATTATATGATGCGGAAAAGCTTGAATTTTACCAATGTCGGGTTTGAAAGCAAAGATAGTAAACCGCATCTTTTTTCTTTATCAAACCTGACCCTGACCTATTCTTATAATAAATCTTATGTGCGGAATGTAAATATCGAGAGAGAGTTGGAAAAAAATTACCGGGGATTGGTCAGCTATATCTTTAATGGTATGCCGCCTATCGTGGAACCGTTTAAGAATTTAAAGTCCCTGAATTCGAAATATCTGAGAGCTATTAAAGATTTTAATTTTTATTATATGCCCTCCATGGTGTCTGTGACATCGGATATTACCCGGAATTATAGGGAGATTTTGACCCGTAACCTGGATAATCCGGATTATTTGATTAGTCCCACTTACGATAAAGATTTTATGTGGAACCGGAACTATGCTTTCAAGTTTAATCTGACCCGGGGATTAGCGGTTGAGTTTAATGCTACGGCTCAGGCCCGGATTGACGAACCGGAAGGTATTGTGGACAAACAGCGTAATCCGGAAAGATATCAGCAGTGGAAAGATACGGTTTGGAATAATATACTAGACGGGGGACGTCCGGTTAATTACAACCATGATTTTACTATAGATTATACGGTTCCTATTAACAAGTTGCCGTTTTTGGACTGGACTTCTGCACGGGTGGCTTATAGTGGCAGGTATGACTGGCAGGCTGCTGCATTGACGAAAGATTCGACAAATCTGGGAAATGTCATCCGGAATGCAAATTCATTGCAGGTAAATACGTCTTTTTCAATGACTACCTTATATAATAAGTCGAAATTTTTACGAAATACGCTCCGGCCTCCGCGCAGGCAAAAAGGGAAGACCGTTAAATTTGAAAAAGGTATCGAACATTTGCAGAAAAATGAACCGGTAGTACTTAAACACCGGTTGAAAACCGGAGATATAAAAGCCCGTCTGACAACGAAAGAGGGAAAAAATGTAAAATTGAGTTATGAAAATATCGGCAAGAATAAAATCCGTATCAATCCTTCAGAAACTCTGGATGGCGGGAAGTTGCTGGTTACGGGCACTGAAAATCCCAATTCCGGTCCGGGAAATTCTATGCTCCGTTTCTTTGTCGGTATATTGACCGGTATAAAGAATGTCAGTGTGGGATATTCGGAAGATAAGGGAAGTACGCTACCGGGATTTTTGCCGGAAGCACGCTGGTTGGGACAGCAAAGTCATAACGGCCGTTCTGCTCCCGGTTTTAAGTTCCTTTTTGGTGGTCAGCCAAAGGATTTTGGTATGTCGGCAGCCCGTAAAGGATGGCTTACGACGGATTCTTTGCAAAACAATCCTTTCCTGACAAATGCTTCGCGGAGTATATATGTCAGAGCTGGTTTGGAGCCTGTGCGGAAATTACGTATTGATCTCACTTCGAATTGGAGTCGTTCTAAAAATAGCAGTGAGTATATTATTTCCGACGGAGTTAATTTTAATTCGGTCAATAAGGTGTATACCGGCAATTTCAGTATGTCGGTTGTAGCATTGAAATCATCGTTTTATTCTGTTGGTAATAACACGACGGCTTCATTGGCCATTTATCAGGAATTTTTGGAAACCCGGAAAGAGGTAGCCCGGGAACTGGCTGTAAAACGGTATGGAGAAGATGTGGATAAGGGAAGTATCCCTCTGAGGGATGCAAAAGGACAACTTACGGGTTTTTATGATGGATACGGTCCTGTGTCGCAGGATGTACTGGTAGGGGCTTTTATGAGGACTTATGCCAATGGTAATCATACTAATTTATTACCTGGTATCTGGGCTATGCGTCCCAATTGGAAGGTGGCGTATACGGGTTTGATGGATATTGATTTTATGAAAAAGATATTTAAATCATTCTCATTGAATCATCTTTATACTTGCAAATACAATGTAGGTTCGTTTGCTTCCAATTTGAAGTACGCAGAGGATGCCCGGGATGCTGAAAGTAATTTTATGGCGTTGTTTGATGTGAATACAGTTTCCATCAATGAGCAATTCAATCCGTTGATTAGTATGGATATGGTTTGGGCTAATAATCTGACTTCCCGTTTTGATATAAACCGGCGCAGAGATGTCAGCCTGAGTCTGGTGAATGCTCAGCTTTCCGAAACTTCAAGCAATGAAATGGTAATCGGTTTGGGATATCGGTTTGGGAATATTCCGATTTTCCTGAAAAATAAACGTCTGGACAATGATGTGAATGTGCAGGTGGATTATAGTATCCGTAAAAATAATGCCGTTATCCGGAGAATTTCGGAAAGTGTAGACCAATTGACTGCCGGTCAGAAAGTAGTGACGCTTAAAGTATCTGTTGACTATACTTTCAACAACCGTTTGAATCTTCGTTTGTTTTACGACCGGAATGTGAATACCCCTTATACTTCTTTGTCTTTTCCGACCACCAATACCAATTTCGGATTAGGGGTACGTTATACGTTGATGCAATGATGTTGTGGCTTTAAAACGCAAATAAAATCCAATATTATAAGTCAGGGGGCAGGTATTCGTTTATCATCTGGAAAAATATTATATTTGGTATCTGTATTGTTTTATATATATAAATAGAGATTATGGGAAAAACTTTTCTTTTTTTGGCAGAGGGTTTTGAGGATATAGAAGCCATTGCAGTAGTGGATGTTTTGAGACGGGGAGGAGGGGAAGTCCGGACTGTTTCCGTTAGTGAGCACCGACAAGTGAAGAGTGCTCATGGTGTAACCGTGACTGCCGATTTGGTTTTGGGTGATCTGGAACCGGAAGAGGCTGAGTGTCTGATTTATCCCGGAGGAATGCCGGGGGCACAGAATCTTGGGGATTGCCAGCCGTTGCTTAGCATGATGCAGCAGCAGTATGATCAAGGGGGCTATATTGCAGCCATTTGCGCAGCTCCGGCATTGGTGTTCGGGCATTTGCAGACCAGACGCCGGCTTTGTGTAACGTGTTATCCTGGCTTTGAGAAATATCTGCCGGCTGATTTTGAAATTTTAACGGATGGTGTTGTTGCCGACGGAAAAGTGATTACAGGAAAGGGGCCCGGTTTTGCTGTCAAATTCGGGTTAATCCTATTGGAACATTTGCGTTCGGCCGAAGTGGCCCAAGAAGTGGCTGCCGGAATGTTATGTATATGACAAATTTGTCAGAGGGGGAAATTTTAATGTTGTGCGGCTAAAGGTCACATAATGATAAAATTTCCCTTGGGATATTTGCCAACCCACGAACAGGCCCAGCGTCCGGAACTGTTGATTTCGTATATCCGGGTGAAAAATCCGGTTTCATTTAGTAATAGTTCGATACATGCCCAGGCGGTGTCGCGTTTTATAAAATCTAAAATTTCATCTTCAATACCGGATTGGTCTTCGCCTGTTTCTTGTCCGATACGGTCTTCCATATCGCACAATGCATCATATACCTGATTGCCGATAGCCAGGCTGACTTTTTCAAATATCTGGTCTATTTGCTGTTCAGATAATTTTTTTAATGCTTTTTTTTCTATCATTTCGGAATTACTTCCCCAGACGTCCTGGGTTTGCCGGCCGTGAGTATCGCAAGCCTCCCAGATTGTATCTACAACCCAATATTTCTCAGAAGGATTGCCTGTGTGTCTGAACCATTCGATATGTTTTATCTGAGAAATAAATTTCTCTATAGCAGTTTGTTGTGATGGATTCCAGAGCATAATACAACAAATTTATCGAAACAAAGATAATAAATAAAGCAAAAGGTACAAAAAGGAATCTTTCGCTTTATCCCAGGCTTTCTGCCACGACTTCGGCAATATCCTGCACGGGAACGGGAATTTCTGTTTTGGCAAAAGTCTTTTTACACAGCGGGCAGGCAGTAACCAGAATATCCGGTTTGTAAGTGAGATAGGCATTTACGGTGTCCTGACTCAGTCGGGTACGTTGTAAAGCAGTGATGTGGTGATTGGCAAGAGAACCACCGCAACAAAGCGATTTTTTCCCGTCGTAAGCCGTATTCAGTTTATGACTAACGGCTTTCAGAACTTCTTCCGGTGCTGTACAAACGTTGCTTCCCCGGCCTAATTCACAAGGATTGTGGAATACGGTTTTCAATTCACCGGGATGGAGTTGCAACCTGCCTTGTTGCAGCAATAGCCGAAGATATTCCGTATGGTGCATCACCTGAATGGGTAAATGATAATCTTCTTTAAAAGTTTTGTAGCAAATCGGACAGGAGGTGACCAGTAATTCCGCTCCGGAATTTTTTAATATCGTTTTATTTTTTCCGATGATGACGGATGCTGCATTTTGATTTCCGGACAACAGAATGGGTCTGCCGCAACATACACTTCCGTTTTCATCAATAAAAGTATAGTTGATGTTTGCTTTTGTAAAAATAGTTTGCATAGAACGGATAACACCGGGAGTAAGATGTCCCATACAACCGGCAAAATAGGCTACTTTGGCTTGTACTCCTGATTTTTCGGGTATATAATCATAAGCTGATTTGGTAATCCGTGTATAATCTGTCCGTTGACTGATTCTCAATGCGTTTAGTTCAAGGTCGACCGGACAGGCAGCTTCGCAACGTCCGCACATCAGGCAATTATCTGTTAATGTGGCATGTTCTTTATGGTGTCGTAACTTTTTCAGAAAATATACAGGTTGGGTGTCCTTCATACCGAGCGAAGTGCCTAATTGACACTGGTCGATACAAATGCCGCACCGTGAACAGGAATACAGTTGAAACTGACTGAAAGTTGTAAATTTGCGTCCTTGTTTTATTCCCCAGTTTTTCAGAAAAATGTATACAATTTCTGTCGGAATATGCATATAGCGGGAAAAAGGGAGTAAAAGAAAGAACAATCCCAGGGCACTGGAATAAGCCCACCAGGCAGGATAGGCCAATGTTTCGATGGGTAAGAAAGAGTTGAAGAAGTCACCGGCGTTGTGAGTCAGAAAACTGCCTCCTCCGCGAGTGCCGCTGGTAAAACTTTCTGCCAGAAAACGGAGAGGAAAAATAAGCCAAAGTACAGTCAGAATTAATAAGTCGAAAGGGCGGTGTCTGGTTGTTCTTTTTAATCCCAGAGCTTTCGAATACAGACGTTTTATCCATGCCAGCATTAAGCCGGACAGAATCATCAGTAAAATTAAATCCATCAGGAAAGCAAATGTATCGCTGTGCGGGAAAGTTTCCTGAGCTGGATGGAAAAACCGGAAAAAGATGGCAAAATAAGGAGGGTTAAGTAAACTGGTATGATATACCAGGGATTCTATTTTTCCGATAACGATTAATAAAAACCATCCGAGACCAAAACACATGTGCATATAGCCTAAAAAAGGATTGGTACGGTAGATTTTGTGATGAACCAAGCTCTCTAAAAATACTTCCCGGATGGCTTTTCCGGTTTTCAGGGTAAATATGTTTTTTCGGATGATACGTCTGTCTTCTTTTGAGAAAGAACGAATCCACCGGGCATATTTAATGACCAGATATATAAGTAGTAGATTGAGTGCTATAGTAAAAGGCAGTACAAACGGATCGTAGTACATTGGAACTATAAATTAGAAGTTAGAATTCTAGGTATTTATGAATTTCATCAGGGATAGAATGAGGCGTCGGGTATCTACTCCGCGCGGGCAAACCAACAGACATTTGCCGCAAAGCATACATTTATGAAGATTCTGTTTTACTTCTTGAGTTTCTCCTCTTTTTACCAGCATCTGTAATTTGCGGATATTGAATCCGGTCAGATTGCCTGCCGTACAAGTGGCCGTACAACCGCCGCATCCTATACACAGTTTACTGGCCGGAGCTTCGTGAGTCATGGCTGTGGCCATAGATTTGTCATTTTTATCATAGTCAATGACTCTTGCTTCGGCAATGGAAAATCCCCAGAAATTCATGATGAATGTTTAATTGATTTTTATTTCAGCTTGATTTTTATCATTCTTTCCCAAAAACTCTTTAATGGTCATGGCGGCAGAACGTGCGTCTGTCAGAGTGTCTGTCAGATTCATTGGTGACGAACTGCAACCCGCAACGAATATGCCTTCTATATTGGTTTGATTGGTAGCAAAATGCGGATCTTTCACCTGGATGAAACCATTGGGGGCTACATATAAACCCAGTTGTGCTGCCCAATGCCGGCTGCCTTCGGAAGCTTCCATACCAATCATGAGTACCATCATGTCCAGAGTCATCCGGATGGGTTTACCTATCAGTGTGTCTTCGGCTTTGATAATGACTTGCTTTTCCCGGTTTTCCGAAGCTTCGGAAAGACGTCCCCGGATAAATTTAATATTGTATTTTTCCTGGGCTTCCCGGTACATCCACTGAATAATCTTTCACCTCAAAGACTTTCTCTCTCCGTGTATGCGGCACGCGGGGAAACATCTGGCTCATTTCCCGACCAACCATTCCCCGAATGATTTCGTCGATGGTAGTTTCTTCCATGGATTTTGTTTCAATTGTATGGCCGTCCCGCAGGATTGTCACACGGTCGGCGATCTGCTTTACTTCGTCCAGCTTATGGGAAATATAGATGCAGGTGATGCCTTCTGCCCGGAGATTAGAAATGATATCCAGAAGGATCTCCACCTCACGGGCGGTAAGGGAGGCGGTCGGTTCGTCTAAAATCAGGAGCTTGGTTTCCTTTGCTAGAGCTTTAGCAATCTCGATCAGCTGCTGCTGTCCTGTTCCTAAATTTTTAATCTTTTCGTTAAGCTGTACGGCTGGCTTGCCATCTTCACCGTTAAGTCCGACTTTTTTCAGCAACTCAGTACCTTTTGCGTACATCTCAGCGCTTTGGACGATGCCGTATTTGTCCGGCTGGTTCCCCAGAAAGATATTTTCTACAACTGAAAGTTCCGGGACCAGGGCGAGTTCCTGATGAATACAGATGATTCCATGGGTTTCAGAGTCATGAATCCCTTTGAAATGACGTTCTGCACCTTCGTAGATGAGCTTGCCAGTGTACGTACTGCAGGGATAAACGCCGCAGACAGTTTTGATCAGGGTGGACTTGCCCGCGCCGTTTTCTCCGCATAGCGCATGGATTTCTCCTCTTTTAACTTGTATGTTTACTCTATCCAGAGCCCGGACACCGGGAAATTCCTTTGTTAAATCCTGCAATTCTAATATCACATCATTCATAGCCTCACCTCTGCCTTTCAAGCGCGGGCCGCAGGGCGGCCTTTTTTCACGCGTTAGACCTCGGGCCACTCACTCTTGGGGACATTGGCATAAATTTCTTCCATCGTGTAAAAGTGATCTCCCACCAGAACAGAGGCCAGATTATCTGAGTTTACCAAAATGACGTCCATCAGCATGGCAGGGACATCCACCGTGCCGTTATTGTAAACGCTCCATGCACCGTTATCGCTGGTAAAGTCGGTTTCCGGAGTGCCGCCCTTAGCAAGAAGCACTGCAATATCCAGCGCCGCGGTATTCATAATTTTCAGTGGTTTGTACACATCACCAATTTGGGTGCCATCTACTACTCTCTGAACCGCAGAGAGGTCACAATCCTGCCCAGAGACAGGTACGGAACCTGCCATGCCCTGAGCCGCCAATGCCTGGCAGGCTCCAGTAGCTGTAGTATCATTGTGGCAGATTACGCCGGCGATATCATTATCATAGGAGGACAGGGCATTTTCCAAATGCGTCATGGCGTCCTCGGCACTCCATCCGACACAATACTGGTCGCAGACCACGGTGACGGAACCATCATCAATATAAGGCTTCAAAATATTCATATTCCCTATATACAGATTATGGGTGTTTACTGTGGTGGAGTCTCCCTTCAAAATCGCAATATTTCCCGAATAACCACAGGCCTCCAGGACCATGCTTGCCTGGAGCTCCCCGACCTGGATGTCATCAAATCCCACACAGTAGTCCAGCTGGCTATTTTCGATAAAGCGGTCATAAGCCATTACTTTAATGCCTTCCTCATGGCAGGCCTCAACAATGGCACCCGCGCCTTGAGAATCAACTGGCTGGCAGATCAACACATCAATTCCTTGGGAAAGCATGTTTTCGCACTGGCTCATCTGTTTACCCTGATCATCCTCTGCGGTTTGAATCAAAACCTTTACACCGAGTTCTGCCGCATATTCTTCGAACATAGTGATTTCTTTCTGCCAACGCTCATGAGCAGATGTCCCGACCAGAATCCCCACTGTCACAACGGATTTGCCGGAATTGGTATCTGCATCGCTTTTTTCACCGGAGTTTGTACTGTTGCCACATGATACCAGTACCATAAGCATGAACCCACATACTAACAGTTGAGATATACCTCTTTTCATCTTCTGCGTCATAATTTGCATCCTCCTCCGTTTAATTTGTGATTGAATATCTACAAAGGGTTAATGGAAAACACTGGTACACACAGGGCTTGGGTCGGATTGTTTTAGAAGATAAACCTAAAAGTACGGAAAGCTTAAAGAATCGGGCAAGCCAAAAGCTCTTCTGTTGGAAATTTGGAGATAATCAAAGGTCCATCCTTCGTGATGACGACCTCGTCTTCAATCCGGGCACCTACATGGCCTTCTCCGTCGTAGGTCTCCACTGCAATGACCATACCCTCCTGAAGCTCCACCGGATGGTCCAGGGAAAAACTGCGCTCTATCATTGGACGTTCCCACAAGCACACACCTAAGCCATGAGCAAAGGCCAAACCAAAGGATTCACCCTGGTTTTTAAAGCCCCAGTGTGTGCAGTCGGGCCATGCGTTTACTATATCCGCCGTAGTATTGCCAACTCGGCATTTTTCAATGCCGGCGAGCAGCATTTGATATGCGCTGCTGTAGACCCGCTGGGCTTGTTTAGAAGGCTTTCCACAGCACAAGGTCCGGTAATAGCAGGTGTGATAGCCGTTATAGAGGGTGCAGATATCGGCAAACACCATGTCACCGGGCTGAATAACCCGATCAGAGGAAAGATGCGGATGGGGATGGGCACGTGTTCCCGAGGTCATTTGAATGTTATGAATCCATTGAGAACCCAGACGGTGCAGCTCTGCGGCAGCAGCAGCTTGAAGTTCATTTTCCTTAACACCAGGATGTAATGCCCGAGCCATCTGATAAAAGGCTGCGTCAACGCTGGCAGCAGCCTGCATCATAATTTGTATTTCGTCCTCGTTTTTAATTTCCCGTGCTGCGCACATGACCTCTTCTCCATCCCCAAAGATAAAGCCGCGTTTCGTCATTTCAACCATTAACTGGCCGTCAATTCTATCCACGCCAATAGGGGCTTTAGGGTCGAGGTGGTTTTCTTCCAGAACCATACGGAGGTCCTTTTCAAAGTTGTTCAAATGCTCCGGCCAGCTAGCGGGTAGAGCACCGAACATCGTAGTGTGAGCAGGAAAAGCTCGCTCCGCAATCCAGGAACAGTTAATCCGCTCGTTCGCCACTTCGGATCCAAAACCGAAGATATAAGGTTTTCCATCTCTGGGTACAATAGCGTAGCGCCCCATATTGTCCACTTCTGGAGAGGCAACCGCTGTAGATGTCGCATATCGTTTGTTTTCCGTTGCAAACAAAATCAGGCAGGAAAAATCCGTTTTCTTCAAGTACTTTTGAATCCTACCTTCCCGGTATTCCCGCATTCGCGTGAAGTCTATACGCTCTTCATAATCGACCTGCATGGCGCCTTTTGTCCCATATACCATAATTACCTCCTTGCTGCCGGGTGTTTTGTATTCCCCATTAACCACGGTCTTGTGCATTGTTTGGATGAAAGTTCCATTTGTGTTCTGTTGGTATACCAAAAGTATACTTATTTATATATGTGTTGTCAACTCTTTTTTCAACTCCGTTTCTTTTTTTGTCGAAACTACCTTTAATTGTCCCAATAACTATGTGCAATTTAAACAGTGTTTTGCATTCCTTCTAGTTAGCAACTTCCATAAAATGTACTATATAAACAATGGGAACGTTTCAGCCTGTACCCGTCAGACCATCATCAGACGGGTTTTATTGTTCTTCCATCTAGCAAACCATTGCTCGCGTGACGCTCAGGGTTTCAGTCTCCTCGGCGTCCTGCACCTCCACCGCCTACCAGTACAGTGCCAGTAGGAACAGGACCAGTACTGCCGCGGCAGTATACCAAAGGTGAGCTTCTAGCTCTTCTGCCGGTGGATTGTGATGGTGAAATACCGCTTCTCCATGTTACTGCCCCTTTGATTGCTAGGCCGCCGTGTATTTGATCGCTGAATTTACAGTTTTTCCCAGCACATGCTGCTCCGCCATTTCTTACCCCTGCCATTCTTCGGCGCTCTTCCAGCGTTCTAAACACGTAATATAACACCTTTTCCCTAAATGGTAAAAAAATTAGGCTACCCTAGGCAGGGTAGCCTTGTGTAACCTAAACATACTGTTTGCCTCTTTCGTATACGGTTTTTGTGATTGAAAAAGGGTCTAATCTCATCTACCAGCCCGCGTACCGCCACGTATTAAACAGGCTAATGCAGATGATAAGCGCCATCAGCCCAATAAACAGCCGCTCCACCGATTGATTCTCCATCTTGCGATTCAGCTTCCGCCCGATGATTCCGCCGCCGATGCCCCCCGCCGCCATCAGCGCCAGCACGGGCCAGCGGAAGGGTGGGACCGTGCCACCGAACAGCGTGGCAAGCAGATTGCATATCTGGCTGAACAGGATGATATATAAGCTGTTGGCGGCGGCGGTTTTGGTGTCCATGCTGAAAAAATAGTACAGCACCACCAGATTGATGGGCCCGCCACCGATGCCCAAAAAGCTGGACATCGCCCCCAGCGCCAGCCCGATGACCACGCAGGCGGCAAAATTTTGAACG
>OFGO01000680.1_pt1 | contig 29900 bp, 33 predicted proteins | sample 1521761 | NCBI WGS metagenome assembly OFGO01 (sample SAMEA3504128, study PRJEB24116) | mouse gut metagenome | biome: mouse gut; feature: mouse-associated habitat; material: faeces | place: Denmark | collected 2011
TGCTTGTACGACGGCTTTTTTTCTTTTGCCGTCGTGCGGCAGTTACCAAATATATTGATTTGAATTGTGAATTTTGTTTACACCTTAATCATCCATTGGGCTATTGGATTGATAATTGATACAGGAAGCAGTTTAGCAGAAAGAACAAGTAATTTATTGTAAAAGCCAGCAGTAACCACCCGCTTTCCCTTTTGCAAATTGTTGTAACCAATAGCGGCAACAACCTCTGGCTGCATCACGAAAAATTTGAAAAGCAGAGTGTTATTGATATTTGCTTTTTCTGCAAATAGGGTTTGTGTTGCACCTGGACAAAGGCAGGTTATTGTAACACCAGTGCCTTTTAGTTCCTGATAAAGTCCATTAGAGAAAGAGAGGACATAGGCCTTTGTAGCGGCGTAAACCGCATCATAAGGGCATGGCATATAGGAGCCAGTAGACCCAATGTTCAGAATACGTCCATACCCACGTTTTATCATTCCAGGTAAAAATGATTTCGTTAAGGCAGTCAATAATTTGATATGGACTTGTATCATATCAAACTCATTTGAGAGACTGGTATTCATAAAGCACCCCGCTTCATTAAAGCCGGCATTGTTTACAAGAACATCAACAGATAGGCCCCAACTATGGATTTTCTCCATAATCATATCAACTGCATCGACTTCTGCTAAATCACAGGAAATATATTCAACTGAAACTTGATAGCGTGATTGCAGATCTATTTGCTGCTGTTGGAGTTTGTCCCTGTTTCTTGACACAAGGATGATGTTGTTCCCCCTACTTGCAAATTTTTCGGCAAATGCTTTTCCGATTCCACTGGTGGTTCCAGTGATTAAAACCGTATCCATCTTTAACTCTCTCCCTTGCTCTTGAACAAATTCCATTCTTCAAGATATGTCAAATTTTGGGCAGAAGGCGATTGCAAGAGTTCTTCATAAAACGTCAATTTCTTCTCTGTCAACGCTAAAGCGTTTTGTAAATTTGCCATTTGGCTATGGAGATCGTCGATGTACTCTTGCACCATGAACCGGCGTTGCAAAATTGTCTTTCCACCCTGTGTCAACAGTAAGATATACTCACGAATAGAACGGATAGGTACATTAGCCATGCGCAGGCATTGTACCATGTTTATCCACTCAATATCCGTATCGGAATATTGCCTATATCTTTGCTCCGTTCTTTCAATCGCTGGAAGTAACTGTTCCTTTTCGTAGTAACGCAGAGTTGCAGTGGTAAGTCCAGTCATTTCTGCCGCCTCTTTTGCCGAGTACATCTCAAATCCGCCTTTCATCATTTAGGATAAACTATGAAGTGCGCTTCAAAGCAAGATGAAATTATATCATCGAGCCAAAATTTTTTGAAGGGTAAAAATGTAAATAAAGCAGGAAAAATCCCGACGCTACCAAAGCGCCGGGATTGTCAGCAGTCCGTTTCAAGATTAATTTGTGGTCTTGTCCATATCAGTGAAATGCGATTCCCTGAGTTGGGCGTCCGGTTCATCGCCGTTGACAGCGGAGTGGACAGCAACAACCAGCAAAGCACCGAGTTCACCCCGTTTTTGAACGTCATAAATGAATGGTACGCCCGAGACATTTCCCGCAAGGTAACAAAGGCGATGCGGACCCGCCACGAGAACGGAGCCCACTATGGAGCCTATGCCCCGTTAGGCTATCGGAAAGACCCGGAGCAAGTCGGGCATCTGGTGATAGACGATGAAACAAAATGGATAATAGAAAAAATCTTTGCTCTAGCTGTTCATGGGGCAGGAGCCGCCAAGATAACGCACATATTAGCGTCTGAGCAGATACCCACCCCGTCATGGTTGAACTTCCAGAGATACGGCACATTTGCCCACGTCTACGAGGGCCAGCCCGAGGGCAAGCGTTACGCCTGGACGATAGCCCAGGTAAAGAAAATCTTGCAGGATGAAAACTATATAGGGAACAGCGTACACAACAAGCAGACCAATGTGTCATTTAAGAGCAAGAAGAAAATCCGCAAGCCAAAAAGTGAATGGTGGAAGGTAGAGGGCACCCATGAAGCCATTATAAGCAAGGAAGATTTTGACCGGGTGCAAACGCAGATAGCCAGCCGCCGCAGGAAACAAAAGAACGGCACAACGCAGATATTCGCCGGGCTTGTAAAGTGTGCGGATTGCGGGTGGTCGCTGGCCTACGGGATGAACAAGCAGAATAAAAAACCGTATGGTTACTATCATTGTAGCAAGAACGGGCAAGGGCTTCGTCAATGCTCCATGCACTATATCCGCTATGATGTGTTGTATAACTTCGTTCTCTCCCGTCTGCAATACTGGATTGAAGCCGTACAGCAGGACGAGCAAGCCATACTAGATAGGCTGTCCAACCTTTATCGCCGTCAGGCGAACCGCCGCCGGGCCCATCCAACAGGGGAACGTGAACAATTTCCTCGGACCCGGCATAATTCAGCACCGCCTCGGCGTGGTCATCCCATACCCGGACTTGCCAGACAAGAGCATTGACGGCCTCCCGGCGGGTTTCTTCATCCAGATTAGACACACCCCGAAACCGGGTAAGCCAACACACGAACGCCTCCCGATCAACAGAGGGGACAGGGAGAGAGGCGTCCGCTATAGCCGCCTCCAAGCGTTCCTGCTCCCCTTCCAATTCCAAAAGCCGCCCTTTGGTGCTTGCCGTGAAAACCCCGGCCTCAATAGCGGCCATAATGCCCTTGATTGATTTCTTGACCCCGGCCAATTCAGCCTTTAGGGCCTCCGGCGCAACCCGGCTCTTTTCAATTTCCCGCTTTTGCATTTCGTCCACGGCATCAGCAATCCAGTTTACAAGGCCGTCGTCATTCAGCGCATCAAGGACGCAGGACACCACCCGGTCCTCCAGCAACTCCTGCCGGACGGCTTTTTTATTGCACCGCTTTTCCCTTTGGCCTTTGCAGATATAATAAGCGTAGGTGCCGGACCGCCCCGTCCCCGTTTTGCCGGTCATAGGCTCACCGCACAAACCACAGCGGATTTTCCCGGTAAACAGGTAAGTTGCAGAATATACCCTTGTACCCTTTGCAGCCTCCAAGCGTTTATGCGCCCCCTCCCATAATTCATCATCCACGATGCGGGGGACCCCGCCCTCGACCCGGACGTCCCCAAAATGATAGACCCCCTTATAAACCTCATTCAAGAGGATAACCCGCAGCGTACACGGTCGCCATTGACCGCCCCGGCGGGTAGGAACGCCCCTGGCCTTGAGGTCTTCCAGAATCCTGGCGTATTGTTCCCCGGCGGCGGAGCGTTCAAAAATTTCCCGGACCACCGCCGCCTCGCTTTCCAGAATTTCAAAATGGCCGTCCGCCCCCTTGCGGTACCCGTAGGGGATGCGGCCATTAGAGAGGCAAGCCTCGGCGTTGAAGCGCAGCCCCCGCTTGACGTTTTGGGCCAAGTTTGCGCTATAGTATTCGGCGGACCCCTCAAGGATACTTTCAAGCAGGATACCCTCCGGCCCATCCGGTATGCTTTCCTTTGCGTAGATCACCCGGACCCCGTGACGCTTGAGCCGGTACTTGTAGGTGGCGGAATCGTAGCGGTTACGGGCAAACCGGTCCACCTTCCAGCAAAGGACATAGGCCCAGCGGCCCCGCTCGGCATCCTTGAGCATTTTTTGGAATTGGGGCCGCTTATCGCTGGTGCCGGTTAAGGCCCGGTCGGCGTAGACCTTTACAACCCGTAGGCCGTTATACCGGGCATAGTCCTCGCATTCCTTTACTTGTTGTTCTATAGACACTTCCCTTTGATTGTGAGAGGAATACCGGGCATAGATCACGCAGTCCTGGGAAACAGGATTGTGGTCATTCAATTTCATTGCTGGAGCCATTTTCTACCCCTACGCTTTCAGCGATTAGCATCTCACGTTCGGCCATTGCGGCCTCGTATTTTTCCACGCTTTCAGCGTAAATTTTTGGAGCCTTAACCGTCATGTAAATCCCGAGAGCAAGCACTATTGCTCCGACCGGCGGAATAACGAGCAGACACGCTCCAATCACAATGAGTGCTATGCCACTTGTATGAACAGCTTTAACGGATTTTGGGGGCTTTTGAGGCATACGCATTTTCTTTTTCTTTTCCCGTTCAAGCCGCTTTTCCTCTTTGCGCTTGTCCGCCGCAATATGGGCCTCCGTTTCATCTTGCGAATGTTGTTCTTGAGCAAGCTCTACAGCGGCAAGATACTCGGGGCTATATTGGTTTTTCTTTGCCTTGCCTCTTGCCTTCTTGCCCCCAGTTTCAGAAACATAAGAAAGCCCGGTTCCTGGAATTGATAGGGTTGTGCGAGTTTTACCGTTTGCGGTTTTTGTTATCCTTGCACCTTTTCCACCGATGCTGGTTGAAATACCAGACTTGCTGGCCGTTACACGGAGCGGGCCAGCCTTAATAGTTTTCCTGTACCTAAGACCCATAATAGCCCTCCATTCTGCCCCGGCTTACCGCCGGGGCGGTTTTTATTTTTCTACCGGTCCATACCAGGCATTTAACCCACGCCTGATTCTTTCGCAGACGAGGCTTGTGCAGCCTGTTTCTTTTCAGAAAGACGTTGTTCACGGGCAATATTAGCATAGTCCTCCTCATCGCCGCTTTCCCCGCTTTCCGAAAGAGCGGTGGCCTCCTGCCATACCGTGTCTAAAGGGGAATCCCCCGCCAGGGCATGAACAGCTTGCGGGAACATCGTTTCCAGCAGCTTACAAAAGGCTTGACGTTCATCCACTTTTAACCCGAAATATGCCTCAAGAAAAACCATTTCAAGTTTGTTGCAGTTACAGGAAGAAAAAAGCCTTTGCAAGTCAACGTTCGCAGTATCCGGCCCGGAAAAGAAAATTTCAGATTCATCGGCATCGGACTCCCCCGTGCGGAGCCATGTTTGATTTACACGAAAAGTCTTGCAGATATTGTTGATTACGGAATCAGAGGGTTGCCGTGTTCCGTTTTCATAGCCGGTCACGGTATTGCCCTTGACCCCGATTTCTGCGCCGAATTGCGTTTGCGTCAGCTTTCTTTCCTTCCTTATCCGGCGTATTCGTTCGCCCATTTTGCTATTCCCCATTGGGAACACCCCCTTTGTATACCACATTATAAACTCAAAAACTCGCATTGTCAATATTTTTATCAAAGAACCACTTGACAATCCTCGCGCTGAGAGCTATAATAGCTCGCATAGGGAGGTGATTATATGAGACGGCAGGAGCCAAATGGAGCAGCCAACCCCAGCGAGGGCGGCATGATTCTACAGTTTTTCCGTGTCCTGAGCGGAGAAGAACAAAGAATTGCCTACGCCATTCTGGAGGGAATGCGGCTCCAAAAAGACTTGGATGCTCAAAACCGGGACCAAGCAAGCACACGGGCCGGGGCATGACGGCCCCGCCCACCCTGCACCTTGAAAATTGAACGATAGACAGACAGAAAGGAGGCTGACCGTTGAAAGGGCAGCTAAGAACGGTGCCAGTCAGCAGAATGGCACCGATTGACCCCACACGAATCCCGCAACACGCCAAGCTCCAGATCGGAGCGATTTTCCTCCAGGCTTTCAAGCGGGATTACGAAACGCCGGAATTTCAAGAGTGTTACCGGCAATGGCAGCAGGAAAGAGCGGCAACAGCCACAAAAGAAAAGGAGATCACAACATGAAACAGATTCAAGTGAGAAAGGTCCCCTATGGCGAAACCTTCTCCGTTTTTGGGGACAAGTTTGTCGCCCTGGACTACATCAACGGCAAGGTCCTGGCGATCCGCAAGGAGATTTGGAAAAACGCCCCCTTTGACACCAGCGGCGTGAACGACCTCCGGACGGCCAGCATTACCGGCCACTTGGTCCAGTATTTTGAGGACCTTTGCAAGAACGGGGCCAGCGAGGACACCATCGCCATGAATACGATGGACCTCAAGGCCACGGACGGCTCCAGGGAGTACGGCACCTTTGATATGAGGGCAGGGCTTTTGACCCTGGAGCAGTACGGCAAGTATCAGGATATTATCCCGCTTGCGGATGATTGGTGGTGCCTTGCGACGCCCTGGAGGACCCCAAACCCCGGAGGGCTCCGCTCCCCGAACACCTTCATCACCTACAGCGTGTGGTACGTCCTCTCCGATGGCCGGTATAGCATCAGCAACGCCAATGGCACCTATGGCGTTCGCCCCGCTTTGTACTTTGCCTCTGACCTCTTGGTCTCTATTGAGGATGAAGGAGAGGAAGACGCTACCGACGGCGAAACGGCCCTTTACCAGGATTACCGGGAGTACATCAAAAACTGGCTTGACAGGGACGCCGACACGGGGGAATCGCCCTTGACGTTCGAGGACTGGAAAAATGACCGGGAGGATTGACCCCAGAAACATCCTGCTGGCCATAGCCGCCGCCGGTCTTATCCTTTGCGCCATAGCAATCGCCACGATGGAACCGCCTGGGGCGGAGGCCCCGGCACCGGCAGACACGCACACCCCGGCAGTTACCCGGCCAGCGGAGCCGGACTGGACCGACGCCCCGGCAGATTCATCCTCGGAGCTATGGAGCGACGACGGCACCCTGCACCGAATCAAGCCCCTGGACATTCCTCTTGAGGCCGAAACGCAGTGGGCCATTTATGAGGCTTGCGATTATGACCCCGGCCTCTTTTGCCTTGTGATGGCCATAGCGGAGCATGAGAGCGATTTTGACCCGGAGACGGTAGGAGACGGCGGCAGCAGCCTCGGCATGATGCAGATCAACACCCGATGGCACACCGGCAGGATGGAGGCCCTCGGCGTTACCGATTTGACGGACCCGGTACAGTGCGCCGCCGTGGCCCTTGACTACCTCCGGGAGCTTGTAAGCCGTTACGGGTTTGAGCCGGAGAGCGAGGCCCTGCTCATGGCCTATAATTGCGGCCCAGGTGGCGCAAATAGGCTCATTCAAGCGGGGACGACCTTCACCGACTACAGCCAGGAAGTTACGAAAATATACCAGGGCTATATGGAGGAAATGAGGTGTACGGATGGGCAAGGTTAAGGATTTGACTGGGCAGAGTTTTGGGCGGCTCACCGTTGTTGCATTTGTAGGAATCAGGAACCATAAAGCGGTTTGGCATTGTACTTGTTCGTGCGGGAATGAGGTTGACACAACGGCAAAAAGCCTTGTTTCCGGCAGTACAAAGAGCTGCGGGTGCGCCAGGAGCGAAATGGCGAAACAAAGAGCCGCCGAAATGGGAAAGCGAAACACCACGCACCACGGATGCCCCAGGAATGACCCAAAGGCAAGGCGGCTTTATCAAGTTTGGTCCAACATGAAAGCACGATGTCTCGACCAAAACCACCACGCTTATAAAATTTACGGTGGCAGGGGTATCACGGTTTGCGCTGAATGGCTCCATGATTTTTCTGCTTTCCGGGATTGGGCAATTTCCGCCGGATACGACCCCGCCGCCCCATACGGGGAATGCACTCTTGACCGAATCGACTGCGACAAGGGCTATGGCCCCGATAATTGCCGTTGGGTAAACATGAAGGTCCAGGCGGAGAACCGGCGGAGCGGCAGAGCGGCAAGCGGCCAATACACCAAGGCAAAGAAAGCCGCCCCCGGCGTTACCAGCACCGAGGGCAGCAGGGCGGAGTAAACCGCCGGATTGAGACAACCCCATTATAAACCACACGAAAGGAGGAAGTCAAGCCGTGAAAATGGCCTTGCAGGGGAACACCCTGCGGATTAAGGACGCCGACAACGTACAATTCACGGTCATAAAGAGCTGGAACAAGATGCGCTGGGTAAAGAAGCTCCAGGAATTGCAGGGGACGGCAGACCTTGAGCTTTTGGACCGCCTCGCCGGTTTGGTCCGGCTCCCCCCGGACGTTGACCGGCGGCGGCAGGAATTGAGGACGGTACAGGACGCCGTGGACCGGCAGCGGGTAGCAGATCACCCGGCCCCGCTTTACAATTTCCCCGTGAAAATGCCCCTTTACGCACACCAAACCAGGGGGGCTAATATGTGCCTTTTAACCTTTGGGTGGGTACCGCCCGACAGCCAAACTAATGATAGGAGCGTGAGAGCATGACCCAAACGAAAGGCATTGTCTACCTTGCCGGACCGATTACCAGCAACCTCGACGGCTATCAGCGGGAATTTTCCATTGCAAGGGAGCTTGTGCGGGGGGCCGGGTACACAACGGTCGATTCTACTTTCCTCCCCCTGGGCCTCAAGGAAAACGACTATATGAGGATTTCCCTCGCCGTTTTGGAGGCTGCGGACACGGTGGTGGCCTTGAAGGGCTGGACCAAAAGCCAGGGGGCGCAGATTGAGTGGGCCTACGCCCAGCGGACCGGAAAGCGGCGGTTGACCCTCGCCCAGTTTTGCGAGGAAAACAACATACTCAACGCCCCGGAGGACACGGAGGTCGGCAAGCGTGAAAAAGCAGGATAAGCGGCACAAGGCCCCGGCGGAGCCGCCCTCCGAAGGAATGAGCATTGACGCCATCCTTGAGCGGCTGGCCGATTTGAAGGACATAGCCGCCGCCCTCCAGACGCCCAGGGACGGCCCGGAGCCTACGGCAAGCCGGGTGGCAGCTTGTGAGGCCGCAACCGACATTTTGACCGCCCTCCAGGATGAAGGAATCAAGGACCCCGAACAGGTGCGGGACCTGATCCACGATTACAACGCCCTGGCGGAGCAGTACCAGGCCATGCACAAAAAGTATGAGGAACCGGCTCCCGTTATGCGGCTGGGCAGCGGGGCAAGGGCCGCTTGCCTTTGCCCGGTATGTCACAACCAGAGCCGCCCCGGCAACGCCTACTGTTGGAATTGCGGCAAGCGGCTGGATTGGAGGCGGAGGCCATGACCAGGATTAGAAATTTGGAGCCTAATGCCGTTTGCCAGCATTGCGGGAAAGCGTTTCATGTCAAACCATCAGCATTGAAACACACCCGATTTTGCAGTAAAGAGTGCCATGACGCCGCCCAATTCAAGGGCCAAACGGTACAGTGCGACACTTGCGGAAAGGCCGTCAGAGTTTCGCCACACGCCATACGGGAAAGGAATTTCTGCACAAACGAATGCCGCCTTGCATGGTTGAGCGGACACGTCCGGCAGAATATGAATATTCCCGGTCACTCAGCGGGACATAAGGCTCCGCACCTTACAGCCCTTAACATTGAACGAAACCCCAAACTTGCCCTTGAGGCGGATGCCGTAACCCGTGGGATTTACACAGATCACAGGCGAATAATGGAGGAACACCTGGGGCGAAAGTTGGAGCCGTGGGAGGATGTTCACCACATTAACGGCATCCACAGCGACAACAGGATCGAAAATCTGGTTGTTTTGCCCCATAAGGAGCATATGAGGCTCCACTGGCAACTTGCCAAAGAAAGGGGAGTGATCTAATGCAAACAGGCATCGGAAAAGGTTTCGGTTTCCTGTTTGAATAGCCGTTATGGGTTGCGGGAAGACCTTGACGGCCATAGCCACCATTGGAGCCGGATACCAGATGGGCCACGTTAAGCGGGTTTTGATTGTAGCCCCCACCTCGGTCGTTGCGGTTTGGCCGAAAGAATTTAACGATTACGCCGCCTTTCCCTACACCATACGCACCCTCCTGGGGGACAAGGCGAAGCGGCTCAAGGACCTTGACGATCTTGTCCGGTTTCCTTACAGGCACCTAAAGGTCGCCGTTATCAACTACGAAAGCACCTGGCGGGAAGACATTTTCGAGGCCCTTGTCGCCTATGACGCAGACCTGATTATTTGCGACGAAAGCCAGAGAATCAAGACCCACGACGCCGCCCAAAGCAAGGCCCTCCACCAACTGGGGGACCGGGCAAGGTACAAGCTAATCTTGAGCGGTACCCCGGTCCAGAACCAGGCGGTGGACATTTTCAGCCAATACCGTTTTTTGGACCCTTCCATTTTCGGAGATAACTTTTACTCATTCCGTAACCGCTACTGCGTAATGGGCGGATTTAACCAAAAGCAGATAGTCAAGTATAAGGACCTTGACACCCTGATCCGGAAAGAGCATAGCATCGCCTACCGGGTAACAAAGGACGAAGCCCTGGACCTTCCAGAACAGACCTTTGACGACAGGGTGGTCCCCATGAGCAAGAAAGAGCGGAGCATATACGACCGCCTCCGGCGGGACAGCTATGCGGAGCTTGAGGGCGGCGGGACGATCACGGCAACCACAGTATTGACGAAACTGCTCCGGTTGCAGCAGTTTACCGGCGGTTTCCTTGTAGAGGACGACGCCGCTCGGCCCAAACTTGTGAGCCGGGGGAAGTTAGATGCCCTTGAGGATATTCTGCAAGACTACGTTGTGGAGGGCCGAAAAAAGCTGGTCATTTTCGCCCGTTTCCTTCCAGAGATTCACGAAATAGAGGCCCTTTGCAATAAGGTCCTCGGCAAGGCCGGAATGAGGGCGGTCGCCATCTACGGGGACATAAAGAAGGAAGAACGGGGAGCCATCGTCCAGCGTTTCCAGACGGACCCGGAGACAACGGTTTTTGTAGGGCAGATCGACACAGCAGGAACCGGCATAACCCTAACGGCGGCGGATACTTGCGTATATTATAGCGTCAATTTCAACTTTGCCACCTATAGCCAGAGTTTGAGCCGGATACACAGAATCGGCCAAAAGAACCGTTGCACATACATTCACCTGGTAGCAGATCAGACCATCGACGAAACCATACTCCAGGCCCTGGCCAAAAAGGAGGATTTAGCGAAAACGGTGGTTGATAATTGGAGGGCCTTTTTCTGATGGCCGAAAGGATAATATTAGACCTTTGCGGCGGGAGCGGGAGCTGGTCAAGGCCGTATCAAGAGGCCGGATACGACGTCCGCCTTATAACCTTGCCAGACTACGACGTCCTGGACTACGAACCGCCGGAAGGAGTACACGGCATCCTCGCCGCCCCGCCTTGTACGGAATTTTCGATCTTGAACTGCAGGGCGGAGCCACGGGAGAGAAAACCACAAGAGGGCCTAAAAATTGTTATGGCTTGCGTCCGCATAATTGAAAAGACCCGCCCGGTTTGGTGGGCGATGGAGAACCCGGTCGGGCACCTACGGGAATACATGGGGCAGCCGGCACTTACATTCCAGCCCTGGGAGTACGGCGACCCCTGGACGAAAAGAACCGATATATGGGGAACCTTCCAGCCGCCGCCCAAGCTATACACCAGGTGGGAGGACGTACCGAACAAGCTCCCCCTTTACACAAGGCCGGGGAGAGGCAAGCCCAATTTTGCGTATTTGCACAAGGCAGCCTTGAGCCTGATACCACAACTTGCATTTGCAAGCCCAAAGACAGATGCAGATTTTAGGGCGATCACGCCGCCCGGTTTTGCAAGAGCCTTTTTCAATTCTAACAGGTAAGAAAGGAAGACAGAGCATGGACAATATCACGATTTCCCACTTTGAGAACGACGCCGTCCAGGACAAGAAACTGGAGAGCTACGACTGGGGAAAAGACAATTTCCTCGCCGGTCAGGAGCTGACGGTCACGATCACCCTCCGGGAGTACCGGGAGCTGGTTTCCAGCAAGGCCACCGCCAAGCAGGAGATCGACGCTAAAGTCATGAAGGTCGCCGCCCTTGAACAGGAGTTGAAGAAGCTCAAGGAAGAAGCGGACCGGCTCAAGGCCGAAAACTACGGCCTCCAGAACAAGGTCCTGGCCGCACAGAACCGGGGCAACGCCCAGGGGGACGCCGCCGACGGGGAAGGGAGCTGCGAGGAATGAGCAACGAAAGGCGTCCTATCCTCTGCCCGTTCAAAAAGATCGTTGAGCGGGAATATAGCGGGAAAACCGGCATAACCACCATAAACGAGCGTTTCGCCCCTTGCGCCGGGGAGCGGTGCATGGCGCACTACAAGGTCGGCGGCAGGGAGATGTGCCGCCGGTTGGAGGCCGGGAAATGAGGGCCGGGACCTGTAGGAGCTGCGGGGCCTCTATTGTTTGGATACCGATGCCCGGAGGGAAAGCGATGCCCTGCGACACCGCCCCGGTTTACTACGTTTCCAAGCCAAAAAGCGGCTCCAAACGGATTGTTACCCCGAACGGGGAGGTCCTGGCCTGTGAGCATACAGAGGACCCGCACCGGGCCACCGGGACCGGCTTTATACCGCACTGGGCCACTTGCCCCCATGCAGACCGGCACCGCCGCCGTTAAATTATACCGAAAGGAAGGACACAGCTATGGCAAAGACGTTGACCGAAATGGTCAAGGACCTCCGGGGCCTCCTTGATGAAAAGGACCGCCTGGATGCGGAGGCCAAAAAGAACAAGGCCGAAATTGAGGCCAAAAAGCAGGAGATCGCCCAGCAGATGATCGACGAGGACACCCCCCGCATTTCCTGCGGCGGCTACATCTACGGCCTCCAGGCCAAAACCGCCTATAACAAGATTGCGGACGATACCCTGGAGGCGGAGGGCATCGACTACCTGGACACCCTCCGGGAGGAAGGTTTCGGCCACCTTATCAAGGAAACCGTGAACGCCCGGACCCTGCAGGGGGCTATGGCCGCTTTCGTTGAGGAACACGGGGAATTGACCGACGGCCTCCTCACCATCATTAAGCCCTTTGACTATAACGACGTTTACAGCAGGAAGGAGACGAAGAAAAAGAAATGAAAACCAGAGAAGACTATGAGCAGATGGTCCTCGACACCCGCCCGGATCTTGAGCTGGCCATTGAGGCCGTAGCCGGGGACGCCATCACCACGGCCCTCGCCTTGCTTGAGCGGCACTATGAGATCGCCGCCGAGCGGGGCGGCAGCTACACCGGGCCGGTCCGTAACCGGCATGAGGCGTATGGCATTGCCGCCGAACAGAACAGCCGGATTTTGAAGTCCGTGAACACCATGAAAGTTCAATCCATAATTCAAGAAGATGGGTTTGAAAAGGGTTTCCAATTCGCTTTAGAGCAAGTTAGAGCATTTCCAACTTGTGAAAATTTAATTTATTCGCTGGGTGTTTTTTTACAACCCTCTTTAGGATTACAGTCAGTAGAATATCAAAGTAAATATCGTGAAGAACTTGCCAAACTGTATCTCAGGATACGCAATAGCGAAAATATTGAAATAAAAAAGGAAGCCATTTCTTTTCTGTTCTATTTGCATTGTGAAAAAGAGGAATATGAAAAAGCCGCCGCATTGTTAAGTGATTATCCCGCTGACACAAAGTTAATGATGGCCCATCTACACCAACAAAAAAAGGAATATGAACCTGCATGTGTTTTGTTTGAGCATCGAATGTTAGAGATTGCAGTTGAATTGCAAGATATACTAATAGCTTTAACCCAGGTTTCTTTGTCTGAAAATCGGAGGAACGATGCTGAGGAATTGGCTTGCATCCAAGAACAGTTGGCAAAGCAGTTTGGTATTTTAGAATGTACCGCATATACAGCTAAACTTGAATGTGCAATAAATAAAAAAGATGCGGAGTACTGCACAAAAATACTATCTTTACTCCTTGCTTCTATGGAGGGAAAGACGGATATTTCATCGAATATTTTATACAAGCATTTGAATTTATCCGATGATAACATGGAAAATCTGCCACGGCAGCTTTTATCATCAATGATTGAGCAGTTAAAATCTGAATTACACGATGAAACATCGTTTTTGAAAGAAAATTCCGAATTTCAATCGCTCTTGCGGAGATACAGAGAATATTTGGAGAGGTAGTTTATGCTTAAATTTATTTCAAAATTACAATGGTTATTTTGGGTCGGGTTTTTAGGCGTTATATTGGATAACCAGTACCTAACGCTATTCTTCTTGTTCGGATTGTGTGGCTTTGCAAATGTATTTTCTCCCATGCGTAACAACATTCAAAATTTAATGTTTCTCGGTCAAAATTTATGGATGCTTGTTGGAATACTTATTGCACATTTTAGACATGGCTTTAAGCTCCCGGATAAAAACTCATATAAACCGCAAGTACAGTATTCACTCCCGTTTGATGGTGAGTGGTATATTGCAAACGGAGGGGTTGATAAAGAAACTTCACATTCTTGGTTTCTTCCGTCCCAGCGGTATGCTTATGATTTTTTTATTATGAACAACGAAGAAACCACTTTTTCGGGAGAAAGAGAACAATTAGAAAATTACTTCTGCTTTGCAGAAAATGTTTTGGCTCCGGCAGATGGTGTTGTCATTTCTGCGGTCAGTCACTTTCCAAATACCCCTATTATCGCAGAGGGACAGGTCGATTGTACCGCATCGGATGTGCGAGGAAACCATATCATTATTCGTCACAGCAAGCATGAATATAGCATGATAGCACATCTCCTTCCAGAAAGTATCTGTGTGAAAAAAGGAGATAGTGTCAGTAGGGGGCAAGTAATTGCAAAATGCGGAAATAGCGGAAATACAAGTGAACCGCATATTCATTTTCAAATTCAATATGGAAAGAGCTTTGCAATATCAGCAGGATTACCAGTCCTCTTTGCTCATATTATTGTTGACGGAAAGAAAACACCGCAAGGATTTATTACAAATGGTCATTATGTTAAAAATGATGATTTAATCTAACCTTACATTTAAGATTAGCCGCCCAACGGAAATAAAAAAAACCGTTGTTTCGGCGGCTGAATATCCATGCGCCAAAACAAAATACAGTAGCCTTACGGCGGTTTTGAAATAAGAAATTTCAGACCGCCGTTTTTTATTGACACGGCGGCAAAAGGAGGTTACGCCGTGTCTTTCCATATTGTCCGCTCCCCTGACCTGTCAAAAAAAGCCCTCCCCCTCTAAAGGGGAGCCCTGGCCGAAACTGCGAAAATTGTAAAATACTGTCGCCCCGACACGTCCGTATAGCCTTGCGCTGTGCGGACGTTTTTCTATTCTGGAGCCTCTGGACACCATGTCCAGAGGCCCGCTGCCGCTCCCCGCCGTTCCCTCCATTTCGATCTGTCCCTTTCCGCCCTGTATCGAAATGGAGGTTACATATGACGACCATCAAATTGAACAACTACTACCCCCATCTGACCGAGTGTGTCACCCTGGAAGTGTCGGAGGAGATCGCCGTGACCCTCTCCATTGGGGGCCGTATGTGCGACAGCTACAAGCGGCGCAAGCGGGAGCATGACGAGTGCTCCCTGGACGGGACCCCTGGCTTTGAGGCCGACGTGACCTATCCCCCGTTGACCCCGGAGGAGATCATGGAGCAGGCCGAGGGCCACGCCGCCCTCTATGCCGCCCTTGACCGCCTCCCGCCCGTCCAGGCCCGGCGCGTCTACGCCCGTTTCATCCTGGGGCGGAGCGTGGGACAGATTGCCAAGGCGGAAAAGGCAGACGAGAGCAACGTCCGAAAGTCTATCCAAAAGGGACTGGCAGGGCTGAAAAAATATTTGAATTATTTTTGCTAAAGTGTACCCGAAAACGCCCAAAACCCGCCTGATAGGTGAGGAGGGACAAGCCTCCCGCCGACAACTGAATACACAGTATTCCAGGCACAAAACCCGCGTGAATAGCGGCAAAAGGCGCGCCGCCAAGATGGGAGCTCCAAGGAGGTGAATAGGGAGCGGACCGAGCGATCAACGCGAACCTTTGACCCGGCTGTGGCAGGCCGGGCGCGACGACAGCGCGGGGGATAATGAAACTTGCTCACGCCCTCCCACGGACTTGCGGGGGAGCCCTGCGGCACACGCCAGCCCTCTCCACGGGGGCGGCGGTGCTGTGGAGCTATGACAGCCGGAGCCAACGGCGGCCTGGAATACTCCCCGCGCTGGGGGTGCGTGGCAAATACAGCGTACAACAAAACCATGGGGGCCGCCCGCCTGGGGCCTGTCTGTCTTGCGACAGCCCAAACTTCCCCCGGCGCGGCGGCCCCGTTCGTGGATCGAAATGGAATATCCCTGTCCGCTCCCGGCCTATGGCCGAGAGTGAGGGCAGGCCAAAAGGCGGTACTTGACGTACCGTCTTTTGGCGTTCTCTCATAGGACGAGCCAAGTATGGAATATATCTCTGGAGAGGAGGGTGATTATCTATGCTGCAACAGCAAATAAGTATGGAGCAGTTAGCGAGCGTTGACATTCAGGCCATCAGCAAAGAGGATTTAATTGACGTAAGCGGCACAACCTTTGACAACAACATTCCGCGCAAACAGAGGGCAGCCCAAGTCCTACAAATGACAGGAAACCCTTATTGCTTCCGTGTTGGAGAACTGTGCGTGAAGTTAGAGTTTTTAGATAGTGCCCCGCCTCTGCAAGATGCTTTTTCCAGCTTTCTACAACGCAAGAAAAGCGGTGTATGACACTTTTCCCGAACTTCTGGACAGCGTGTCCAGAGGGGAGACATCCTTGTGTATTGCCCCTAAAAGCGGTATAATATAGGTGTAATGTGATAGGGAAGGAGGTCAGCATGGCACGGAAAAGCCGTTCCATTATTGAAACCGCAAGACCCAAATATCGGGTATGGAGGATCGCAATTTACATCCGGCTTTCCAAAGAGGATGCCAGGTGCTTTGACGAGTCTGAGAGCGTGACGAACCAGCGAAAAATCATTGAGGACCACATCACGGAATTTAATGATGGCGACGAATATATGATTGTTGACGAGTATGTTGACGATGGCATTTCGGGTACAACAGATGATGAACGCGACGACTTTCAACGGATGCTCTCCGACATCAAGCGCGGACGGATCAACTGCGTGATCGTCAAGGACCTTGCGCGTTCATTCCGCAATTACAGCGACCAGGGCTATTATTTGGACGATTGGTTTCCCCGGTATAATGTCCGCTTTATTTCCCTTTTTCACCAGTCGCTGGACAGCTATAAGGACCCCCAAAATATGCGGAGTATCGCGGTTCCAATCCAGGGCGTCCTAAATGAAAACCACTGTGCGGAAACTTCTGATAAAGTGCGGGAAGTCTTTGATATGAAGCGCCGTAACGGAGAACATATTGGGTCTTTTGCCGCCTATGGATACATCAAGGATACCAACGATAAAAACGCACTGGTGATTGACGAGCAGGCGGCCGCTGTGGTTCGGGAGATATTTTCGATGTTTCTGGATGGCATGAGCAAAAATGCCATTGTCCGCTACCTGAACGATCACGGTATCCTCTGCCCATCCCTTTACAAGCGGGAGTGCCTGGGCCTAAAGTATCAAAATCCCCAAATGAATATGATCAAGCGCCCATTATGGTGTGCTATGACCATTACGTCTATTCTCAAAAATCGTATGTATTGCGGGGATATGGTGCAGGGCCGCTACCGGATAAAGAGCTATAAAGTCCATGTTCAGGAGACCGTTCCCAAGGACGAATGGTATATTGTAGAAAACACCCACGAGGCAATCATTGACCGGGAGACTTTTGAAAAGGTCCAGCGGCTTTTGCTCCGGGACACGCGAACGGGACCGCAACAAAATAAGCTGTATCTTTTCAGCGGATTTTTGAAGTGCGCTGACTGTGGAAAATCCATGACCCGCAGTAAAGTCGGCGATACAGTGTACTACTATTGCCGTACATATAAGGACCAGTCCAAAGGGGGTTGTACAAAGCACACGATCCGGCATGACCGCCTGGAGGCTGCGGTACTCTATGCAATCCGGCAGCAGGTTTATCTGGCGGTTGATTATTCCAAAACCATTGAATGGATCAACCGTGCTCCCCTGGTAAAGAGCCAGTCGAAAAAACTGATTGACGCAATCGAGCAAAAAGAGCGGGAGCTTTCCAAGATCATCCGATATAAGCAGGCAATTTATCAGGACTGGAAAGACGGCGAAATATCACACTCCGATTACCGCCACATGAAAGCAGATTATGAGCAGCAGGCCGATGCTCTGGGGGCAGTCATTGAACGCCTCCAGGCAGAAAAGGCGGAAATTGAAAATGGTGTTGATGTAGAAAACCCGTTTTTGCTGGCGTTCCGGCAGTATCAGAACATCGACAAGCTGACGAGAGATGTTTTAATCGAATTGGTAGATCATATCAAAGTTTATGAGGGCGGAAGCATTAGTATTGTATTCCGCTTCGCAGACGAGTTACGCCGGGTACAGGAATACATTGAAGTCAATCACCATAATGAAGCGGTTTGAAAACCGCATTTTTCCAGACAATCTACTTTCCTAATATAAATGCCCCGACCGGACCTGCCGGGCCTGCTATCACTCCGGGTCCTGCGGTGGCGGATGAGGAACCGGGCGCTGGAACCCCGGAACTTGTAGACAAAATCAATGAGCTGCTGGCCTCTCTGAGGACTGCTGGCGTCATTGCAACCTGATTCCGATTCAGGCAAGATCAGCCGGCACTCCCGCCCTAAAGGAGTGCCGGCACTTTTAAAGGAGGTTCTTATGGGGCGGTACAAGGTATGTGTCTACGCCATTTGCAAAAACGAAGAGCAGTTTGTAGAACGCTGGATGGACTCCATGTCCGAGGCCGACCGGGTGGTGGTGCTGGACACGGGCTCCGAGGACGGTACGGTGGAAAAGCTGCGGGAGCGGGGGGCCGAGGTGACGGTGGAGACCATCTCCCCCTGGCGCTTCGATACCGCACGGAACCGCTCTTTGGAGCTGGCGCCGGAGGACGCGGACATCTGCGTCTGCACCGACCTGGACGAGGTGTTCCATCCCGGCTGGCGGGAGGAGCTGGAGAAGGTATGGGCGCCGGGGGCGGGACAGGCGTCCTACAGGTACACCTGGTCCTTCAACGCCGACGGCTCCGAGGGGGTGGTCTTTTGGTACGAGAAAATCCACGCCCGTTGGGGCTATCAGTGGGTGCATCCTGTCCACGAGGTGCTGAAGTGGGTGGGGGAGGGCAGCCCCGGTCCCATGGTCACTGCGGAAGGCGTCCAGCTGGACCACCACCCGGACCCGGAAAAGTCCCGGAGCCAGTATCTGCCTTTGCTGGAGCTGTCTGTCCGGGAGGCGCCGGAGGACGACCGGAACGTCCACTACCTGGGCCGGGAGTACATGTATCGGGGCCGTTGGGACGACTGCATCCGTACTCTGAAGGGGCATCTGGCCATGCCAACCGCCCTGTGGCGGGACGAGCGGGCGGCGTCCATGCGTTACATCGCCAAGTCCTACTGGGAGAAAGGAGAACCGGCGGCGGCCCGGGACTGGTATCTCCGAGCCATCACCGAGGCGCCCCATCTTCGGGAGCCCTATATGGACCTGGCCCTTATGCTCTACCTCCGGGGGGAATGGGAGGGGGTGCTCTACTTTACCGCCTGTGCCCTGGCGATCACCGTTCGGCCCAGAAGCTACATCTGTGAGGCGGCCGCCTGGGGCAGCCTGCCCCACGACCTGCGGGCCATGGCCTTTTACTACACCGGAGCTTATTTGGAGGCGGTGGCCGAGGCGGGGAAGGCGCTGGAACTGGAGCCGGAAAATCCGAGGCTGAAGGAAAATCTGGAAATTTTAAAAGAGCTGGCGGAGGGATAGGAAAAGACGACTTTTTTACACCGGGAGCGGGGCATATCTGTTGACAGAAAAGACCAGGGGGATTATACTTATAATGAAGAGTTGTGCCACGCAGGAGGGAAGAGTCAATGTACCGCTGTCATATGGAATTCTATCTCATAAACTGCCAGCCAGGGGTGTTGGAGACCCTTCGGGAGCTGCCCCCACTGGAGGCCTTCAACCACTCCTTTCTGGACAGCAGTGAGCCCCGGGGGGTCCCCCTGGCCAGGGCCGATGTGGTCTTGGCGGCGGCTCAGGGCGGAGAGGAAGCTGTGCGCGCGCTGGCGGAGGGAATGAAGGACTCCGCAAAACTGATCCTCCTGTTGGACAAGGAGCAGATCGCGGTGCTGGAGGACAGCCTGTCTCTGGCGGACGAGGTGTGGACGCTGCCCATGACCAGAAAGGAGCTGGCCTACCGCTTTACCCGCTGGCAGGAGAAGCAGAAGCTGCGTCTGGACCTGTGGCAGGCAAGCCAGTTTTTGGAGGCCACCATCAACAGCACGCCCAGCCTGGTGTGGTACAAGGACAAGAACGGCATCCACGAGAAGGTGAACGACGCTTTCTGCGACACGGTGAATAAGACCAGAGAGCAAGTGCAGGGCAAAGGCCACGCGTACATCTGGGACGTGGAGCAGGACGACCCCGCCTGCATTGAGTCGGAGCGGGTCGTCATGGAGACGGAGCAGACCTGCGTCTCAGAGGAGACCATCCAGACCGGCGGAGGGACCCGTCTGCTGACCACCTACAAGTCCCCACTGTACGACTGCGACGGCAGCGTGATGGGTACCGTGGGCCTGGCCATTGACATTACACAGGAGCGGGCTTACGAACAGGAGATTGTGAATAAAAACCGGGAGCTGGAAAACCTCTTTACCTCCATGGACTGCGGCGTGATGTGCCATACACTGGACGGCTCCCGAATCATCAGCATCAACCGGGCGGCCCTTCAGATATTGGGCTACAGCTCTGAGAAGGAACTGCTGGACAGCGGCTTCGAGATGGTCGCCCCCTCGGTGATGCCGGAGGACCAGGCCAAGCTCCGGAACAGCATCCAGTCGCTGGCCAAGGTGGGAGACAGCACCAACGTGGAATACCGGGTGAAGCATGCCAACGGTGAGATTCTCCATGTGATGGCCAATATCAAGCTGATGGAGGAGGGCGGAAAGCTGTTCTACCAGCGCTTCCTGCTGGACTATACAACCCAGAGGCTCCGGGAGGAGCGGGAGCGGGCGGAAAACGAGCAGCGGCAGGCCGAGCTGGTCCAGGCCCTGAGTGTGGACTACAACCTGGTGTGTCATTTTGATTTGGATACCGGCGAGGGCGGGCCTTTGCGGATCCACGACTGCAAGTTTGACGTTCTGGACGAAATATTTGTGGAGGACCGGCCCATCCGGGAGAGCCTGAGCCGCTATATTGGCCGATGTGTCTATGAGGAGGACAGGGAACTGGTGCGCCAGGCGGTGTCCTTCGAGGATTTGGGCGAGCGGCTGAACCAGAGAAATACATATATCCTCAACTACCGGGTGATGTGCGGGGGAGAGCTCCGCTATTTCCAGATGAAAGCGGTCCGGGCGGGCCAGTGGGAGAACCGCCGGGAGGTGGTGCTGGGCTTTAGGAATGTGGACGAGGATACCCGCCGGGAGATCGAGCGGATGGACCTGTTGGAGGACGCCCTGATGCAGGCAAACCGGGCCAACAAGGCCAAAAGCACTTTCCTGTCCAACATGTCTCACGATATCCGCACCCCCATGAACGCCATTATCGGCTTTACAGCCCTGGCCACCACCCACATCGACCAGCGGGACCAGGTGGAGGGCTATCTGAAAAAAATTATGACATCCAGCAACCATCTGCTCAGCCTCATCAACGATGTGCTGGATATGAGCCGAATTGAGAGCGGGAAGATGTCCCTGGAGGAGAAGCCCTGTTCCTTGCCCGACATCCTCCACGGGCTGCGCAACATCGTGCATGCGGATGTCCATGCCAAGCAGCTGGAGCTGTATATGGACGCGGTGGACGTAATTAACGAGGACATCTGCTGCGACCGCCTGCGTCTGAACCAGATTCTGCTCAACCTGCTGAGCAATTCCATCAAGTACACCCCAGCGGGGGGCGTGGTCAGCGTCCGCGTGACGGAGAAGCCGGGGGCCCCGGCGGGATACGCCAGATATGAGTTCTGCGTGAAGGACACCGGCATCGGGATGAGCGAGGAGTTTGTCGCCCATATCTTTGAGCCCTTCGAGCGAGAGTACAACTCCACCACCAGCGGCGTTCAGGGCACCGGCCTGGGCATGGCCATCACCAGAAACATCGTGGATATGATGGACGGGACCATCTCGGTGAAGAGCAGGCAAGGCGTGGGGACGGAGTTTACGGTAAGCCTCACCCTCCGGCTGAGCGGCGAGGAGGGGGCGCGTGAGCCGCAGACCATCCCGGAGCTGAAAGGATGCCGGGCCCTGGTGGTAGACGATGACTTCAACACCTGCGACAGCGTGTCCTGTATGCTCCAGCAGATCGGAATGCGGGCGGAGTGGACCTTGTCCGGCAAGGAGGCGGTGCTGCGTACCCGTCAGGCCGTGATGCGAGAGGATGACTACAGCGTCTACATCATCGACTGGCTGCTGCCCGACATGAACGGCATTGAGGTAGCCCGCCGAATCCGCAAGGAGACCGGCGATGAGGTGCCGATCATCGTCCTCACCGCCTACGACTGGTCGGATATCGAGGAGGAGGCCCGGGAGGCGGGAGTCACCGCTTTCTGCGCCAAGCCCCTGTTCCTGTCCGAGCTGCGCAGCTGCCTTGCCTCCCTGTTGAAGGAGGAACCGAAGAAGGCGGCGGAGGACGCTGAGCCGGCGCCCCTCAAGACCGGGCGCATCCTTCTGGTGGAGGACAACGAGCTGAACCAGGAGATCGCTACCGTGATCCTGAGCGAGGCCGGCTTCCAGGTGGAGACGGCGGAAAACGGCCGGAAGGCTGTGGAGATGGTCAGCCAGTCCCAGCCGGGACACTTCCAGCTGGTGCTGATGGACGTACAAATGCCCGTAATGAGCGGCTATGAGGCCACCAAGCTGATCCGCCGGCTGGAGAACCGGGAGCTGGCCAATATCCCCATTCTGGCCATGACCGCCAACGCCTTCGAGGAGGACAAACAGGAGGCCTTGCGAGTCGGAATGAACGGCCATATCTCCAAGCCCATTAACATTAAAAAACTGTTGGAGACATTAGATCATGTGCTGAGCTGAATAACGGCATGGAAAGGCCACCGGCGTACGGTGGGGACTGATAGGGAAGCACCCAATCCACCCAAAGCCGGACCCTTAAACCGAAAAGACAGGGAACCGAAGGGCCACCCCGCATAAGGACAACAACAAAACAACCGTTTTGAGCATGACCAAAGGGCAGCGATCACTACGATTGCTGCCCTTTGGATCGTTATGGTTAGACGGAAATCTGAGCAATGCAGCCCAGCATCGAGACAAGCTGGAGCTGTCTTCCATGGTACCAGCGATACCGAGATCATCGCCTGCATTGTTACCAGGGAGCGGCTGTCCACCCCCTCCATTGAGGACGCTCTCAGCGCGGCCATAGCGGGGAAGCGGGTGGTGCTGGTGGATGACTCCATCGTCCGGGGAACTACCAGCGGCCGGATCGTCAGCCTGCTTCGGGAAGCGGGGGCTCAGGAGGTCCATCTCCGGGTGTCCGCGCCCCTTCCTGAATCCCTGTTACTATGGCACTGACGTTGATTCCCGGGAAAACCTCATCGCCTGCCATCACAATGTGGAGGAGATTGCCCAGATCATTGGAGTGGATTCTTTAGGTTATCTGCCTGTGGAACAGCTGGCGGCTTCGTCCTTGACATTGCTAGGCGTACAGCCGGATAATCTCCTCGGCCACCGCCCGCTTGGAACAGCAGCGGTCCATCGCCTGATGGGTGATGTAGTGGTGGGCGTCCGGCTCGGACATCTTCAGCTCGCTGATAAGCAGCCATTTGGCCCGGTTCACCAGACGAATCTCCTCCATCTTCTCCTCAACGGGCTGGACCTTCTTCTCATAGCTCCGCAGCCGCTCCCGGGCGGCGGTCATCCAGTTCAGTCCCCGGAGGATAGCGTCCCGGGGTACGGGCCTGGGCAGGACAAATACCCCGTGCTTCTCCACCCGGCTCTGAATCGAATCGTACAGCGCCGCCGCCGCGAAGAGCAGCACCACCGTTCCCCCGGCGCGGCAGCAGTCGATGGCGAAGCGGATGCCGGCGTCGTCGGGGAGGGGGGAGTTGACAAACACAAAGTCGAAGTCCTGGCCGTTTCGGGCGCGCTCCGCCGCTCCCACGCTGGACACATTGACAATGGGGGAGTAGGCGCTTTCAGGCAGAAGGGAGCGCAGGGCGTTTTGAAATTTTTCCGAGGCCGACACAATCAGCACGCTGTAGACCCGCTCCTGTAACCCCATACACATCCCCTCCTCCTTTTGAAATTGGCGTCATCCCTTAAAATATTCCTCGGCTACCGCCTCCGGGACGACCTGCGCAATAAACTCGCTGGACCGCGCCGCAGTCATCGCCGCCTCCCGGTTCTGGGGCAGAGACCGGAACCTGGACAGGCTCTCGACGTCCGCCTGGTAGAGGTTCAGGTCGGCGGCAGGGGGCAGCTCCAGATTTTGCTCCATGCCCTGCAGCCCCGCCTGAATCATCAGGGCAAAGGCCAGGTAGGGGTTGGCGGCGGGGTCGGGGGAGCGCAGTTCCGCCCGGCGGTATTCCCCCACGGCGGCGGGGATGCGCACCAGCTGGGACCGGTTTTCATGGGACCACGAGATGTATTTGGGGGCCTTGTGGCCGCCGAAGCGGGTGTAGGATTCCGCCGCCGGGTTGAGGAAAACGGTCATGTCGGCCACCTTGTCCAGCACCCCGGCCACCATCTGGGGCAGGCGGTCCCGGCCGTCCTCGGCCTTTACCGACATATTGATGTGGAAGCCGCTCCCCGGTGCGTCGGCCAGAGGTTTGGGGGAGAAGTCGGCGCACAGACCGTTCCGCTCAGCGATGAATTTCACAATGGCCTGAAAGGTCATCACGTTGTCCGCGGCGGTGAGGGGGTCGGAGTATTTGAAGTCGATCTCATTCTGGCCCGGCCCCTCCTCGTGGTGGGAGCATTCGGGGGAAATGCCCATGCGGGCCAGGGTCAGGCAGATCTCCCGGCGAATGTTCTCCCCCTTGTCGTCGGGGGCGATGTCCATATACCCGGCCTTGTCATAGGGGATTTTGGTGGGCTCGCCGGTTTCGTCCCGTTTAAACAGGTAAAACTCCTGTTCCGCGCCAAAGAGAAAACGGAACCCCCGCTGCTCCGCCTGCGCTATGGCGCTGCGGAGCAGAGCCCGGGTGTCGCAGGGGAAGGGCCGCCCGTCGGGGTGGTGGATGGAGCAGAACATGCGCACCACCTGCCCGTGCTCGGGCCGCCAGGGCAGCAGCATCAGGGTGTCCGGGTCGGGCCGGAGCAGCAGGTCGGACCGGGCCTCGTCCCCGAAGCCGGCGATGGCGGAGGCGTCGAAGGCGATGCCGTACTCGAAGGCCCGGGACAGCTCCGAGGGCACGATGGAAATATTCTTCTGCCGCCCGAACACATCGCAGAAGGTCAGATGGATAAAGGCCACTTCCTCCTCCTGGACGTACTGAAGCACTTCTTCCCTGGTATATTTCATAACCGCTCCCGCTCCTCTTTATCAAAATTCCCAGATATTATACCACAGCCAGAGGCAGTTTTCCACCACAGTGAACAGAATCCTGAAAAATAGAAAAAAACAGGTTGACAGCGACCCGACCAGGGCGTATAATGCGCCTATAAAGGCAAAGACGTCTTTTAGGTTTATTCCTGAAAGGCGTCTTTGCCTCTTTTTATGCGTTTGATCGCGGAAAGGGTGAAGAAAGATGACAGCAGTACCGGAGTATTTTGGCAGTATGGTGTTCGACGACAGGGTGATGAAGGCCAATCTGTCCGCTGAGGTATATCGGTCCCTGAGAAAGACTATCGACGAGGGGGCTAAGCTGAATATCGGGGTGGCCAACGCTGTGGCCCAGGCCATGAAAGACTGGGCGGTGGCCCGGGGGGCGACCCATTTTACCCACTGGTTCCAACCCCTTACCGGCGTGACCGCCGAGAAGCATGACAGTTTTATTGCCCCATCCCCCGACGGTGGTGTGATTATGGAGTTCTCCGGCAAGGAGCTGATTCAGGGGGAGCCGGACGCCTCCTCCTTCCCCTCAGGCGGGCTGCGGGCCACCTTCGAGGCCCGGGGCTACACCGCATGGGACCCCACCTCCTACGCCTTTCTCAAAGATAAGACCCTGTGCATCCCCACCGCCTTCTGCGGCTACAACGGGGAGGCTCTGGACAAAAAGACCCCGCTCCTGCGCTCCATGGAGGCGCTGAACCGGCAGGCTCTGCGTATCCTGCGGCTGTTTGGCAATACGGAGGTCAGACGGGTAAGCCCCTCCGTGGGCCCGGAGCAGGAGTACTTTCTGGTGGACGCGGACATGTGGGCCAAGCGCCGGGACCTGCGCTTTACCGGCTGCACCCTCTTCGGAGCCCGGCCCCCCAAGGGCCAGGAGATGGACGACCACTATTTTGGAACCATCAAGCCCCGGGTGGCCGCCTATATGGCCGATCTGAACAACGAACTGTGGGAGCTGGGCATTCTGGCCAAGACCCAGCACAACGAGGTGGCCCCCGCCCAGCATGAGCTGGCCCCCATCTACACCACCGTCAACATCGCCACCGACCACAACCAGCTGACCATGGAGCTAATGCAGAAGGTGGCCGCCCGGCATGGACTGGTCTGCCTGCTCCACGAAAAGCCCTTCGCGGGGGTGAATGGCTCAGGCAAGCACAACAACTGGTCGCTGTCCACCGACACCGGGGCAAACCTCCTCTCCCCCGGAGATACCCCCTATGAGAACGCCCAGTTCCTGCTGTTCCTGTGCGCCGTCATCAAGGCAGTGGACGACTACCAGGACCTGCTGCGCATCTCGGTGGCCACCGCCGGCAACGACCACCGCCTGGGGGCCAACGAGGCCCCGCCCGCCGTGGTGTCCGTCTTCCTGGGGGACGAGCTGGCCGCCATTCTGGGCTGCATCGAGCACGACGCCCCCTACACCAGCATCGACACCGGCAAGGTGCGCCTAGGGGTGGATGTGCTGCCCAAATTCCGCCGGGACACCACCGACCGCAACCGCACCTCCCCCTTTGCCTTCACGGGCAACAAGTTTGAGTTCCGCATGGTGGGCTCCTCCGACTCCATCGCCTGCGCCAACATCATGCTCAACACCGCCGTGGCCGAGAGCCTGCGGGTCTACGCCGACCGGCTGGAGGGGGCGGAGGACTTTGAGTCCGCCCTCCAGGCCATGATCCGCAAGACCATCCAGGACCACAAGCGGATTATCTTCAACGGAAACGGCTACGAGGAGGCCTGGATCAGGGAGGCGGAGAAGCGGGGGCTGTCCAACTGCCGCACCACCCCCGACTGCGTGGCCCGCCTGCTGGATGGGAAGAACGTGGAGCTGCTCACCTCCCACAAGGTGTTTACCAGGGCGGAGCTGGAATCCCGCTATGAGGTCACCCTGGAGAACTACTGCAAGACCATCATCATCGAGGCCAACACCATGGTGGACATGGCCCGCACGGAGATTGTTCCCGCGGTGGAGGCCTGCGTCCTGGACACCGCCAGGGCCGCCGCCGCTAAGAAGGAGCTGGTCCCCGGCTGCTCGTGCGAGTACGAGACCGGGCTGGTGAAGAGGCTGTCCGTCCTTGTGGATCAGATCGCCGCCAGGACCGCCGAGCTGGAGGAGACGGTGCTGGCCCTGTCCGCCATCGGGGACATCGGCGCCGAGGCCGCCGCCATCCGGGACAAGGTGCTGCCCAAGATGGGCGAACTGCGCCTGCCTTGCGATCAGGCCGAGACCATCACCGCCAAGAAGTATTGGCCCTTCCCCACCTACGGCGACCTGCTGTTTGGTGTGAGATAATATGGCCCCCGGCCCTGACGGCGCGATCCCGCCGCCGGGGCCGCGGCGGGCGGAAAGAGGAAAATTATGTGTTCTATTATTGGATACTGCGGCCCCGTGGCCGATCCGGAGGCCATCCGGCTGGGTTTTGACCGCACCCGCAGCCGGGGGCCGGACGACAGCCGGATGGTCCGGGCGGGGAAGGGTCTGCTGGGCTTCCACCGCCTGGCCATCATGGGCCTGACCCCCGAGGGGATGCAGCCCTTCGAGCTGGAGGGCAGCTATGCCGTCTGCAACGGCGAGATATACGGCTTTGAAACATTGAAGCGGGAGCTGGAGGAAAAGGGGTATACCTTCCGCAGCGGCTCAGACTGCGAGATTCTCCTCCCCCTCTATCGGGAGTGCGGCGTAGAAATGTTCGCCATGCTGGACGCGGAATTTGCCTGCATCCTCTACGACGGGCAGACGGGACAGTTCATCGCCGCCCGGGACCCCATCGGCATTCGCCCCCTCTACTATGGGTACGACGGCCAGGGGACCATTCTGTTTGCCAGCGAGCCTAAAAATCTGCTGGGGCTGACGGACAAAATTCTGCCCTTCCCCCCAGGGCACTACTATAAGGAGGGCAGATTTGTCTGCTATCATGATATTGCCAAGGTGGACCGGTTCTGCCATGACGGGCTGGAGGAGGTTTGCAGAAACATCCGGGAGAAGCTGATCGCCGGGGTGGAAAAGCGGCTGGTTTCCGACGCCAAGGTGGGCTTTCTCCTGTCCGGCGGGCTGGACTCCTCTCTGGTGTGCGCCATCGCCGCCCGCCGGAGCGAGGCCCCCATCAAAACCTTCGCCATCGGCATGGATACCGACGCCATCGACCTGAAATACGCCAGACAGGTGGCGGACTACATCGGCAGCGACCACACTGAGGTCATCATCACCAGAGAGGACGTGCTGTCCAGCCTGGAGACGGTGATCCAGGCCCTGGGCACCTATGACATCACCACCATCCGGGCCAGCATGGGTATGTATCTGATCTGCAAGGCCATCCACGAGCGGACCGATGTCCGGGTGCTGCTCACCGGCGAGATATCCGACGAACTCTTCGGCTACAAGTACACCGATTTCGCCCCCTCGGCTCAGGCCTTCCAGGAGGAGGCGGAAAAGCGGGTGCGGGAGCTGCACATGTACGACGTGCTCCGGGCGGACCGCTGCATTGCCGTCAACTCCCTGGAGGCCCGGGTGCCCTTCGGCGATCTGGATTTTGTGGAGTATGTCATGGCAATCGACCCGGCGCAGAAGCTGAACACTTACGGCAAGGGCAAATATCTGCTGCGGAAGGCCTTTGAGGGGGACTGGCTCCCCGAGAGCATTCTGTGGCGGGAGAAGGCCGCCTTCTCCGACGCGGTGGGCCACTCCCTGGTGGACGATCTGAAGGAGTACGCCGAGGGCCGGTACACCGACGGGGAATTTGAACAGCTGAGACGGAGCTATGACCACGCCCGGCCCTTCACCAAGGAGTCGCTGCTCTACCGGGAGATTTTTGAGAAGTATTACCCCGGCCAGAGCCATATGGTCGCGGACTTCTGGATGCCCAACAGGTCCTGGGAGGGGTGCAACGTGAACGACCCCTCCGCCCGGGTGCTGGCCAACTACGGGGACAGCGGGGTGTAATTCCCGCGTCCCGGAGCGGGAAATTTGACAATACAGATGGAGGAACGTCATGGAAAAGCAGGAACTGCTCTACGAGGGCAAGGCAAAAAAGGTATACGCGACGCGGGACCCAAAACTTCTGATTGTTGCCTATAAGGACGATGCCACCGCCTTCAATGGCCAGAAAAAGGGCACTATCCAGGGCAAGGGGGCTATCAACAACCGGATGACCAACCTGCTCATGGCCCGACTGGAGCGGGAGGACATTCCCACCCATCTGGTGGAGGAGCTGAACGGCCGGGAGACCCTGGTAAAGCGGGTTTCCATCGTCCCTCTGGAGGTCATCGTGCGCAACATCGCCGCCGGCTCCTTCTCCAAGCGGTACGGTGTGGAGGAGGGGGTGGTCTTTGAGCAGCCCACCTTCGAGCTGTCCTACAAAAATGACGGGCTGGGCGACCCCCTACTCAACGACGACCACGCCGTTGCCCTGGGGCTGGCCAGCCGGGAGGAGCTGGCGCTCATTCGAAAATACGCCCTGGCCGTCAACCGGGTGCTGGGGGAGATCTGGAGGGCCTGCGGCATCATCCTGGTGGACTTCAAGGTGGAGTTTGGCCGGTTGGGGGACGGGACCATTGTGCTGGCCGATGAGATCAGCCCCGACACCTGCCGCCTGTGGGACGCGGAGACCCAAGAAAAGCTGGACAAGGACCGGTTCCGCCGGGACCTGGGCGGTGTGGAGGAAGCCTACGTCCGAGTGATGGAGCGGCTGGCCAACGGCCTGTGACCGGCGGAGGGAGAAGGGTATGACAAAGTATATTTTCGTCACCGGCGGCGTGGTGTCCGGGCTGGGCAAGGGG
>OFGO01000684.1_pt1 | contig 29879 bp, 26 predicted proteins | sample 1521761 | NCBI WGS metagenome assembly OFGO01 (sample SAMEA3504128, study PRJEB24116) | mouse gut metagenome | biome: mouse gut; feature: mouse-associated habitat; material: faeces | place: Denmark | collected 2011
CATAGGGCAGGCCCACATTGTTGATGACGCTGCTGGCCGCTTTGTAGCGGACGGACCGCCCACCGATCTTCATATAATCGGAGGAACGCTGGGTGATGGAGCCGGGGGCGCTGGACAGCCCCTCGGCGGCGAAGGCGGACAGGGGCAGGACCCCCATGACGCAGACCAGCGCCAGGAGCAGGCTGACCGCGCGTTTCAAAAAGTTATGCTTCAAAGTTGACCTCCTTCAAAATAAAACAGGGCCAGACTGCGTTTACAGTCTGGCCCTGCCAGTGTTGAGTGATTTAGTTGTTTTATTGCGGATACCGGGTGCGGAGAGCGTAACCGGACTGTTCCTCCAGCCACCACTTGAAATACTGCCCGCCCCAGCGGACTTTATTGTTGCTTCCGCTCTCGGTGACACTGATGTATTCATCTGTTTTGCTTAAAACGACAACTACATGGCCGTCATACTGAACCAAATCGCCTGCCCGAATTTCTTCCCAACTGGGACGGTTCACTCTCCGCCAGGGCAGGTCGCCAAAAGCGGCATCGGAGCAGAGCATAGCCCAGCCAGCACATTTGTCGCAGTTGCTGTAGGGGCGGTCAAAGGGATTGTTCGGAACATACGGCGCAGGGTAAGCGGTGTTGATGGGGTAAATATCCCGGAGCGCCATAATTGTGGAATAAACATTTTCTTCCGTCAGCTCGGTAAGGGCGGCGGGGACCTGCTGGGCGGGCTGGTCTACTGGGGCCGCACCTGTGTAGGGCTTATCGCTTTCCACCTGCACCGAAGCGCCGTCCCAGTACACGTTAAAGCCCACCGCCTCGCCAATATCCCGGAGCTTCACATAGTTGTTGCCGCCGATCTGATAGGCCGTCATGTACACCCGCTGTCCATCCACATAGACGGGCTGATTGGATATTGCCGCCATGATGTTAGATGCCGCAGACGCCACAGTCGGAAATGCACAGAACAGAAGTGCGCCGCAGAGAAAACCTGTCAAAAACTGAAAACGCTTCATGGTAACGACCTCCTTCATCATTTGCGTATTTCTTCGCAATCTTATATTACCATATATTTCCAGTTTTGTCAACAGCTTTCGACAGGTTTCTTTCACATTTTTTTAGTTCCGCGTCAGGTTTCCTGCGCCCGGACACACCACCGATAGGCGGGCTGGTTCTCCACGCACGTATAAAGGGTGATCTGGTTGTCGATGGAGGCGGACAGGCCGGAGGTGTCGTTGACGGACACCTTGGACACGCTGGTGACGGCGTAGGTCCGGGTTCCCAGGGCGGTGGTGAGGGTGATGGTGTCGCCGGATTTCAGCGTGTGAATCTTGCCGAAGTCATTGCGGACGCCACGATTGTGGCCCGCGATTGCGATGTTGCCATTCCAAATGCTGGTGCCCTCGAAGTGGCCCGCCCCTTTCAGCAGGGGGGCGCTGCCGGTGCCCTCATACACCCCCACCGTCAGGCCGATAGAGGGAATTTTAAGGGTGCCCAAGCTCCCGTTGCTGTAATACATAGAGCTGGTCACTTCGGTGAACGCGGTGGCCTGACCGCCTGTGCCGGACACGCCGGTGTCCACCGTGGGGAAGCCGGAGCTGTCCACGCTGGTGTCGGCGGTGGGGTAGCCGCTGCCCATGGTGTTGGTGGATGTGCCGCCGTTGGGGTTGCCCACGCTGCCCACCTGGTTCACCAGACCGCCGCTGAGTGCACCGGGGACGAGGTTGGGAGTGAGATATTCTCCGCTCCCCGGCAGGTAGCTGGTGGGCGTCCCAAAACCGGGCGGGATGAGAGCGGTGTTCTTGCTCCTGTCCACGTTGGGATTCTCCCACTCGTAGATGGTGTTATCGCTGGTGGGACGGCCAAACAGGTAGTCCTCCGCGCCGTCAATATTGTACTGAGGGGCCCCCGCAAAGCCGCCTCCCAGGCTTTGTGGGGAAAGGAGCCCCAGCGTAGTGAGCGAGCTTTCGCCGTAGGCGGAAGCGAGGGATACGGAGCTTGGGGCGACGTACTCCAGCGCATGGGCGGGGGCCACGCACAGGGCGGTGAGCGCCGCCAGAATCAGGGGTTTCCAGAATTTCTTCAAGTGTGCATCTTCCTTTCCTTCATTTTTTGATACCCCCAGCAGGCCGCAACCAGCAGGGCGATCACGCCGCCAACCACGCCCAGCACGGGGAGATAGTTGGTGCCCAGGTTCAGGCTGGCCGGGGCCTCCGCTTCGGGCTCGGGAGTTTCGGACGGCTGTTCCTCAATGGCTGTGCTCCCAAAGATAGCGGTGTAGGTCACGACCTCGCAATTGGTCTTGGCGACCTCGCCGGTATAGCTGGCGCTCACCGTGTAGCCGGTGGCGTGTCGGCTGCTGGACGAGCCGGTATATTTAGCGGTGGCGGTGTAGTAAGTGCCGTCGCTGGACCACTGAACATCGGCCAGGGTGAGGGTTTTGCCCCCATCCGTGATGGTGGTGGGAATGAGGGCCAGATCGGCGTCGGACAGGCTGGGATAGGTCCGGGTGGCGGACAGGCTCCGGGAGCTGGTCTTATAGCCCTTGACCTCCACCTTCACAGAAGTGTGATCCAGCACCAGGGTGCCGGTGTGTCCGTCCTCGGTGGCAACCTCCATCTGGGCGTCCAGCCGTTTCAGCACCTCGGCCAGATCGCCGGTGTCGCTGTCCATGGTGACGGTCTCGGTGTGAGGCTGGGTGTCAACCCCCACCTCATCCTTGCGTACCATGTCCAGCAGGTAGTAATGCCGCCCGCTGCGGTCAAAATCCCCGGTGGGGATGCCGCTGGGGTCGTCGGAGAGGGAGAGCTGATAGATTTTGTTGATCCGCAGCTCATCCAGGGGGCCGTAGGTGTACTCCTCCACCGACACGGGGTAGTGCTGCTCCGCCGCCATCGCCGGGAGGGTGGCGCAGGACGCCAGGATCATCAAAGCGCACAGCAGCAGAGCCATATGTTTTTTCATGAGAAATTGTTCTCCTTTCACAGATTTGGGGTATCGGGTTGACGCTGGGATCTGCCCTCCTGGGGCGGACGCTGATGTGTTTCCTGCATGGCAGCGCGAAGTTGTTCCTTTACCGAGGGTTTTCCGGGTGGTTCAGGTTCCGCGAGGGGAAGCCGCTTCCGCGCGTCCGTTTCTCGAAGCAGTTCGCAGATGGGAAAACTGTATTCGTGGGAATTTTCCTGCCAGCAGAGATCAGCGGCCTCCAGTGGATCGGCAAATTGCAGCAGGGCTTCCACTTCCGCAGGGGAAAACTGATGGACCGTTTTCAAGTAGCAATGCACTTCGGCCAGCTCTTGCAGTCCGTACACATCCACGATACGTGGGCCGTCCCCGGCGCTCAGATTCTTGGCGTGGTTCAAAAGGCTTTCATCCAGCTTTTCCAGAAGCCTTTTTTGACCTTCCTGTGCCGCGAAGATTTCTACGAGGGGTCACTCCTTCCTAAACAAATTTTAATTTGGGCGGACCGCAGATTCTAAGGCGGCACAGTCAAGTGGCGTAGAATGAGCCTCACGCACTCTCCGCCTCCTCCCTGGCAAAGCGTTCCTCCAGCCGCGCCACGCTCCAGTCCTTTTTAAACTGCCCCAGAGGGCCGGGGCCGAACATGGCCCGCGCCCGGTCATCCATAGCCCGCAGGCGCGCCCACAGCTCCGGGTGATGGCGGCGCAGCTTGCGCAGCTCGTCGATCCGCTGGAGGGGGCAGCACCAGCAGGAGGCGCGGTGATAGATCTCATACAGCCCGCCCCAGTCAAACCCCCGGTTATAGCAGATTTGCAGGGCCTGGGCCTCGGTGATTCCCCACTCCACCAGGGGATAGCGGTTGTGCGGGTCATCCTTGCACCGATGGGCTTCGTCGGCGGCAATCCCGATATGGTGGAGCGCGTTCTTCTCCTTCTTGAGCCGGTTGACTTCCTTGGACATCAGGTGGAGCTTGAGCTGGCCGGTACACCAGCGTATCCGCATGGCAGGCCAGCCGTAGCCGGTCAAGGGCTGGCCTTTGGCAATCCGTCTGTCTATGGCCCGCTTCTGCCGCATGGGGGCGTCGAGCATCAGCCACTCGAAACCGTTGGGATGGCGCAGGGTGGTGATGTGGATGCCTCGCTCCCGGAACAGAAGATCGTCCAGCTTGGCAATGTGGGCCTCCATCTCGGGGAACTCCATGCCTGTGTCGGCGTAGAGGACGCAGTCGATGGGCATATCCTTCTCCAGCATCAGCAGAAGTAAGGCTGTCGAATCCTTGCCGCCAGATACCGAGATGGAGCAGAAATTGTTGCTGTTTTCGTTTGTTTTGATAGGCAATTCCCTCCTGAAAGCAAAAAATAAGCCTCGGAAGGAATGAAGTCCTTCCGGGGCTGGTGTGATGAGATGATCTGTGCTGTTGGGCTCTAAGGCGGCACCGTCAAGCAGCGGAGCAGGTGGCGAACTGTCACTGGCCGCTGCCTCCCTCCGAACCGGGCAGGGCGAAGTACGCCTGAAACTGCGTCTGCTGGGCAGGGGTGAGGGAGGCGAAGTGCTCCCCCTCAAAGCTGCACAGCAGGAAGGGGCCGCAGATGGTGTCATCGCCGTTGTTGGGGTTGGGACGGTTGGAGGGCAAACCCATGTGCTTTCCCTCGCCGTTGCAGACGAGCATCACCCGCTGGGGCAGATAGCACCCCGCCTCAATGGGTCCGCCCACGATCTGCTGAAACGCCTCCAGGGTGTCCTCCACGGCGGCGGGGCGGGGTTCCTTCCCCGGTTCCACGATCAGGACGTTGATTTTCTGGTCCATGCTGAATTTCCTCCGTTTCCTGTGATGATTATGACTAAGGGGCAGCTACACGCCCCGAAAGCCCTGGGCCATGTCGTGGCTGACCTGCGCGGTGTAATACTGGCTGATGGTGGTGGGGGCGTTATAGAGTGCCGCCAGGGTGTACGCCCGAATGTTGACCACCTGGGCGGTGTTCTGCCGCAGACTGTCCATGACGTAGCGGATGTGCTCCCCGTCCAGCTTCAGAAGCCGCTTCTTCACCAGTTCGGCGGGCATCTCCTCCCCGTTGACCCGGATGTACGCCCGATGGCTGGCGCAGGTCTCCGCCATCAGCTCCACGTAGCCGTCGATCTCCTCCGCGTCGTAGGGCCGCTCCCGGCACAGCAAGTCATAGTCGATATTTTCTCTGACCTGTTCCCGGTATCCATCCATCTCATCCACCCTCATGGGGCGGTGAGCACCAGCGGATGGCGAGGGCCGCGAGGGGGCAGGGGGAGGGATGGATGAATCAGGCTGGTTCAAATCAGTCTGGTTTCTCTCAGTCTTATTAGGGGCGGAAAATCCGCTGTCTTGACCGCTCATTTCCAGCGGTGCAAACTGCTCAAAATGCGCGGTCTTGGGGACGGTACTGTCCAGCGGTCTGGACAGCGTTTTTTCCGCAGTCTGGGGCGAAGCGGGCGGCACCGGCTGGGGCGGCGGGTCATTCGGGGCCTGTCCCGGCTCCGGGGGCGGGGTGAAGTTCTTGACGTAGATCCGGGCGGGACGGCCCTGGCCCTGCTTTTTCCGCTCGATCAGGCCGATGCCGCCCTGGTCCAGCTCCCGGAACAGCCGGGTGGCCTTGTCCTTGCCGCAGGACATCAGGTTCATGGCGTCCTCCTGGGTGAAATAGATGTAGACCCGCCGCTCCTGGTCCATCCAGCCGTTCTTGACGGACAGGCCCATGCGGTCCAGCAGGAGGCCGTACAGAACCTTGGCCTCAATGGAAACGCCCTTGAAGCGGGGATCGGTGAGCAAGGTCTTGGGGACGCGGTAGAAGCTGTACTGTTCCGCCTCCGCGCCATAGTAGTAGTCCAGATTCAATGACATGACCAATTCCTCCAAACATGAAAAAAGCCCCGGTGACTGTGTTAGTCGCCGGGGCAGGAAATATCTGAAAAACGCAAAAGACCCGCCCTCAACTGATGATTAGTCAGTTGAGGGCGGGCTGAAATGCAACCTATCTGCTGCCTCGGTTTAAGGGGGCTTTCGGTTGGACCGGCTGCTCCTTTACCAGCTCGACAGCACTTTTGAGCTGGTTGGCTATGGACGGTTTTCTTTGACTGCCCTTCTGTAAGGTCTGCTGGAGGGCTTGAATGTGGGCCAGCCATTTTTCGCGGTCACTGTCTCGAATCCATGATTGATATAGCTCATGCCCAGGATCCTGCACTTTCTGAAGTTCATCCAGAAGAAGCGCCAGATCATCTTTTGTCACAACAATCTCTCTAACGTGATGGTCTACCGGGGTGCAGTTCTCGCCAGCATACTCGGTGACGGTCAACTCCCCGGTGCGGTAGTAGTCGGCCAGACACTCCCCAATCAGGAGCGCCGCCTGAGCGAAGTCTCGCGGAAAATTTTCGCTGATGTAGAAGTCCAGCTTCTCCGGGGGACAGCTTTGGTTGGTCCGTTTGATTTCTTCCAGAATATCCTTCCGCAGCAGTTCAATGGCGTCTGTCACGTTGAAAGCGGCAAAGTCCACCTTCTTCAGTTGTGCCTCTACAATGGCCCTCAACAGGTCCAGGCCATAGTCACTTTGTCTCATAGTGATGCCCCAGGCTCCCATTTTTGACCTCCTCCTAATTCAAAAAATTTGTCGCTAACGTGACATAAGCAATTATCACCCCCCTTCGCAGTCCTCCTTTTTAAGGACCTTTTGAGTGGAAAAAGAATAAAGACAAACCCGAAACCCGTTGCGGCACAAGGGCTTTCCAATTTGTCTTTATTATGACATAAGGGCACTCCTACGCCGTGGCCTCCATCCGTTCCGGGGACGATATCAAGACGGTGCAAGGCAATCTCGGCCACGCCACCGCCGCCTTTACCCTGGACGTGTACGGGCACGTCACTGACCAAATGAAACAGGAGAGCGCCCGCCGCATGGAGAGTTACATCAAGGACGTTTTGGGCCAATAAGGGAAAACATAAGGGAAAAAACCATAGAAAAAACCCGCTATCCCTTGCGGGACAACGGGTTTCACTGGAGCTGCTATCCAGATTTGAACTGGAGACCTCATCCTTACCAACTACAAAAAAGCTGTTATAGCTTGTTGTTGTCTATTCTGCCTTGTTGCCTTCAACCCATTACACCGCAATTGGTTGAAGGGTTTTTTCATGTTTTCCGCTGCCTCTTACCGCTGCTTAAAAAAGTATGTTTTTTGATGCCTGTGTCGGTTTTGTGTCGGTTTCTTTTGGAACATAGCCAGGCTGACCTCATCCCTTTTCACCATTTTTTACTTGCCTACGTTCGGACTGTTGACCTGCTACGTTGGCATCAATCATTTGTGCAAATATACCTGCGGCTTTGGCTAACTCAACTTGTCCGGTTTGAATCACTTGCTGTTGTTGCATAGCATCGGCCATGCCCTTTGGTATGTAGGGATTCTGAATTGTTTCCCATGTTATTTTCTCCCTGTAGCCCAAAGATTGTGCCATCGCCTCCAGCAATTTATCTTTGGCTGTTTGCATCTTCTTTATCTGCATTTCATCCGGATTATTGATACAACTCTTATCATAAAATTCCCGCCATGCCTTAAGAACACACTCATCATCCGCAAAAACAATCTCAATGATATTCATAGCACGAACGCTCTCATCAGACCAACCATACCGATTAACCATCAATATCTTAAAAATATTTAGCTTATCATCGCGTCTTTGACTTCTATTTTGTAATAACTGCCCTGTAAATACTGCCGCAATAGGAATTATAATAATCGCAGCAATATTTATAATTGCCAAAACCATTTGTAAATTTTCCACGGTGTTACCTTCTCCTCGCTCATAAATAAACTAGCACATTGCCATGTTTTCTACAAAGACCGTGCCGTGTCTGCTCATTGCAGCTAAAATCAATTACATATTGCTTCTACATTATACTGCCAATCCAAATGCCTGACAACTGCCCCTTGCCTAAAAGCAATGGATAAGCCTGGCGGCAAGGTTCCACAACGATTGTTTCAAAAAATGGAGCTAAAGTGATATAGTGCATGATAACACCCTGCTGTCACTTCGGGCAAAGTGGACAGCAGGGGAGCAAACGTTATCATTTCATGGACTCTAACTCTTTCTCTAATTGAACAATAAGTGTGTGAAATGTTGCTATATCGTAGCCTTTCCCAACAGGCCTTGCCGCTTTTAGTTTGGACACATACTCTCTTAGTGCAAATCGGAGTTGCGGTGGCACCATATGGCACCGACCGTTATTAAGCTTGCCTTGAATCCAGCGTACCAAAGCTCCTTCGCTGACAGCGCCTATACGCCAATGCAGACACTTCCTTAATACATCAGAAGGTGTCAATAAAAGAGTACGAGTCCTTATTGCAATCCCAACGCTTTCCCCAGCAACTCCACCAATTTCTGTCCCACCGTCCCCGTCTCTGCCTATGGCATAAGTAGGCCTGCGATGATAAACAGAAACGGGATCAGGCGTTAAACTCATCTGATGAGGTTTAGCTCCTTTTGTAGCGGGAAACAATCCAGATGTACCGCCGCCCATCAGCAATCACCTCTCTGATGCGCTTTCTGTGTATCAATATCGTATTGGACGAAGCGAGCATTTCCAGCCACGTGCTTTCCGAAGATATCAGAAGGCATCGAACCATAAACAAGAACCGTCTGCGGAGACAATACTTTCATCATAGCATCAAATCCATGGATAAAAACAGTGCGATCCTCTCTATCAAACAGAATTCCAGATGTACTAACGCATATTGTACCGTTTCGTTCAATACCTTCAAAGGCAAAGTCAAATGACCTTTGGTCTGCACAACGGACATTGTGGATAACCGAAATTCCTTTTTGTGCGAACCAATGTGCAAGGACACGATTGCGGTAGACATTGTAAATCTGTTGAGCAAGGGGCATATCGCGATAAATGCTTAAGTCTGGAGAGATAACGCCAGCAAATCTCTTGAGCCGGGTTGCCCAGATTTCTGGGTTATCCCACACATCTTCCAGGTACTCATCAAATCCATAAAAATGGATCCATGATGAATTACTCACGTTTGAATCAATATATCGAAATGAGTGCAGCTCGGTTGGTATTGCATTTGCACATGGAAAAACTGGGAACTCCCATCTGTCAGTATAGGTTGCACATTCCAATAACCGCGCATTCCAACAATCAGTAGGTCGTTGACGCGCAGAATAGTTTTTTTCTTTCAGAAATACCACTCCTAAAAACTTTCAATTTTGTAGAATTTACAGATGTATTGAGACTTGCAAAATAGGAGTGGCGGTGTTACAATAGTAATGGAAATGTGTCGCCTGTGACACCGCTCCACTCCCGCAAGAACACGCTATCTACTGTGCCCGCAGTGGATTGCGTGTTCTTATTCTTACTTCAATCAATAGCCCCATCTCCTTTCTTAATTGTAGAGAATACCGCAATTTAGACGATGGGAATTGCTTTGGTTAGGTCAAAAATCATGGCGTTGTCCGATCTCTGGTATTCGCCTGGAACTTTGAAACCTTTACAGTCCTTATCCTCCAAGGGCCATCCCGTGAGACGTTTAATAATCTTTAGGAACTCCTTGGAACCCCACCTGACACTGGGAGCACCTTTCTTGATTGCAGCTACAAAAGGCATAGCTTGTGGTGTGTTCTGTGTGCACTTTTGGATAGCAAACCGCTTTGTGCTCTCATCTAAAAGCAACAAAACATACTGTGTTCCACTCATCCTATCCACTGCAGCCTTGTTAAAAGTAACTCCATTCCGTGTAACAGATGCAAGGGGGCCTGTTCCGCCAAAGGACACTATCGAAAACCCACTTAGTTCACTCATTGTGCAGCACTCCCATCATGTGTTTACGATTCTCTACTTCTTCAATATACACCCGCTGAATCTCCATGTCAATACAAAATTTTTAAAAATGCGTTTTATGCTTAGAATGCTCCATTCAGCTTATCCTTGTTCATTGATGCGCCGCTTGATCCACGCGCCTTAATCCGCATTAAGATAACTCCACGGGCTACTTTTCGCAGACCGTTGTCTGATCTAATATGACTTCTGAATACCACCATTAAGCGCACATTACGTCAATTTGTCACTTGCCTTGAAGATTGTGTTTTAGACGTAGGCTCTGTTATGATGCATAGACCAATGCTCGTCTTTTCTTCCATCTCAATACCATTGTCATAATATTGCCCATTTCTTGAAATCTTCTTGATATCTTACTTTTGATAAAGCAGATGCATTGGTATGTATGATATAATAGCGGTACACAGTTTACTAAAATAATTAAAAATGGGTTTTTCAGATTCCGCTTGCATCCCGCTTATAATTCGGCTATAATATGATTATACTAAGGTAATAGCCGAGGTGATGATGATGTATATTGCCCGCCATATGGAACACATATTAGAGCAGATCAACACGCAGTACCCCATTCTTCTGGTGACCGGCCCCCGTCAGGTGGGCAAAACCACCATGCTGGAACATCTGGCCCAAAAGGAGGGCCGGGGCCGGGAGACCATTACACTGGACGATCTAACCGTGCGGGAGCTGGCAAAAACCGACCCGAAGATGTTCTTCCAGCTCCACCGCCCTCCCCTGCTCATCGACGAGGTGCAATATGCCCCGGAGCTGTTCCCCTACATCAAAATGATGGTAGACGAGCGCCGCCATCCCGGAGATTTTTGGCTGACCGGCTCCCAGCTTTTTTCCATGATGGAGGGTGTCCAGGAATCGCTCGCGGGCCGGGTGGCGCTACTGCAGCTCTCCCCGCTGTCCTACGGTGAGCTTATCGCGGACAGCGGCACAACTCCCTTCCGGGTGGATCTGTCCGCCCTAACCCAGCGGCAGGCCGCCCGTCCGGCCCTGGACACCCCCGCTATCTTCCAGCGCATTTTCACCGGCGGGATGCCCGCCTTGGCCAGCGGACAATATGCCAACCCAAACATCTTCTACTCCAGTTATATCAGCACCTACCTGGACCGGGACGTTCGGCGGCTCTCCGCCGGCATTGACGATTTGAAGTTTTTGGGCTTCCTGCGGGCCGCCGCCGCCCGTACCGGCCAGCAGGTCAACTACAAGGGTATCTCGGACGACGCCGAAATCGACCAGGCCACGGCCAAAAGCTGGCTCCACATCCTGGAGGCGCTGGGCATTGTGTTCCTGCTCCGCCCCTACTCCAACAATGTGCTGAAACGGACGGTGTCCACCCCCAAGCTGTATTTCTACGACACCGGCTTGGTGTGCTACCTCACCCGCTGGAGCAGCCCGGAGACGGCCATGAACGGGGCCATGAGCGGCGCGCTTCTGGAAAATTACGCGGTAGCGGAGATCATGAAAACCTATCAGAATGCCGGACAGGAGCCGTTCCTGTATTACTATCGGGACAAGGATGCCCGGGAGATCGACCTGCTACTGGAGCAGGACGGCAAGCTGTTTCCCATCGAAATCAAAAAGATGGCCGCGCCGCCGAAGAAACTGACAAAAGTATTTGAGCTCATCGAAAAGTCGCCCTTACAGCGCGGAACTGGCGCGGTGCTGTGTATGGCCGACAAACTGGGAGCCTTTGACCAGGATAACCTGATTGTTCCCATCGCGTTAATTTGAAACGGAATACTTGCAAACAGCAGGGCCGTGACGGCACAAAACCGTCATGGCCCTGCTCATGCTTTACGGCTTATCTCCACTCGGAACAGAACATGGGGGTATGCGTTTATTTGATCTCTGTCCCGCAATTCCATGAGACATCTCCTGCACGCAAACTGCTATGATGTTTGCCGCTATCCCGTAATCATTCTTTTGATTCCCCGCAAATAGTGTCCGTTCGCCATTTCCAGCATACCAGGCAAAACGCCGCCCTTCATCCCGCCGGATATCTGCATGGCCCGCAGGGGTGAACCCGCGCTGGACGCCATCAGCATCCGGAACTCCGGGTTTTCGTAGTCTTTTTTACCCCCGAAGCCCTTGGCAATAGTACCCTCCACCGCCTTGTACATGATCTTCATGATGAGGGAGTGGTCCTTCATCTCCTCCACCGTGTTGTCCATGGTGAAGCGGCCCTTCTCAGGGATCGTGAGCGTGTACTTCCGGCCCAGCATGGCCTCCCAGCCCGCTTTGGTGGGCGCGCCCGCGCAGCTCTCATACCAGCTCCCCTTCTGCCAGTCCGGGATGGGCAGGGTGACGCCGTCCACCTGGATCTGGGCAATCAGCCCGCCAATCTCCACACCGTAGGTTCCGGCGGGAATTTTCCAGCCACCCTGCCAGAGGGCAAAGGCCCGGTCGTCCAGTTCAAAATCAACGGTCTTGGCCTCCCCCGGCTGGAGGAACACCTTCTGGAAGCCCTTTAGCTCCCGCACCGGGCGATGGACACCATTCCGGGGTGGACGGACGTAGAGCTGCACCACCTCTGCCCCGGCCATATCCCCGGTGTTCGCCACAGTGACGGATACGGTACGGCCCTCCACCCTCAAATCTGAGTAGCAGAAACTGGTGTAGCTCAAGCCGTACCCGAAGGGCCAGCGGACGGCCTTGCCCGCCTTGTCGTAATAGCGGTAACCCACGTAGATGCCCTCCAGATACAGGGCGTCCTTTGTTTTGCCATAATAGGGCGCAGATATACAGTCCTCATAGCGCACGGGCCAGCTCTCGGCCAGCTTGCCGGATGGGTTGGCCCTGCCGTAGAGCAGACCAGCGATGGCCTCGCCCCCGGCCTGACCAGGGAGCCCCATGTAGAGGATGGCGCGAACCTTGTCCGCCCAGGGGCACTCCACGGAGGCCCCGCACAGCAGCACCACCACTGTGTTGGGGTTGGCATTCGCCACCGCGTCGATGAGCCGCAGGTGTCCCGCGGGCATTTTCATATCGGCGCGGTCAAAGCCCTCGGACTCATACCGCCCCGGCAGACCGGCGAACACCACGGGGATCTCCACCCGTTTCGCCAGTTCCACCGCTTCCGCGATGAGGTCGTCCGTGGTGTCTCCTCGCCCATCGCAGCCAGGGGCATAGGGTAGGCTGGGCATGGCGTCCACGGGGTTGGTGATCTTCGTGGGGTTGATGTGGCTGGAGCCAGCCCCCTGGAAGCGCAGCTCCTTCGCCATGTGACCGATGAGGGCCACGGTCTGCCCCTCTTTCAGCGGCAGAATATTCCCCTCATTTTTCAGCAGCACCGCCCCTTGCTCCGCCGCTTTCGCGGCTAACGCATGGTGGGCGTCGTAGTCGTAGGAGGCCGGGACTTTCAGCGTCTCCGCCGCCCGGAACACCAGCTTCAGCACCCGGCGGGCGCTGTCATCCACGGCGCTTTCCGGCAGCGTCCCCGCCTTTACCGCCGCCAGCACCTCTTTTTCCATGTAGGCGCTGCCGCCGGGCATATTCAGGTCGCACCCCGCACGGAAGCCCTCGATCCGGTCGTTCATGGCCCCCCAGTCGGTGACCACCATGCCGTCAAAACCCCATTCCGTCCGCAGAATATCGGTCAGCAGCTCTTTGTTGTCGGAGCAGTGGACGCCGTTCAGCTTGGGGTAGGCGCACATGACGGTGGAGGGCCCGCCCTCCTTCACGGCGGTCTCAAAGGCGGTCAGGTACAGCTCCCGCAGGGTGCGCTGGTCCATCACGCTGTCCGAATTGAAACGGGAGAGTTCCTGGGAGTTGGCGGCGAAGTGCTTGAGGCTGGAACCCACCCCCTGGCCCTCCACACCCCGGATGAAGCCCGCCGCCAGCTTGCCTGCCAGATAGGGGTCCTCGGAGAAATACTCGAAGTTCCGCCCGCACAGGGGGTTGCGTTTCAGGTTCAGGCTGGGGCCCAGCACCACCCCCACGCCCTGTTCCCTGGCCTCCTCCCTAATGGCGCGGCCCACCTCCTCCAGCAGTGCCGGGTCCCAGCTGGCGGCGGTGGTGGCAGCGGAGGGGAAGCAGGTGGCGGGGCGGGACTCGTTCACCCCCAGCATATCCGCGCCGCTGCCCCGCTCCTGTTTGCGCAGACCGTGGGGGCCGTCGCACATGAACAGGGCCGGGATGCCGTATTTCTCATATGCCTTGGTCTCCCAGAAGCTCTCACCGGAGCAAAGGGCGATCTTATCCTCCAGAGTCATGCTCTGTAAAATCTGTTCAACCTTTTCCATGATATCCCTCCAAATAAATCGGGCCGCTTTCCTCAGAAAACATACCGCTCATGGCATTGTCCAGGCAGGCCTTTACGGTGGACAGGTCCTTCCGCGCCTCCGGGATATAGGGGATGGTGAGCCAGGTATGCACCATCCCGCCACGGAGGTAGAGGTTACAGGGGTGCCCCGCCTGTTTCAGCTTCTCATAGAGGATAAGGCTGTCGTCCCGCAGCACCTCCGATCCCGACGCCCACAGGCAGATGGGCGGGCAGCCGGTGAAGTCCCCGTAGTAGGGGGCCGCCAGGGGATCGCGGGTAACCCTCTCCTCGCGGGAACAGAGGTAGGCGTCAAAAACTTCCCCGGACAGATTGTCCACCATGGCCTCCGTCTCCCGGTTCTCCGTGTGGCTGGGAAGCACCTGGTCGAACTGGACGCAGGGGGCGATGCACAGGGCGGCGGCGGGCATGGGCAGTCCGGCGTCCTTGATCTGCAAAAGTACAGAGAGCACCAGGTTTCCCCCTGCGCTCTCCCCCAGCAGGACGATCCGCTTGGGGGCGTATTGGTTTAGCAGCACCCGGTAGGCCGCGAAGCAGTCCTGGGGCGCGGCGGGAAAGGGGTGCTCCGGGGCCAGACGGTACTCTGGGGCCGCCACATTATAGCCCAGCCTGTCCGCGAGATAGCCGGTGAACATCCGCCGGGTCTTGACGCTGCCCACCACGAAGCCGCCGCCGTGGAGATAGAGGACGATGCGGTCTGTGGGGTTCTTGGGGTGGGTCAGCAGCTCCGCCGGGACGCCGCCCAGGACGGTCTCGGTAATCTGAACCTGCTTTGGTATGCGGACAAAGCGGTTTTGGCGCACTTCGGCGGCACGTTTCGCCGGGTAGTCCTGGGGCTCATCCGGGGAATAGCGCCGCTTGCCCTTTTTGCAGAAATGAAAAACCATGCTGTGCATGAAGCTCATGGTCAGCCCTCCGAAATCAAATAGGTCTGGGTTCCCGCGCCCTGCTCCCGCTCACTGCCGTCCGGCAGAATCACCCGCGCTGTGCAGTTGGCGGGCACCGTGACGGTGAACTCCATGCCGTCCCCGGTTTTCCGCCACGCGCTTCCCACCCGGCCGTATACGCTGCCATACTCCGCTTTGGCGTGAGTAAAGCTCCCGCCGGGCCGGGGGGCGATGGTGAAGCGGTTTTCGCCCGCCACGTTGATGCCGCACATGGTGTCAAACAGCCAGCGGCACACCGCACCCTTGGAATAGTGATTCAAAGAGGCCACGCCGCCGCCCACGGCTTTGCTGCCCTCCCAGCTTTCCCAGATGGTGGTGGCCCCGTTCTTGGGCATGAACAGCCAGCCGGGCATCTCCTCATTTTCCAGCAGGCGGTAGGCATACTCAATGTCCATGTCCGCCAGCACGTCCAGGATCAGCGGCGTGGACAGAAAGCCCGTGCCCAGCCGCCATTGATAGTTGTCCAGTGCCTTCACCAGCCGTTTTTTCGCAACCTCCGTCTGCGCTCCGTCCAGCAGGCCAAAAGCCAGTGGCCGCACCAACCGCGCCTGCCGGTCGGTGTCCAAGGTAAATTCCTCTGTTTTTGCCATGGCCTGATAGGCCGCTCTGCACCCGTCCCGGTACTGCTCGTACCGCGGAATGTCCCCGGTTTTCCCCAATTCCTCTGCAATCTCCGCCATCAGCGCCATGATGTGGGCCGTGTACGCCGTGGACACCTCTGGGTGGGGCCCCGCAAAATCCATAAACCGCATGACGTAGATATCCTGGGGCTCCGCCCATTCGTCATAGGCCTGCCCCCGGTTGACAAGATAGCGCTTGGCCTCGCCGCAGACCGACACCGGGCGGGCAAAGGGGCCGCCCCATTTGCCGCAGCGGTTCATCATGAATTCGGCATACCGCTTCATGCCCTCGTAACGGCGCTCCAGTACGCCCCTGTCCCCGTACCGCTTCCACAGCACATAGGGGATGATGACCCCGGCGTCCGCCCAGCCCACGCTGCCGTTCATCCACTTCATGTAGCTGTCCACGCCGCCCTCCGGGGCGATCTGGGGCAGGCAGCCGTTGGGCTTCTGCCAGTCGTACATATCGTTGAGATATTTTTCCGCCATGGGCTTGTAGTCGAACAGGTAGGCGGCGGTGGAGCAGAAGATCTGGGCGTCCCCGGCCCAGCCGTGGCGCTCCCGGGTGGGGCAGTCGGTGGGCAGGTCGGCGTGGTTGTTTTTGGCGCTCCACAGGGTGCAGTCAAAGAGCTTGTTCAACAGCCCGTTGGAGCTGTCAAACCACCCGGTGCGCTCCATGTCGGAGTAGACGGCGATGGCGGTGAACTCCTCGGGGCGGAACTGCGCATCCCCTTCCACCAGCACATATTGGAAGCCGAAGATGGCGAAGGCGGTCTTGTAGTCGTTGCGCCCATCCTTGCAGGTGTACTCCACCTGCTGGAGCGGGGTGGTGATCTTCTTGTTGGAGCACTGAATGTTCTTTTGGGTGAACTCCCCGTCCCCGTCCAGCAGCTCGCCGAAGCGCAGGCGCAGCTTCTGCCCCGCTTTCGCGTCCAGGGAGAAGGATACATAGCCCGCGAGATTCTGCCCGAAATCCAGCACGGTTTTGCCGGACGGGGTGGTGATGAGGGTGGGCTGAAAGGTCTCATGCTCGGTGACGGGGACGTTGTTGGAGGCGGCGGGGATGACGGGGTGGCTCACCACCCGCACCCTGCCACCATAGGACGGGGTCATGCGGGCGTCCACAATCTCGCCGTCCTTGTTGTCGGCAAAGCGGATGGGGCCGTCGTTTGACCACTCCCATGTGCCGTCGGTGCAAATGGTTGAGGTCTTGCCATGCTGCCCGATAATTTCCAGCTGGGCCAGCAGCTTGGTCTGAGTGCCGTACTGGTTGCGCAGCCCCCAGGCCCCGCAGCTCCCCCGGTACCAGCCGTCCGCCAGTTGGACGGTTAGGACATTTTCGCCCTCCCGCAGCAACCCGGTCACATCATAGGTTTGATACTGCACCCGCTTGCGGTAGTCGGTGTGGCCGGGGGCCAGGGCAAAATCCCCCACCCGGGCCCCGTTGAGCCGGGCCTCGTACAGCCCGCAGGCGGTGATGTAGAGTCGGGCCTTTTTTACGCCGGAAAGGTTGAAGCTCTTGCGGAAGCAGTCCACGGGATAGCGTTCCTTTTTGCGGGGCACGTAGTCCCCGGCGATCCACTTCGCCGCCCAGGGCTGACCCTTGGGTAGGCCGGTTTCAAACTTGGCCCCGGCCCAATCGCCGCTCTGTCCGTTTTCGTCCCACAGACGTACCTTCCAGGTGACAGCGGTCCGTGCGGGAACGGGCTCACCGCCCCAGGTACACCGCATGGAGGAACTCTCCACCCTGCCGCTGTTCCAGAGGATGGTGTTGCCGTCGTCCATGGCGATAATTTGATAGGCGGTTTGGGTAACGCCGCCTTGGCAGTTCCAGAACAGCCGGGGGCGGTTAATGTCAATGCCTATAGGGTTAAAGAGATGCTCTATTTTCAGTCGGATGGCGTTCATTTTGCTTCCCTCCGCGCTTTAATTTCCTCCTGCTTCCTACCAATATCTTTCTCCACGCTGAGGAAGATCAGCAGCACCGCCAGGATGATCCCGGTGAACACCTCCAGCCCCACAAAGCCGAAAGTGATGACGCCCTGCACCGCCTCGGACTGGACAGCCGCCACCGTGACGCCGTCCACCATCTCCGGGGCCACATAGCCCGCCCCGGCCAGCCAGCCGTTGAAGATGCCGGTGCAGACGCCCACCATGGCTACGGCAATGATATTATAAACCGACATGGCCAGCCCATCGCTGCGGAAGCCGGTCTTCCATTCCATATGATCCAGCACATCGGCGAACAGGGCCATGAACACATAGGCGCAGGGCAGGCCGCCGACATTTTTGATAAACTGCCCCACCAGCACCATGACCATATTGTGGGGGAACAGCCAGCAGACGGCCCCGCCGATGGCGTAGAGGATGAAGCCCGCCAGGGTCACGTTGCGCTTGCCGAACCGCTTGGCCAGGGGCCAGACGGCGAAGATGCCGATGCCCATGGGGATGCCGCCGATTGCGGACACCATGGTCTGGGTGACGCCGTCGTTGTAGGTACCCAGAACGTAGTTGCAAAAGTACACCAGGCTGATGTTCTTGATGCAGCTCCCGGCGGTGTAGATGAGGAAGTAGGCGTAAATCAGGAGCATATATTTGTCGGTAAAAATGGCCTTGAGCTGTTTAGCAAAGGGGACTGTGCTGTCCTCCCCCGCGGCCTGGTTTTCCAGCGTGACGCGCTCCTTGGTGAAGAAATACTCCAGCAGGGTGAGCGGCAGGGCCAGGATGGACAGGGCGCTCATCAGCGCGATCCACTTGCCCTGATCCACCCCCACCATGGGCATGATGACCATGGGGAACACCAGCGCCACCAGGATGCCGCTCATCATAATGGTGGCGATCTGGTTGAACACCGACAGCCCGCCCCGCTGAGTGGTGTCGCGGGTGGACAGGGGCACCATCAGGTTGTGGCTCATGTTGAAAATGGTGTAGGCAAAGGAGTAGAACAGGTTGTAGCTCACCATGACCCAGACCACCTGAACAGTCTCGGAGGCGTTGGGCACGGTGAACAGCAGCACCCCGGTGACTGCCAGCAGGGGCGCGGACAGCAGCAGCCAGGGCCGGGCCTTGCCCTGACTGGTGCGGGTGCGGTCAATGATATAGCCCATGACCACATTGGTGACGGCGTCGATGACCTTGGACACGATGGGGAACACCACCAGGAACGCCCCGCCCCACACCGAGGTCAGCTTGAGTACGTCCGTGTAGTAGACGTTCAGATAGGTGGCCAGCACCGCGTTCAAAAGCAGCGCCCCGGCGGGGCCCAGCAGATAGCCCAGCCATTTTTCCTTGGCCGTCACCTGATCGCCTGTGATCTTTGTTTGCAGCGCCTTTTGATCCAGCAAGGTTTGCTTCATAAAAACCGCCCTCTCTTTGGGGCGGGTGCCGCCCCTGATTTGTGGCTATTATACAATGCGACGCTCCCTGTGTCTTGCACATCTGTTTCTGATATGGTATAATCCTCACAAAATTTTGAGAGGTGAGGCATATGGGCATTGACTACGAATACCTGGCGGCATCGCTGTCCTCGCTGGCGGGGCTGCCCGTGCGGCTGTACCGGGACGGGGAATTCGCCGGACTGTATCACCACACCAGGTTCAAGCCGGATCTGGCGGTTTTGGAGGAAGGCCATATCTTCGCCACTCCCGGGAACGTGAGCTATTACATGGACGAGAATTTCCTGTACTACGGCCTGTTCCGGGCGGAGCGGGGGGCGGTGGCGCTGATCATCGGCCCGGTGGCCCACAGCCCGGTAAACCATACGCTGGCCGTGCGCATCCTGCGCGCCATGGGGGAGAACATCGGGCGGGCCGGGGAGTTGACGGACTATTTCTCCGCCATCCCGGCCTATCCGCTGCGGAATTTTTTGCAAATCTTGTGCACGGTGAACTACTTCCTCAACGGGGAAAAGCTGGACGTGGGCCAGCTGCTGCTGACGGAGGAGGAACTGCCCTCCGCCCAGGAGGCGGCCCCGCCCGAGCGGGGGGAGCAGGAGATCCATAACACCCTGGAGCTGGAGGAGCAGATGCTCTCCTGCGTGGAGCACGGGCGGGTGGACGAAATTCAAATGCTCTTTCAGCGCCCAGTAGAGGGACGGGCGGGCACCCTGGCGGCGGACGCCCTGCGGCAGCAGAAGAACCTGCTGATCTGTACCGCCACGCTGGTGACCCGCGCGGCCATCCGGGGCGGGCTGGACCGGGAGACCGCCTTTGCCCTCAGCGACAGCTATATCCAAAAGGCAGAGCTGCTCACCGGGTATGTGGAGCTGACCCGGCTGAACGCCCGGATGGTGCTGGACTTCACCCGGCGGGTGGAACGGGCCAAGTGCGGCGTGCATGGCTCGGCCCGGGTGCGGGCGGTGCGGGACTATGTGCTGGACCACATCAGCCGCCCCATTACCACGGAGGAACTGGCCCAGGCCCTGGGCACCAACCGCACCTACCTGTGCCGGATGTTCCGGGAGGAAACCGGGGAGACAGTGCAGGATTATGTCACAGGACTGAAAATGGACGAGGCGAAACGCTTGCTGGACATGACCTCCAAAACGGCGGCGGAGATCGGCTCCTATCTGGGGTATTCCTCCCAGAGCCACTTCCAGCGGGTGTTCAAGAAGGCGGTCGGCATGACGCCGGGGGAGTACCGCAAGGGAAAAACAGAAGCAGGGGACGGGCCTTGACCCGTTCCCTGCCTTTGTTTTTGCCCATTATTTGTTCACCGCCCGCCGGATGAGCGCACTAATCAGCCCCGCCACCTGTTCCGGCAGCAGGTCGCAGCCGTTCTGCACCCAGCGGTGGATGATCCCCGTCCCTCCCATGTAGAGATACTGGAGGAAATATTCCCGCTCCTCCGGGGCGCAGGGCAGATGGAGTTCCGGCGAGATATCGAAATACCCCTGGATGATCTGCAGCTGCACCGGCTGGTTGGCGTTGAGGTATTTATCCCGGTAGACCAGCAGGCGGAACAGCTCCCGGTTGTCCCGGATGTAGGAGAGCATGGGGGCGGTGTCGATCTGTCCTCCCTGGTTGATGGCACGGATGTGATCCAGCAGAGCCTGGGCCAGCTCGCCTCCCATCTCCCGGTACAGCGCGGGCACGTCGTTGTAGTAGGCGTAGAAGGTGGAGCGGTTCAGCTCCGCCAGCTCACAAAGCTCCTTCACCGTAATGTACTCCACCGGCTTCTCCTTCAGCAGTTCCAGCAGATTTTCCCGTAGCAGACGCTTGGTGAGCCGGGTGCGCTGGTTCTCCGGCTTTTGTGCATTTTGTGGATTCTCAGAAAAATGGCGCAAATCCAACACTTCCTCTCCTTCTGTTGTTTTTACATCGTTTGCTATATATATTGATGGTTGAAAATCAACACTGTGTTTATTACAATACCCCATGCGAGGTAACGATGTCAAGCAGAAAATTCCAACATGAGGAGAGGATCAGAATGGGGAATGAGAAGTCCGCAAAGGGCAACGGCAAGCTGCCCATCGTAATCGTCAGCGTCCTGCTGGTGGTCACGCTCATTGTCAACGTGGTGTGTATTCAGATGTTCGCCGCCATCAATACTTTCATGGCGGCGAACCTGAACAGCCGCCTGCCCGGGGCCCACGGCTCCGCCACGGCGGAGCAGCTCACCCCAGAGCAGGCCAAGGAGGCTGCCCTGGCTATGGCCCAGGAGCTGGCTGCCGAGGGCATCGTCCTGCTGGAAAACCGGGATAACGCCCTGCCCCTGGAGGGCGGCGCCAAGGTAAACCTGTTCGGCTACGCCACCGTGTCCCCCCTGTACGGCGGCACGGGCAGCGGCGCCAGCGACACCTCCGCCAACGTGGACCTGGTGCAGGGCCTCACCAACGCCGGACTGGAGGTCAACCAGGAGCTGGTGGACTTCTACAAAAACTCCGGCGTAAAGCGGGGGGATCAGGCCGGGTTTACCGGCTCCGACTTCACCCCCGCCGAGGTGTCCGCGGACAAGCACAGCGATAACCTTCTGGCAAACGCCAAGGCGTTCTCCGACACGGCGGTGGTGATGTTCTCCCGCATCGGCGGCGAGGGCGGCGACCTGCCCATGGATATGGAGGCGGCGGGCTACCCCCAGGCCGGGGGAAACCGCAGCTATCTGGAGCTCACCCAGGACGAGGAGGACCTGCTCTCGCTGGTGAAGGCCCAGGGCTTTGGCAAGGTGGTCGTACTCATCAACTCCTCCCACGCCATGGAGCTGGGCTTCCTGGAGGACGGCGTGGACGCGGCGCTGTGGATTGGCGGCCCCGGCAGCCGGGGCATGGACGCGGTTGGCCAGGTGCTGGCCGGGGCGGTGAACCCCTCCGGGCGGCTCCCCGACACCTACGCCTATGACCACACCACCGCCCCCGCCTACTGGAACGCAGGCGACTTTACTTACAGCAACCTGGACAAGCGCAACTATGTGGAGTACGTGGAAGGCATCTACGTGGGCTACCGCTTCTATGAGACCCGCTTCATCGACAACGCCACGGGGGCCTGCGACGAGGCGGCCTACGAAAAAACCGTCCAATACCCCTTCGGCTACGGCCTGAGCTACACCACCTTCGAGCAGTCCATTGAGGACTTCTCCGTGGACAAGGGCACCGTCACCATGAAGGTGAAGGTGTCCAACACCGGGGACGCGGCGGGCAAGGACGTGGCCCAGGTGTACTTCACCGCCCCCTACACCGTGGACGGCATTGAGAAGGCCCACGTAGTGCTGGCCGCGTTCGGCAAGACCGGGCTGCTCCAGCCGGGGGACAGCGAGACGCTGACCCTCACCTTTGCCGTGGACGACATGGCCTCCTATGACGAGAAGGGCGCGGGGTGCTACGTGCTGGAAGCCGGTACCTACCAGATCAAGCTGATGGCCAACGCCCATGAGGTCATCGACAGCCGGGAGTACACCGTGGAGCAGACCGTCACCTACGGCGAGGGAAACCCCCGCGGCACCGACCTCACCGCCGCCGTCAACCGCTTTGAGGATGTGTCTACTGGACAAATCGCCCAGTATGTCTCCCGCGCCGACTGGGAGGGCACCACCCCCAAGGCCCGGAAGGACGGCAAGGCGGCCTCCGACGCCACCGCGTCCGCCCTCACCGCCAGCGCGGTCTATGACAGCGACCCCAGCGCCCCGGCCATCACCTTCGCCAACAACGGCCTCACCTTAGAGGACATGGCGGGGCTTCCTTACGATGACCCCAAGTGGGAGAAGCTGCTGGAACAGCTCAGCGTGGAGGACATGACCAACATGATCTCCAACGGCGGCTGGTCCACCCCGGAGGCGGCCAGCGTGGGCAAGCCCGCCACCAACGACCTGGACGGCCCCGCGGGCATCAACAGCCTGGTCAGCGACCTGAAGGGCGTGGCCTACCCCAGCGAAGCCCTCATCGGCGCGTCCTGGAACCAGGAGCTTTTGGAAAACTTCGGCCACGCCTTTGGCGCAGAGGCCACCGCCAACCACGTGGTGGGCCTGTACGCCCCCGCCGTGAATATCCACCGCACCCCCTACTCCGGGCGGAACTTTGAATATTACTCCGAGGACGCCCTGCTGTCCGGCAAGCTGGGCGCGGCCATGGTCCGGGGCTACGCCAGCCAGGGCGTGTACGCCTATGTGAAGCACTTTGCCCTCAACGACCAGGAGAGCAACCGCCTGTCCATCTCCGTGTGGTCCAACGAGCAGGCCATGCGGGAGCTGTATCTGAAAGCCTTTGAGGTGGTGGTGAAGGAGGGCAGGACCACCGCCATGATGAGCAGCTACAGCTACCTGGGCAGCACCTGGGCGGGGGCCAGCCGGGCTTTGCTCACCGATGTGCTCCGGGACGAGTGGGGCTTCCAGGGCACGGTGGTCACCGACTCCGCCATGGGCAACACTGGCTGGATGGACATCAACCTGGCCCTGCGGGCCGGGGGCGACATGATGCTGTGCCTCATGGGGGTGAACCTGGACAGCAGCACCAACACCGCCCAGCAGGAGATGCGCCGGGCCTGCCACAACATCCTCTACACCCAGGCCAACAGCGCCGCCGTGGCCGCCGCGGCGGACACCTCTCCCTACTGGCTGGTGCTGTTGGTGGTGCTGGACACCGCCGTCATCGCCGCCGCCCTGTTCGTGTTCCTGGGGCGGACAAAGCTCAAGGAAAAGCTGAACCTCGGCGTAAAAATCGGTATCGTTGTGGTACTCGCCGCCGTGCTGGCGCTGATCTTCTGGGCCTGCTTCTTCCGCTCCTCCGGGGTGGCCGCCGCCGACCCCAACGCCTCCCAGGACGTGCCCACCCAGTCTGAGGAGCCCACGCAGACCGACGCACCCGCGGCCTCTGAGCCGTCCGCCCAGGCCGGGGACGTGTTCCTCCAGATGGACGGCGCGGGGATTGACGGCAACGACTGGCTGAAGTGCCACGCCACCCTCCTCAATGATGGCACCTTTACCATCACGGTTGACTACAATGCGGAAAACGCCGAGATCGAGACGGACAGCGGCTCCTGGACAGAAAATGAGGACGGCTCCCTGGCCCTCACCGGGACGCGGGACTTTACTGCCACCCTGGCGGACGGCGTGTATGCCATGGAGGTGCTGAACGCCGAGACCGGCATCACCTGTCTGCTCACCGGAACTCCCGGCGGCGCGGCCCAGCCCAGCGGCGACGTGTTTGCCCAGCTGGACGGCACCGGCGTGGGCGAGGAGAACACCTGGCTGGCGGCTCATGTGACCCTGTGCAAGGACGGCACCTTCACCGTAACGGTGGACTACAATGCGGAAAACGCTGGAATCGAGACGGATAGCGGCACTTGGGTGGAAAATGAGGACGGCTCCCTAGCTCTCACCGGCACACGGGATTTTACCGTCACCTTGGCCGATGGGGTGTATACCATGGAGTTTGTCAACGCCGAGACCAGCATCCCCTGTGCCGTCACCGGGACGCCTAACGCAGGCGCGGCCAGGGCGGACGGCGTGTTCATCCAACTGGACGGCGCAGGGATTGACGGCAACGATTGGCTGAAATGTCACGCCACCCTGCTGACCGACGGCACCTTCACCATCACAGTGGACTACAATGCCGAGAATGCTGGAATTGAGACGGACGGCGGCACCTGGACGGAAAATGAGAACGGCTCCCTGGCCCTCACCGGCACACGGGATTTTACCGTCACCTTGGCGGACGGGGTGTATACCATGGAGGTTACTAACGCCGAGACCGGGATCGTGTGCGAGTTGAGCGGGAACGCCTGACGGCAGGAACCTCCTTCCCCATGATAGAGCGGTCGATACTTTGACCTGTTCTCCCCATTCACAGTCAGCCCTCTCCTTGTGTACGCGGGGAGAGGGCTGACACATTTTACAGGCTTAAACCCATCTGTATATCCACATACAACGCACAAATCGCACAGAGCAAAACGGTCGACCTCACCCCAACGTTCACCACCTGACATTGTATTTCCCAGTAGTCATTTCTCAATGTTTCATCAGCCACGAATCTGTTTTCTCCATACAAAGCGGCGAGGGGAGGGGCGGCTGTGTCAAGCCTGACACCGCCGCCCCTCCCCTCGCCTTTTGCCGGTCCTGTTCGTCGTTTCCGCTCCCGCAGAATCTCCTCACAGAACCCCTCCGTGTCAGCATTCCCTCTATGGACAATTTATTCATCAATTCAGCGCATTCCACGACGTTCCATGGCTTCCCACAACGCCACTTCATTCCGTGCCCGTGGCATCCATGAGTTTTTTCAAAGCTCATGGTTTTGTGGTCCCCCACGTGCCCAAATGACCGCCTAACGCATCGCCCAACTCCGTGATCCGAATGGTCGTAACACCCTGTTCACCCCATCTCCCCACCACCGAAAACGCCATATGCTCCATATTGTCATCCTCAAAGAAAATGCCCTTCAGGTTATTGATGACCACGTTGATGGCCCGGTTGGAGGTGTCCCATAGGCAGGCGTTGCCGCTCCCACGCGGGGTAACGATCTCCATCTCCACGAACGCCTTTTTGAAATATGGAAGCGGGCCCTGCTGGGCCGCCTGTTCAATGGCCCCATGGATCATCGCCTTCCAGTGTTCCTCAATGGCCTCCGTCAACCGTTTCATGGCGGGCAACGGCTCTTGGATGGTCAAGATAATCTCGGTTCCGGCGTTCGTCCCTCTGGCTATCTCCCAGGCAAAGGGTTTCTCCTGTACTGAACGTCCAAAGGTCTCCGCATCGTAAATCAGAGACAGGAGCTGGCTTTGAAGCCGGATGGTCTGGGCATAGGCCCTCTTTAACCCCCTTATATCTGGCCCCTTTTCCTTCAGCAGATTCCGGCTGATGGAAGCCAGCGTCTTTTCAATGTTGATATACATGAAAAACCGCCCCCTCCGCCTCATTGACATCTGAGTACATATGGGCAATGGCATCATCCTCCGCACGGGTATACAATTCGTACCGAATATCTCCACTGTAATGCTCTATTTCTTCCCGCGCTCGGATGTCATCCTTGACAGCCGCAAAGAATCGGACGTATTTCAAAAGGTCGGTCGCACCGTTGAAATACAACCGCCTGGGCCACAGCTCAATATCGGCCCCATCGGGCACAGATCCCCACTTCTCTTTCTTTTCATGCAACCCTTTTATCTGATTCTTTTCCCTCAAGATATTGAGAAAGCTTTTCCCAATCTGGCTGCGCGTTGTCAGGTAGACGTGTTCATACTGTGCCCTCAGTTTGATGGGAGACCGTGACCATCGCGTTGGACGATTGCGCTCCGCGCAGTGATCTTTAAGAAGCTGCTTCCGGCTCCACATAGTCTGCCGGATGATATTCTGCGCCACCTCCACCCGCTTGTCCTCCTGACATACCAGGAGCATCCCGGTGGCCCGCGTCTCATAGCTCCCGTATTTCGTATAAAACAGCGAATTCTCCGCCCGAACCTGCCAGTCCATGCGGCCATCACCGATGTCATAGACCGCCAGCCGCTGTCCGCAGCCCACCAGCATCCCCACAAAGCGGGATGTGGAAAGGATGCCCGGCGCGATATTGCGCCAGCGGGCCGAGGGGATGAACACCACCTTCTCCCCCGGCGCCTCCTCTGTGTAGAACCCATGCTCCGCCATCCACATTGCCATGCGGGACACCTGCATCACCCGTCTCCGTTCTCGCTCCCCGCCACCCGCCGAAATTAGCGGAGTGACTTCCGGATACAATGCGCGGCCCTTGGCCAAAATTGAGACGCCGCCATCCTTGCTTTTTGATACATAGCCGTTTTTGGTCAATGGTCGGAACGCGTAGGACAGCTCCTTTCGCTCTGTCTTTTCCGGCATTTTCAGCATTTCCAGGCAGTCCTCATAGTGCAATAAATTGAACCGGGCCAAATGATAGAGCAGCGCCAATTGATTGTACTGCAAATTTGTTTTGTTCAATGATTTCCTCCTTGCGTCCATATGATGGCAGGCCGGCGGCTTATTTCTGCCGCCGGCCTGCCGCTTTCTTTATGGGTCTATACACAGCTCTGCTTTCTTGATCTTCCTACCCCTCCAGCAGGTAGCCGTTCACATAGGCAATGAGCCGTTCTGTATAAATGAAAACGATCCGTCTCGTGGTGCCAATATTGCCGCCCAGCTGGTGATAGGGCGCCCGACCCTCCGCCACCAGCTCCGAGAGCTTCCGGGCGGACATCCCGAGGAACGGTGCGGCCTCCTTTGGTGACATAAAGTTCGGGTGCTCCTTTCGCAGCCGTTCTGCCGTCTCTTTGTCCAAAACACCCCTCCTTTCCCCATGCGCTAAACGCACAGTATTTATTTTGAAGTTCATTTTTCTCTATCTAAGATTCCGATGTTCTTCCGGCTTTGCAACCAATGTCTCCATCAGCGCCGGAACGTTGATGTAGTACACGCCGCCACTCTTGACGTGCGGGATCGTGCCGTCCTTGCAGCCCTGCCGCAGAAAATACTGGGACAGGCCGGTGGTCTTGCAGGCTTCCGCGATTTTTTGGAATGGGACCGTAGGCATTTCCTCCTTTCCTCTGATTTCGCAAATCAGCATTTTATCGCCCCCTTATGCTTTTCTGCGATATCCTTACCATACTCTACTCTCCATATTTTGTCAATCCCCTATTTCGTATTTTTTGAAAATAATTTATCTTTTTTCTTTCCCTTGCACTTTTGCGATTCCTGTGCTATACTGAACCCACATCCTAATAGGGGGGTCTGCTATGACCACAGGAGGAAAAATCCGCACCCGGCGCAAGCAGCTGGGTATGTCGGTGGACGAGCTGGCTAAAAAGGTAGGCAAAAACCGTGCCACCATTTACCGTTATGAGAACGATGAGATCGAAATGCCCGCCAGTATGTTGCAGCCTTTGGCTGATGCGTTGAATACCTCCCCGGACGAATTGATGGACTGGCGGCTCATCAAGCGGGATCTCGCTGAGCGTGAAAAGAAAATGGATCAAATCCTTTCCCAGCTTGATGACGGCATTTCCAGCGAGGGCTCGGCCTACCCCTGCATTCTGATGAAAGCCCCCACCTGCGGCGGATTTATGGAATATGAGTTTAAGGTTCTGCTTGGAGTGCTGTATCGAATCAACGACGCGAACCAGGAAAAAGAAATGCACACCATACGTGCCTTAGTTGAATTGGCTGCCCATCTCGATGCCAAATCTGTAGAGCATCTTGTATCTTACGGCGAGTACCTGGTCGACCAGCTTCGAAAGAAAACCGGCGTCCCCATCGAAATCCCCTACCAAACCGAGGAAGCCGCATCACCTGGCTAAAGAAAGGAGCGTTTATGGCATCCACACGAAAACTAACAGCCAAAGACGGAAAAGTATTCTATGAGATCTCCGTCAGCCGGGGCCGGGGCAAATCCCGCCTGACCCGCCGCTGGTATCCCCCGGAGGGGTGGAGCAAAAAATCCATCGAGCGTGAATTGGCCGCTGTCGCCGCTGAGTTTGAGCGACAGAGCGACGCCGGGGAGGTGATCAGCCGGGCTGAACAGCGGGAGAAAGATGCTGAGGCCAGGGCCGAAGCGGCTAAAATTTTGACCCTGCGCCAGTATGGCGAGCGGGTGTTCATGCCTTCCAAAACTGTGACCATGAGCGAGAACAGCCGCGCCAACTACCAGGGCTATCTGAACAGGACGATCTACCCTGTCCTTGGCGACATCAGGCTCCCGGAAATCACCCCGGCCCAAATCAGCGCCCTGCTCTTGGATGTCCAGGCAGGCGGCAAGGCACACTCCACCGTCATGAAGGTTTACACCATTCTCCACAGCTTCTTCAAAATGGCCTACCTGGGGGACATGATTGACCGCAACCCGATGGATAAGGTAGAACGTCCAAAGCCCCGGAAGGACGAAGTCAAAAGCGATGGCCCACTGGCCTACACCCCGGCGGAGATCCAGAAAATCATAACCGGCCTGGAGCGGGAACCGCTGAAATGGCAGACCATGATTCACCTGCTAATTGACACGGGCATACGCCGGGGAGAGTGCTGCGCCCTCCAGTGGAAAAATATTGACTTTGCCACCGGCGCCATTACGATTGCGGGGAACCTGTGCTATACTTCGGCAAAGGGCGTCTATTTGGACACGCCAAAAAACGGCCACACACGCACCGTGTATGTTGGAGAGCACACCCTGTCTCTGCTCCGCCAGCTCCGCATGGAACAGTCTCAGAAATGTCTCAGCACTTATGTATTTACGAAAGAGGCCAGCCTGGAGCCCATGCACCCGCAAACCCCCACTCGTTATCTGAAGAAGTTTTCAGAGCGGTACGGCATCCCAGATTTGCACCCACACAAGTTGCGGCACACCTTCGCCAGCATCGCCATCACCAACGGGGCGGACGTGGCCTCAGTCAGCGAGGCCCTGGGTCACAGCGACAAAGCTGTAACCCTGCGGATGTATACTCATGCCGACCAGGAGAGTATCAGCCAGGCCGCCCAGATCGTGCGGGAGGCCATAAAGAAAGCCGGACAGGGTTAGCACCCCTGTCCGGCCTGTTGTTTCCTGTCGGTGTCGGTTTCTGTGTCGGTTTCTTCACAGGAAGGTCTTTCAGCACAATCACGAATTTCATGCAAAAGTTATAGCGCTAAAACAAAAAGCACTCAAACCAGCAGGTTTAAGTGCTTAAAGTTGGAGCTGCTATCCAGATTTGAACTGGAGACCTCATCCTTACCAAGGATGCGCTCTACCGACTGAGCTATAGCAGCAAATGGCGACGCGGAAGGGACTTGAACCCTCGACCTCCGGCGTGACAGGCCGGCG
>OFGO01000688.1_pt1 | contig 29720 bp, 26 predicted proteins | sample 1521761 | NCBI WGS metagenome assembly OFGO01 (sample SAMEA3504128, study PRJEB24116) | mouse gut metagenome | biome: mouse gut; feature: mouse-associated habitat; material: faeces | place: Denmark | collected 2011
TTTCAAAAAATTCGAATGGTCTTCTTTAAAGATAGAGACTTATGTCACAGCCTCTCCACATAGCGATAGACCCCGCTTTTAGCGAGGTCCACACTACTATATGTTTCAATATCAATATTTATTGTTTTCATGATAAGAAGTCATCATCCACATCAGTAGCGAAATCTACCGATGCATCTGTTCGACCACCTAATGGCTCCCCATCACGAATCTTTTGAATGTTACCAAGGCCACAAGCAATCCCTCGGTTACCATTTGAATTAAATGCGTAGAAATTAATACTTACGCGAGCATACACTCCTGAATAAACTTCTGAACGCTCTAAAATTGGATTAATATCAGCATCTACAATCTGTGGTGGTGTAATGCTGTTTGCATTAACAAAGAAACTATCCGCATACGCTTCATCATCTGAACGGTCAATATCTCCATCACGAAGAGGTAATTTTAACGATGCCTTGTTTGGAATCTTCCCACCAAACTTTCCGCGCCCTTCTTCAATTGCAGCATCGACTGCTTTTTCAATTGCCTCTAAAGTTTTCGTATCACTTTTTGGAATAATAACACTCACACTATACTTTTCTTTTCCACCATTAATTGATTTAGGCTCCCACACGTTGGCATAAGATAATCGCACTACCCCTGTAATTACTTTTGTTGGATTTTTTACTGTTTTCGACATAATTATTTCTCCTCCATAAATTCATTTTTTGTTGTTGATATATTTATTTCTGGACGCTTATCCGTTACTGGAACAAGCGTTGGTTTCCCTTTTGGCTTAGTAATGAAATCACCAAGTAGTTCATTAAACTTCTTTTTACCCATCATTTTTTCCATGTTGGTTATCGTCAGTAAACTTTGCTTATAAATATCTTCATAGCCTGCCTTCTTTGCAGCTTCAGCTACCGCTTCTTCATCTGTGTATTTACGATTAGATCTACCTTCTACAACCTTAAAACCTGCCCACTGTTTTCCTTGCTGAACAGCAGCATTCGTTGCATAAGCAAATATTTCATTTGCCCATTTAGTAAGGTCATTCACATGAAGCAAGATTTCTGTAATTTCATCATCTGTTAATAAAGGCGGCTTTTTAAATTCAAATTTTGCTACCTTCAAATTTTCTTCCGCCCTTGCTCTGCACTCCACAGATGCCCTACAAAACCTACACCAATCACCTGGCTTATATTCGCCATCACCTTTGAACGCTAATTCTGCTTTTGGTTTAAGTCTATTTTCCGCCCAATCTATAAGATTCGTTTTGGGTATTTCAAAGGTAGAGATGTTTTCACGTCTCGGTTGATAAATGGTCATTTTTACTACATTGATATCATAAATTGCATCAAATAGATTAAGCGCCCCTAATGCATATAGCATCATTTGCGGATTATTTTCTGCTTCAACTAAAACACCTTGTCCATATTTAAAATCAATAACATGAGCTACATCGTCTGCAACAATCACACAGTCCCCTGTTCCAAACCCTTCTGGTACATAATTTGAAAAGTCCAATCGCTGTTCAATCAGAAGAAGTGGATCTTTCGTTATTTGTTTTACTGCCGCTAGTTCTTCCAAGATAAACTGGACATACTCATCGGTATAACGTTCCATCTCTTCAGAATCATAAATGGATGTTGGTTTCTTCGTTGGAATCTTTAACGCTTCTCTAAGCTTATGTTCCCCCAGTTCATGAGCGGCTGTTCCTTCCTTAGCCGCTTCACCACTAGAATCATCAAACTCTAATTCAAGACGTGCCGATGGAGTACAATTCATCCATCGATGTGCTCCTGACGCAGATAAAATGGCATGTTTCGTCATTGCAATTCCTCCGCATCTTTCATCAATGCTTCATAGTCTTTTTCTTCAATTTCACTCAACTTAGTCGCACCGTACTTTTCAAGTAGCTTTTTGATATCTGCTGTAAAACCTGCTTGGCTCTTTTGTGCCAATAATGTACGAACTTCTTCAAGCGATATTTTTTTCTTTTTCGGCTTTGCCTTCTTCACTGGTGCTTTTTCTTCTGTTCGTGGTGATTCTTCATTACTCGCTAACACTTCAGCAATCGTCTGAAGTGAGCCAGCTAAATTTTGTAAATCAGTGACTACATCAAGTAGTAATTTTGTTCTGCTCATATTAAGCCTCACCGCCTTTCCGAGTTTCTTTTATTTCAACAGTTTCTACTGAGTCGCCAGGTGTGATAACAAGCAGATTTACTTTTTTACCAAACAATAAATCTAGCATTCGGCTACGTACAGTTTTACGTTTACCTTCAACTACTCTTGTTTTCTCACCATTTTCATCTTTAACATTGATGATGACCTTGTGTTTTAGACCCATCTGAAACACTCCTTTCTAAGGGTTTTATTTCGTCCCTTACTAGTAAGCGAAAAATCATGCCCTTTCGAACCCCTTTTTTAAAATAAAATTTAAAAGGCTCAATTAAGAGCCCTTTCCTATCAGTTTTTCTAATCTTCTGTATATTTTATTTAAACGATTTCTGATAGCCGCTTCAGTCACATCTTCTTCGGCTGCAATCTCAACGTTTGTTTTTTGTTCATAAAATTTCTTTTGTACCGTTCTCAGTTGTTTATCTGTTAACTGCCCCATTGCTTTGTGCAATTGTTCGATTAACTTTTGTTTCTCTTCGCAGTTCTCCATTTCCAAAATCTCATTAAATGGATCTGCATCCCAATCTGCTAAAAATTTATTGTGCTCAGCTTTTGATTCTCCATTTTCATCTACATAAGAATCAAGATTACAAGCAATTCGATAATTATAGCGGCGACCTTCATCTACTTCTCTATCATCTTCAGAATGTAAAATCTCAATGTCAATCTCTGTTACACCATTTTCACCTGGTATGATAGTTGCTATCTTTTTACCTCCTGAATAGTAAATATAAGATTCCCTACTCTTTTGGCTTGTTTTGTACTTTTTTGTCATTGTTTGGCATCCTCTCCGCCAATTTGCGGAGGGCAAAGGATGCAAACAATGAAGAACTTGTCCTTTAGTAACCTGACCTTTACTTAAAAAAGTGCGCAACAAGGTAAGGGTACTAATATTGAGACACTACAATCCTAGTGTGGATTGCGTACTTCAATATGTATCCTTTGCCCTTATTGCAAATCAGGCATTTGATATTTTTTTAATCTATCTAAAGTGTATAATGAAATTCTGCATTGCGGTCGGACATGGTTATGCCCGTTTTGAGCATAAAAAATAGGCTAATACTACTTCATTTATAAAAATGAAGTAGTATTAGCCAGCATAAAATCAACAAAACAAAAACGGACATGAGCATGTCCGCTTTTTCATAAAGTTACATCATATTTTTTTAAAAAATCTCTTGTTTCATCTACTGATTTCCCTTGAAAATACATTAAAACATATCGATACCATTGATGACTAGTTACTCTTGTTGATAATCGATGTGCGGATTGATCTATAATGTGAAAACTAATTTCAGGTGGTAAGTATAAAGCTATACATATCGCCACTAAAGTTTCCAAGCTACCATTAGATTCACCATTGAAAATCCTTCGTACTTGACGATCATCCATAGGGATTTTTGCTGCTATTTCTTTATAGGTTAACCCGCGCCAATCTTTAACTTTAGCTAAGCAATCACAAAAATCATTACTCATCTTTCCGTACATTTCCATATTCTCCATGATAACTTTTTCCAAAAATAATTCTTGTTTTTCTGGTGTTGAATTTTCGTAGCCTTGATGAAAACTAATATCAAATTCAAATGGGGAGTTCTCATCTCGATTCAGCACACATTCACTATGATAATTTGCACCTATTCTGTCACTCGAGCGTACTGTAATTGTAAAAACCAAACAACATTCATTCATGTTGTGCCTTGCATAATTTGTTAATGTTAAATTACCAAATAAATCTTTTTCAACATATTTAGGAGTGTTTAATACAAAATGCGAATCTATATAAACATAGCGACCGCTAGATGTAAGCTTTGCAAAATCAGCATCAGTGAATGATAATATTCCCGCATCGACTGCTCCAATTGAAAAAGTTTGATTTCTTTCTAATGTTCCTTTTTTAAAACTATGTGTAGGTATATACCTACCATCGATGAAGTTAAATGCACCCATAGCTTCCTCATAACCCACATCAATCATTCTGATTTTCGCAGCCAATCGAGAAACACCAAAAAACTCAGCTAATCTATCGATAGTCTCTTCTATTATAACTAACAAATCATTGGTGCCTTTTTCTTTCATTAAATCCTGAATTATAGAATATGCTTCTTGTTTAAACATATTCAGTGGCATCAATATCTTAGGAGCTAAGCTATTAGCCTGCCATTCCATCCAATCAATATATTCCTTTTTATTACCTTTAACTCCACCTGATACCTTACAATTAATTTTTGTTATATCTTCATCAAACAAATTTTTAAGCATAAATGCTTTTTTATGTAAATGCCAGTGAACACATTCATGAACAATAGTATTATTATATGAACCTAAGTTTCTAAGAAAAAAACAATTAGGGTCTACAAAAATGCTACCTTTTTCAACCTTTTTCTCTATTGTTTTATCATGCGTTTCATCGTAAAATGTACTTACAGTATCCTTAAAATAAATTTGCCCAAAGATACTATTATCTTTTGAAATTCTAGTCATATGAACAGTTAAACCCATCTGTCTTGCTAATAATTCTGGATCTATTTTGATTGGAGTAATTAAAGCTTCTGGATAATGTTCTTTTAAAAAATTAGTTGCCACATTATCTAAATCTTCCTTGTAAATAATGGGTACAAAATATTCAGATAATCCATTTTTGATTTTTTTTCGATTTTTTCTCTGGTTATATATATCGATGTGTTTAATTACAAAATTTTTAAAATGGGTATCCAAATTAATAGTACATTCATAGTGAAACCATTGATAACATATTTCTTGTTCATCAACTAACCGTTTATTTATATCACTAACCTCAATGTGAGCTTCTAATAAAATATCGAAATCGATTTTTGTTCCAGGTAAATCTTCTATGTAAATTTGTTTTATTTCTATATCTGATAAGTTTACTTCATCAATTTCTTCAACAACATTTAGGCGTAATTCTAAATTTTCTACTTGGTCTGTTATGAAGTCCTGAAGGGCTTCAAACAACTCATTATAATATTTCTCTTTCACATAATTAGTAAATGAATGTTCTAGCCCCATACGCAAGACTCCCTTTCTATTTATATTTACCAATATGCATTTTATACGTGTCCCAGGTAAAGTGTACGATAGTTAATGATGCGTTCATTGCTAATTTAGCGTATCGCACAGGTAATTCTGTATAATTCTTTCCTTTACCATGCCCATCACCTTTATCATTTCTAAGAGAATTTAAACCATCAACTACCTGAATGAAACTACTTAGTATTTTCTTAACATCATTATTATTTTTAGCTGAGACATTTTCTTTCGGATCTAGATTTAATTTTAAAAACACTTGTTTTCTTAATTGTGCTACAGTGGATGATGGAGAATATTCCTCGTCAAATTCATCTAAAATGTGTTTGAAACAGGACTCTAATAGTTCTTTAGATTTCCCTATCACATCCGAAGGTGATTCTTCAACTAATGACATCATTATGCTGAGTTGACTAGCTATATAGACATCATTAAACTTTTCTTTGACATCAGTAACCAATGTACTGCTAAATGTTTGATTAGTTGAAAACTTTGACATAAGCGCTTTCAATTTCGGATAAAGATTTCTCTTTTCAACCGTAAGTAAATCTTCAATGTTTTGATATTCTATATATTCAATTAAATCAGTAACTAATTTTATAATTTCACCATCGTCAGCTTGATTTATAAACTCAACAAAGGATTTTCCTTTTGATAACTTATATTGCGTTTGGAGTGGTATTCCAACAGAATTCAGCGTAAAATCATCAAATTCTGAATTACTAAAATTCAAAACATACCCACCATCATTAAAAAAAGTACTAATGAAATTTTTATCGTTAAAGCTAAGCAAACCCTTACACACCTCGCAGTCTTACTACATGTTTTAAGGATAACATCGACTCTTTATGCATCAAACGATATGCATAAAGAGTCATAACACTATAATTACTAATCAATCTTTATATCTAATAATGTCTTTTCAACTGTATCCACAAATAGATTAATAGATTTCAGGAAATCTTTTCCTGATTTATCAGCAATATTTATAAAACAAGCCGTTATTACATAAGGATTAAATATATCTGAATTTAAAGTGAGCGTCTCCGGTCTTTTGTTTAAAAAAGAAGGATACAGTAGAATTACTTTTTTACTATTTAATAATCTTGCATATGTAACAATTTGATAAATATCGCTATTATTAAAGATATTATAAGCTTTATTTTTAACATCTAAAACTCCATAAGCAGAAGGTAAATAGTCATAACTTTCATCTTCTACAAGATAACGATAAACGATATCCGGTTGATATTCTCTACTATCATAACAATTATCACTTTTTAGAATATCTGCAAATTTCTTGGAATTTTCCCATGTGAAAAACTCCCTTTTATCTGGAGTTTCTTTTAATATTTTAATAACAAAATCCTCAAATAACCTATCGAAATTTATAATAAAACTTTCTGTTCCAATTGTGTTTCCCACATCTTCATAATCTAATTGATCTATTATCATTGATGCGTAAATCAATGTATTTCGATACCTTGAAGTATTGGAATTAAAATTTATATTCTTTAATAATTCGCTACCATTTTTAACATTTGGAGATACATTTTCAAAATACATTAAAAGTTTTGTAGCAGTTGAAGTATATTTCTTTACATTTTTTAGTTTCATTAAAGCAGTAGCAATAAGTCTATTAATATCATTATTTAATGAGAGTCTTGATACCTTTGTGTCGACATATTTCTTTTTGTTTAAAAGATAATTCTTGTAGGTGCTGGGATAATGGACATTACCTTTAATAGTTCCAAGCTTTTCATTCGATATTCGATAGGACTGTATAATACCCAACTGAATATTTTTTTGAAGGTTTTCCAAAAAAAGCTCCGCAACATCTACCTCATTTTGGGCTTCTGAGATATCTAATACAGACGAACTATCAGAAGTCCTATACCCATAAACATATAAGTACATTCGAAAAATATGCTCGAATCCTATTTCATTATACTTTGGTTCCAAATTTATTTTGCGAACAGGTGTTACAAGATACCCAACATAGGATTGGCTTATAGTTAAAATAGAGTTGTTCTTTTCTTCTCTCGCCCATCTTATATTGTTCTTATGTACAAATTGTTCAAAATAACTAAATTCTTCATCCAATACATTTATAATTGTTTGTCCAGCAGTCTCAATTTTATTAAACATTCACTCACCTACACTTGAAACTCTGCTTGAAAAGCTATTTTAAATTCATCTATATCTTGAATACCATCTGCAAGGTTTTCACCAACTATAGTATTTATTGCATTAATATCATTAAAACTATATTCCACCAAAGTTGGTAATAGCACAAAATTAAATTGATTTTTAAACTCTTCAAAGTTCCAAATAAAGTCATCACCTGTTTTGTTTGGAATGAAATAAGATTGCCCTAAAATCAATTCGGAATCACCTAACGTTTCTAAAATTCTTTGATTTATAATTTTTAATATGTTACCTAGGTCAAAATCTTCAAGAATGACCTTTTCTGATAAAAAGTCGTAATTTGGTAATAAATTTATAAAAGCAAAACGCCTTCTGATTGCTAAATCTAAAAATGCTATGTTTCTATCACTAGTATTCATCGTTCCTACAATATATAAATTATCGGGAATGTTTAATTCTTTAATTCCTTTAATTGGACGTGAAAGTTTTACCGAATATCCTCTATCTAAAGTAAGGATTGTCTCACCAAATATTTCTGCAATATTACCTCGATTTAATTCATCGATTACAAATAGGTATTTATTATTTTTATCCTGCTTTGCTTTTTCTACAAAGTCTAAAAACAAGCCTTTTTGAGTTGAAACAATCGTTGCATTTTGGTCATTTACCGTCAACGTCTCAGATCCTATAAAATCTTCATAAGAATAGTTAGCGTGAAATTGAACCATTTCTGTTTCTGCAAACTCTCCACTATTTTTTAATAGATTGGTGTATCTAGATTTCCCAACTCCAGGAACCCCCGTCAATACAATTTGCTTTTTATAAAGTAGCGTATCTAGTATTTCCTTATCTGAGGGATTATCACCACTTAAAGCTAAATATTGTGTCGTTTCTTCTTTGGTCAATAGATTTTGTTGGTACTCCTCTGAAGTACTGATTGATTCAACCTCAGGTTGTTTTTTAGTATCAAACTCAAACTTATCTCTTATTTCCGAACCTTTGATAATAGTTTTAGAAGGTGCAATTCTATTAAAAGATATATCATCATCAAAAAGCCATAAAAAATCCTTTTTATTTATTTTAAATAACTTTTTAATCACTTTTTCTAATACACGTGTAAATTCTTTTTCATTCGGTTCATGTTCAAATTCAAATCTTGTAAAACGAAGCACCCATGCAGTAAAATGCGATAATGATATCCTATTCCCTTTAAGATAATATTCTTCTAATATTTCTTGATAGTTATGTTTTAATGTTAAATTTGAATTATTATCCTCATAGATAGGGATATTGAAATTTTTCTTTTCTATTGTGTCCTTAATTCTACCAATAATTCTAGTAAATTCTGTAGCTGGTTGATATAACTCAAGTTTTCTAAAACCGTTCGGGAACATCAACACTTTACTTTTAGGTTTCTCAGTTGAATCAAATAATCCACCTAACATCCACAATGACTTTAAGTAATCAGTTTTTTGCTCTTCAGAAAGACTTCCACTTTTGTATGTTACCGGAAACGAGTGGGAAATCCCAATTCTTTTAGACAATAGAAAAAGAAACAATGAAGAGTCAGGATCCACTTGAAGATTTTCAAAATAATCTATTGAGTTTAAAACATTTTCTTTTGAAATATAATAATTCAATTTATCTCACTCCATATAATAAATTTAATATCCCGCTTCAATTAGCTGCTGTACTATAGATTTACCAATAATCTCTCCTAATTTGGGTGGAACAGCATTTCCTATAATTGTATATTTAGCTGATACTGAATCTCCGACAAAAATGTAATTATCGGGAAATGATTGAATTCTAGCAATCTCCCTGACAGAATATCTTCTATCCTCCAAAGGATGTAAAATCCCACTATTTTCAGGGGTACTAGCAGCTGTGATTGTTCCATTAATCTCATTTCTAGCAAACCTTCTATAGAAATTAGGAGAACGATATTTTTTCATATTATCCCTAATCTTTTTTAATCTCTCAGGTAAATGTTCGTATGGGATGTCTTTCCATGAACCTCCCTCAGGAATGAATGGGACTAGTTTCTTGCTCTGAGGAGACAACTCCCACACCTCATTTTGATTAGGTAATCCTTCAACACCTTTTAATACATATCCTACAGTTAACTTTTCAGGATCATAATCAATTGGTTCTGGAAATTCATAATCAATGTTTATATCGCTTCTAATGCCGATAATTATAACTCGAAATCTATTTTGTGGCACTCCATAGTTGCTAGCTTTTAAAAGTTTATATTTAACTTTATAACCAGGCTCTGTGTTTTCTAATAGAGTAACAATAGAATCCATTAATTTGGAGCCATCTTTATTTTTCATAGATAATAAGCCACGAACATTTTCCATGATAACAACTTTTGGCTTTTTGGCATTTATAACCTTTAATACTTCCAAATATAAATTTCCTCTGTCATCTTTTGTACCTAATCTGTTACCTGCACTTGAAAATGGTTGACAGGGAAAACCAGCTACAACTACATCAGCATTCGGCATATCGTTAGCATTAATTTTTGTGATATCTTCTTCAGTTATCTCTCCGATATTAGCACGATAATTTTCAATTGCTGGTTTTAGAATATCATTAGCAAACACTATGTTAAATCCAGAATTAATTAAACCTAGATCTAACCCTCCTGCTCCACTAAATAATGAAATAGTATCTAGTGACATTGATAAATCTTTTTTTTCATTTACATACTCAACAATATCTTCTAATCTACAATCTAATGTTTTACAAATACGACCTAATATTTCCATACTTACATTTTGATTTTTACTTAGACGTGATAGTGTTTGATTAGTTATTTTTGCTCTATCTCTCAATTGAGTTTTATTAATATTTTTCTCTAATATTAACTTCCATAATGGTTTATAAGAAAATGCCAATTCACTCACTCTTTCTAGAATAAAATTCTCTATTAATAGAATATCACATTTGGATATCAATTCAAAACGAAAACATCTGTTCTGTCAACTCCCCCCACCCAAAAGTCATCCTATCAACTCAACCCTACCTTTACTGAAAACTACTCTTCCTTTTCAGCAAAATAAAAATAAGATTCCCCAGCTTGGACATTCTCCAAAACCACTGGAAAACCTTATTCTATCAACACTTCAACTACTCTTACTCATCCACCCTAGACATCAATGCTACCAACTCCACATGTGCTGTTTGTGGGAACTGATCGACTGGCAAGATAGGTTGGGTGACATCATATCCAAGTTCCATGAAACTTTGCAGATCACGAACTAAAGTTGCCGGATTACAGCTGACATAAACGATTTTTTGTGGTTGCATCTTGGTTGCACTTTCGATCAAACTTTGCGTCAAACCTTTACGTGGCGGATCGACCATGATCACATCTGGCTTGATCCCTTGTTCTTGCCAAGTTGCCATCCAGTCCTCGGCATTACCAACTTCAAATTCTAAGTTATCCAAATTATTTAAAGCTGCATTTTTCTTAGCATCCGCGATCGCTGCTTCAACGATCTCGACCCCATATACTTTTTTAGCATGCTTGGCCATAGACAGTGAGATCGTCCCGATACCACAGTAAGCATCAATAACGGTCTCACTTCCGGTCAAACCGGCACGCTTGATCGCCTCTTGGTAAAGTTTTTCGGTTTGCGTTGGGTTGACTTGGTAAAACGATTTTGCTGAGATCTCAAATTTAAGCCCATTCAACTGATCGGTGATATATTCTTTGCCCGCTAAAACCTGGGTCTTGTCGCCTAAGATCACATTGGTCTGTTTAGAATTGATATTTTGTTGCAAACTCACCACATCAGGACAAGCTGCCATGATCTCATTTACGATCGCTTCTTTATTTAGTAGCTTATTAGTCCGCGTCACCAAGACGACCATCACTTCTTTAGAATAATGTCCACGCCGTACCATGATATGCCGTAAGATCCCACTGTGTGTAGCTTCATCATAAGCTGTCACTTGATTTTTTTGTAAGATCGCCAACACTTTTTGGATCACTTCATCGATCCGCTTATCTTGGATCAAGAAGTCTGTTAGTGGCAAGAAATTATGGCTACCGCGCTTGAAAAAGCCAGCTGTCAATTTCCCATCAAGCTCACGGACTGGGACTTGGGCCTTGTTACGATAGGCATATGGTTCTGCCATCCCCAAAGTTTGTTCGACTGCTAGATCAGCTAGATGTGCCTTTTGCAACAGATCACTGACTAATTTTTGTTTGAATTTCAATTGAGCTGGATAAGCTAAGTGTTGTAATGGTGCGATCCCCGTTTGTGAATAAGCTTTGCCTTTCCCCGTGACCCGCTCAGGACTGGTCGTTAAGCGTTCGATAACTTTAGCATAACCAAAATTTTTGCCGACCTTTAACACATGGAGTTTTACTTTTTCACCAGGCAAAGCATCATCACAAAAAAGTGAATATCCTTCGACTTTAGCGACACCCATTCCTTGGTAAGTCAGATCCACGATCGTCGCTTCTAATTTTTGATTTTTAACTACAGGTAATTTCCGTTTCATTACTGATCCTCGTTTACTTTGATTTTAGTTGTCACTATCTATTCTACCAAGTCCAAGCTGACAAAAAAAGTAGCCTATCCCTTTAGTGCTAGTTTTAGAAGACGTAAAAGTTGTTTTTGCTCGGCCAGATCTAACTCAGCTAAAGCATCAGCGTGGGCTTTTTCTAATTTAGGTGTGATCTGTTCATAGATCTGACGCCCATTTTCTGTCACAAATAGCTGCTTTGCTTTACCTACTTGTTTTCTTTTGATCAGATCCAGTCTTTCCATCTTTGTGATGATCTGGGTGATATTTCCCTTAGTGACGACCAAGGTAGTAGCTAACTCCTTTTGAGTACGTCCAGTATGGTTATATACATAATTTAAGATATCGTATTGTGCGTTAGTTATGCCAACTTGCTGTAAAACTGTTGCACTGTTAGCTAGTAGTTGGCGCTGAAGTTGGCTAACTCGCATAAAGATCAAACTCTCGCGATTCATATTATCACCCCTTACAATTAGTAAATTTATATATAAACTATATTTTTGTCAACTATCATTGCAAAAAAAGAGTGGCGTACCACTCTTAAGGCTTATCATGTTTTTGATGCCACGCCTTGATCTGTTCTAGGCGTTGTTTGAAACGGATCTCATTTCCTTGCTCAGTTGGCAGATAATAAGTATGCCCCACTAAATTATCCGGCATCGTTTGCATTGTAGTCAGTTTGTCCTTGGTAAAATGCGCTAACTCATAACCTTTGCCATAGCCTAATTCTTTCATCAACTTGGTCGTCCCATTTCTGATCTGCAGTGGCACCGGTTCATTTAAAGTCTGTTTGACATCTTTAGCAACTCTGGTAGTCGCTTTATAAACAGCATTAGATTTAGGTGCCAAAGATAGATAGATCACTGCTTGTGTCAAATGTACATTACATTCAGGCATTCCGATAAATTGACACGTTTGAAAAACATTAACAACTAGATTCAGGGCATTGTTATCAGCTAAACCGATATCTTCACTGGCAAAACGCAACAAGCGCCGGGCAATATATAACGGATCTTCACCACCAGCTAGCATCCGATTCAACCAATAGATCGCTGCATCAACATCACTATTACGCATGGATTTATGCAGAGCTGAGATCAAGTCATAATGGTCTTCACCGTTCTTATCATATTTGAGTGTCTTTTCCCCTAAAACTTGACTCAACAGATCATCACTTAGTTCTAAAGTTCCATCTTGGCTGACATTTCCATTATCAACTAGCATCTCTAATGTATTTAAGGCATTTCGCGCATCCCCGTCACTAAAGATCGCGATCTGCTCTAATAATGTCTTTGAAGCAGCGAGCTCTTTTTCAAAGCCTACTCGACAAGCACGGTCCAACAGCTCAACTAATTGTTCTTTCGTCAGTTGCTTTAAGACAAAGACTTTCAATCTGGATAAGAGCGCTGAATTGATCTCAAAAGATGGATTCTCTGTCGTTGCCCCGATCAAGACGATACTGCCATTTTCCACAAACGGTAAAAAAGCATCTTGTTGCGCCTTATTGAAACGATGGATCTCATCTACGAAAACGATCGTCTTTTGTCCATAAGCAGTATTAGCTTCGGCTTCTTGCATGATCTTTTTGATCTCTTTGATCCCACTGGTGACCGCACTAAATGAGATAAAACCTGCTTTAGTCTGCTTAGCGATAACTTGAGCCAACGTCGTCTTTCCCACACCAGGTGGGCCCCACAAGATCATCGAAGTCACTCGATCTTGCGTGATCAATTCTCGTAAGATCTTACCCGGTCCCAATAAATGCGTCTGCCCGAAAACTTGCTCTAAATTCTCTGGTCGTAAACGACTGGCTAGCGGTTCATTTACTTGGTCCTCAAAGATCGATCCTTGTTGCATGCCCTCACCTCCGTTTATCTGTCGTTTCCATTTTATCATACCGAACATTAGTTTGCAAAAAACAAAACTAACATACTTGCTCTAACAAAAAAGCAGCTAGTCACCTTGAAGTGAACTATAGGGCAAGCTAAATTTAAATAAAAAACTCGCTGCTCCAGATCGAAACAACGAGTTCTTAGTTACTTATCTAATTTGATATTGTCAGATTCATCAAGTTCTTGAACACCATCAACAAAGTTTTTCTTGGCTTCGTCCATACCTTCATCTTCTTTGACTTCTGTGATCGCCCGCTTTGGGATCGCTTGGGTATTGGCAAAGATCTCAATATGGCGCTTCAAGTTCTTGAATTTCATCGGCGCATCCCCACCGTATTCACCATCAATATTGATCATCATTTTTTCATCGACTGGCTTAGCGACCAATTTAGAGGTTTTAACATAGAGGATATTAGCGTCGTTGATGTGTTTACCACCGTTTAAGACCATTGTGATCAAGCGCATCATTTCTAATAGATTACTCGTCTTGACCACGATCAAGGTAAATTTTCCGTCGTCTAAACTGGCATCAGGTACGATCTGCTCAAAGCCCCCAACTGAATTAGTCAAAGCTAAGAAAAACATTGATGCTTTACCATCGTAAACACCATCATCATATTCAAGGTGCATATTGATCGGTTTGACCCGAGGCAACAGCTCAGCCCCTTTAACTAGGTAAGCTAAATAGCCAAAGAGCGTCTTGAATTCAGATGGCACTGCATATGTCAATTCACTCAAAAGACCACCGGCAGCAATGTTGACAAAATACTTATCATTGGCCCGTCCGATATCCATCTTGACCGTTTTACCATTGGCGATGACTTTAGCCGCTTCGATCGGACTTTCTCGCGGTATCTTTAAAGCCCGCGCATAGTCATTGGTCGTACCGGCGGGAATGATCCCCAACTTTGGCCGGTGTTTTAGCGGGGCGATCCCATTAACAACTTCATTGATCGTACCATCACCACCAGCTGCAATGATCAAGTTAAAGCCTGCTTGAGCTGCCCGTTTAGCTTCATTTTGAGCAGAATTAGGCTCAGGCGTCGTTGCAAAGGCACTCGTTTCATAACCAGCACGTTCTAAAATATTTAAGATCTCAACTAGATCATTTTTTAAAGCTTCACGTCCAGACGTCGGATTATAAATAATTCGGCAACGCTTTTGCATAATTATTCCCTCTTGGCGCAATTCGCGTCTATCTTTCCTTTAAACTTGCCATCAACAATTTATTGACAACTTTAGGGTTAGCTTTACCGTGGGTCTGTTTCATGATGTTCCCTACTAAGAAGCCAACTGCGCGATCTTTACCATTCTTAAAGTCTTCGATCGATTGCGCGTTGTTGTCCAATACTTCATCGATGATCGGTTGTAATTTAGCTGGGTCAGATAATTGCACCATACCTTTTTCTTCGACCCATGCTTTTGGTTCAGTATCATTTTTGATGATCTCTTTAAAGACCTTTTTAGCGATCTTAGATGAGATCGTTTCGTCTTGGATCAACTTGATCATTGTTGCCAAATGTTCTGGTGTCAAGGCCGTTTGACCTAACTCAACTTTTTGAGCATTCAAATAAGCACTAACTTCACCCATCAACCAGTTAGCCGCTAATTTAGCATCCGCTCCTGCAGCTACAGTTGTTTCGTAGAAATCAGACATTTCTTTTGTTTGAGTCAAGACACCTGCATCATATTCAGTAATGCCCCAGTCGTTGACATAACGTTTACGACGAACGTCAGGCATTTCTGGGATCGAATCTTTGACCTGTGCGACCCATTCATCAGAAATATGGATCGGTGGTAGATCAGGTTCTGGGAAGTAACGATAATCGCTCTTACCTTCTTTGACACGCATCAAGATCGTTTCACCACTTGGTTCATCAAAGCGTCGTGTTTCTTGTTGGATCTCACCACCAGCTAGCAAAACACGTTCTTGTCGCTTAGCTTCGTATTCCAAACCTTTTTTCACGTGTTCAAAGGAGTTTAGATTCTTCATTTCCGTCTTAGTCCCAAACTTAGTTGAGCCGATCGGACGAACTGAGATGTTAACGTCAGCTCGCATTGAGCCTTCTTCCATCTTCACGTCGGATACCCCTGTAAATTGAATGATCTGACGTAAACGTGTCAAGTATGCATAAGCTTCTTCTGGCGAAGCGATATCTGGTTTAGATACGATCTCGATCAATGGAGTGCCTTGACGATTTAGATCGACATAAGAATAACCATCGCCGGCATGCGTGTTTTTCCCCGCATCTTCTTCGACGTGCATCTCTTCGATCCCGATCTTCTTTTTAGTTCCATCTTCAAGCTCGATCTCAAGCCAACCATCGTGACCGATCGGTGTTTGGGCTTGTGTGATCTGGTATGCCTTTGGATTATCTGGATAGAAGTAGTTTTTGCGATCAAAGTGGATATCCCGTGCGATCTCACAGTTAAGTGCCAAGGCCGCACGCATCCCATATTCCAAAGCACCCTTGTTCAATTGTGGCAAGACCCCTGGGTAGCCCCAATCGATAACATTAGTATTCGTGTTTGGTTCTGCCCCGTAAACTACTGGTGCGGGAGAATAAGCCTTGGAGTTTGTCTTCATTTCAATGTGGACTTCAAGTCCGATCGTTGTTTCAAAGTTCATTAGTTTTGCCCCCCGATCGTTGGTACTTGTTTGTGGAAGTCGGTTGCTTGTTCAAAAGCATAGCCCGCTTTATACATCGTATCTTCTCTAAATTGTGGTGCGATCAACTGCATTCCGATCGGTAAACCATTAGAGAAGCCAGCAGGAAGCGACATCCCTGGTAGGCCAGCCAAGTTTACCGGGATCGTCAAAATATCATTCATATACATCGTGATCGGATCATTGATCTCATCACCGATGCCATAAGCTGTAGTTGGTGCTGTTGGTCCTAAGATCAGGTCATAGTCGCTAAAGACCTGTGCAAAGTCTTGGCAGATCAAAGTTCTTACTTGAGCAGCTTTCTTGAAGAAGGCATCATAAGTTCCAGCAGAAAGTGAGAATGTCCCTAACATGATCCGACGTTTAACTTCATCACCAAAACCTTCAGAACGTGAACGCACATAAACATCTTCTAAGTTCTTAACATCTTGTGCTCTAAAGCCGTAACGGATCCCATCAAAACGCTGTAAGTTAGATGAAGCTTCAGAAGAGGCAATGATATAGTATACTGGGACTCCATACTTGCTGTGTGGCAAGGAAACTTCGTCAACTGTTGCCCCCAAGCTTTCAAATGTCTTGATCGCTTTTTTGATCGCTTCTTTAACATCTTTTGCGACACCTTCACCAAAGTATTCTTTTGGCACTGCGATCTTCATCCCTTTGATATCACCATCCAAGCCTTGTGTAAAGTCAGGTACTTCACGATCAGAGCTTGTAAAATCACGACTATCACGACCGCTGATCGCATTTAAAACATAGGCATTATCTTTGACTGTGCGTGTCAATGGTCCGATCTGATCTAAGCTAGAAGCAAAAGCGATCAAGCCGTAACGCGAAACACGACCATAAGTAGGTTTGACCCCAACGATACCATTATATGCTGCTGGTTGGCGGATCGAACCACCTGTATCTGAACCTAAGGCAGCTAAAACTTGACCCGAAGCAACAGCGGCCGCTGAACCACCAGAAGAGCCACCAGGGACCTTAGTTTGATCCCAAGCATTCTTAGTTATCTTAAAGGCTGAGCTTTCAGTCGAGCCCCCCATAGCAAATTCATCCATGTTGACTTTACCCACATTGATCATTTGAGCAGCAGCTAATTTTTCCATAACTGTTGCATCATAGATCGGGTCAAAGTTTTCTAACATCTTGCTGGCAGCCGTGGTCCGCAAGCCTTTTGTCACGATATTATCTTTGATCGCGATCGGGATCCCGGCTAAAACATTAGCTGGATCGATCCCATTTTGGTCAAGTTCTTTAGCTTGCTTTAAAGCAGCTTCTTCATTTAAAGCTAGGAAAGCAGCGATCTGTTGATCACGGTCTTTGATCGTCTTGAAAGTCTCTTTTGTCAACTCCTCTACGCTCAAATCTTTGTTGACCAATTTTTCATGTAAACTGGTCAGATCAGTTGTAAAATAATCCATGGGCTAGCCTTCCTCACTTTCATCAATAATCGCTGGCACTTTGATAAAGCCATCTTTTCTTTCAGGTACATTTTCCATCAACAATTCACGATCGGTCCCCTTAACTGCAATATCTTCTCGCATTACATTAAAGGCATCCGTCACAGTTGTCGTTACCGGCACATCTGTCGTATCGACTTCACTTAGTTGTTGTACCATATTGATGATCTGGTCCATTTGACCGGTGAATTTTTGTAATTTCGCATCGCTAAATTCAAGCTTTGCCAAACTTGCAACGTGCTTTACTTCATTTGCGCTGATCGCCATCTTCATCCTTCTTTCTTGCATATCTGCTTAATATTTTAGCATAGATCTGCTGACATTTTTATAGTCGATTTTATTCTAATCATCAAAGACATGGGTATAAAAGCTCCCACTATCTTTTTCACGAGCTAGAAAGGCTTGAACTTCCCCATCTGAGCCTTTGATCGTGATATCGATCGGAATATCACCTGGCAAGTAAGTCTTTGCCATCTGAGAGACAAACTGTGTAAAGCTTCTGATCTCAGTTTCACTGTAAAATTGAGTCGTGATCTTAACATGTAGTTCTTGGAGTGATTTATTCTTATACTTAGCTTGAGCTGTTACCCCAGCTAAGTTAGGGAAAAAGCTTTGCGTCTTATTTTTGAAAGCATTGAATGAACTTTCATCATTATCGTTGACTGCACCATTTGCTGATGTTGCTGGCAAGACTGAGGTTTGGAGGTCGGTTTCTTTCCAACTTCCCAAAGTATCGCCATCACTCACACTATAAGCGTAGAAAGTTCCCCCGACCAAGCTATCATTAGGGGCTTGTTCATACATACAGATCAAGATCGGTACATCTGAAGCTCCAGCGAGTTTTCTGACCCGCTTCAAAACTTCAGCTGCCGCCTTTTTTCCCTCTTCTTCCATTTTTTCCTTGGAGATATTAGTGGTGTACATCGCACCATACTGTTCTTTTTGGTAATAATCCTTACGATTCATTCCGATACCGATCGTGATCCCAGCTAATTCTAGTTTTCCATCGGTCTCTTTCATGTAATCTTGTTCTTCGATCTGTTGGATATAGATCGGATTCCGTTTGTCTGCGTCTTTTTCTCCATTATCTTCAGGATTTAGACCAGTCGGATTATCTTTTGATCTACGCCCTAACCAATCTTGAACAGTGCCTTTGGTCAGCAACTGTCCTTCACGGAAAATGTAATCTTTAGTAGGAAATTCTTCTTTAGATAAAGTCGTCATGCCACTTTCAAAACTCTTTAGATTCAACATATTTTCTGAATTTTGAATGATCCCGACACCACGCGCCTTACTCGTCAAATAACGCCCATTTTCGATCACACCTTGATAATCAGAGGTATCCGCTTGCCCCGTAGTTTGGTAACCTTTATTGGATCGTTGCGTTGCTTGCGTGACTGAATTGCCAGAGCCACTCCCTAAATTACCACAGGCTGAAAGTAACATGGTCCCTGCACATAAGCTAACTAATGCTAAATACTTCTTTCTCATCAATTGCCTCCTGTTTGCCGTAAAAATTCATCTTCATCAATAATTTTTATTCCTAGTTCTTGGGCCTTAGTCAATTTGCTACCAGCATCGTGCCCTGCAACTAAAAGGTCGGTCTTTTTTGAAACGCTCCCTGTTACTTTAGCACCATGCGCCTCCAAGAGCTGTTTAGCTTGCGCCCGCTTAATCTTATCGAGTTTTCCCGTTAAGACTACAGTCAAACCATTTAAGGGATCTGCGGCTGTTTGTTTAGCTAGCTCTTCTGCGCTTTGACCTAGGAAAGTTAAATTAACACCAGCAGTAGCAAATTCTTCCAATAACAGCTCGACTTGTTCATTTTCAAAATATGTCACCACAGCATCAGCGATCGTTTCACCGATCGAGTCGAGTTCTACGATCTCTTCTACTGTTGCTTTCTTTAAAGCGTGGATCGTCTTAAAGTGTTGGGCCAAGATAAATGCTGCTTTGGCTCCTACATGCCGGATCCCTAAACCAAACAACAAGCGCTCCAATGAATTAGCTTTACTCTGTTCGATCGCTTGTAATAGGTTATTAGCTGATTTTTCTTTGAATTTATCTAGCGTCAACAATTCATCAAAGGTCAAATTATATAGCCCCGCCGCATCTTTGATCAATTTCTTGTCGAAGAGTTGTTCGATGATCCGTGGGCCTAAGCCATCAATATTCATCGCATTTCGCGACGCAAAGTGAGTCAAACTTTCTTTTAAGAGTGCGGGACACTGCGGATCGATACACCGCAACGCAACTTCGCCATCCAAATGAACGAGTTTTGCTCCACATTCAGGACATTCTTTTGGGATCACATAAGGTTCACTGGAAGCTGGACGCTTAGCCAACACAACTTCTGAGATCTCTGGAATAATGTCACCTGCTTTGTGTAATTTGACAGTATCACCTAAGCGGATATCTTTTTGTTTTAGATAATCAGGATTGTGTAAGGAAGCTCTTGAAACCACGGTCCCCGCTAAGGTCACTGGATCCATCACTGCCGTTGGGGTCACCACTCCAGTCCGCCCCACCGTCCATTCGATCTCACGGACGATCGTTTCTTGCTCATCTGGTGGAAATTTATAGGCGATCGCCCAACGGGGAACTTTGACTGTATTTCCAACTTCAGCATGAATCGCAAATGGATCGGCTTTGATCACGATCCCATCGATCTCATAAGCTAGCTTTGCCCGTTTAGCATGATATTCATCAATATAGGCATCGATCTCAGACATTTCGCTAGCCACGATCGCTTCTTCGTTGACTTTAAAGCCCCATGCTTTTAATTGCGCTAGAGCTTGACTTTGGGTCGTGATCCCAAATTTTTCAGGTTCCATCAAGTAATACATAAAGACACTTAAATTACGCTTGGCTGTTTCTTTGGTATCTAATTGCCGTAATGAACCAGCCGCAGCATTTCTTGGATTAGCAAAGACTGTTTGACCTTGTTCTTCACGAGCTTTATTCAATTTTAGAAATGAATCTTTAGGCATATAGCATTCACCACGGACCTCAACGTCGATCGGTTCACTTAAACGTAACGGGATCGCCTTGATCGTTTTTAAGTTTTCCGTGATATCTTCACCGATGATCCCGTTACCACGTGTCGAACCCTTGACAAAGACACCTTTTTTGTAAACTAACGAGATCGCTAAACCATCGATCTTTAATTCACAGCTATACGCAAAAGTCGTTTTTACATTTTCCTCTAATTTTGCTTTGAATTCTGCTAGTTCTGCTTTGGAAAAAACATCGCCTAGCGAAAGCATCGGGATCTCATGTTCGACCTTCTCAAAACCGCTTAAAACTTGACCGCCGACACGTCTAGTAGGTGAATCATCAGTTATAAGCTCAGGATACTTAGTTTCAAGCTCGACCAAACGCTGATAGGTAGCATCATAAACATGATCTTCCACTGTTGGTCGATCCAACACATAGTATTCATGGCTCCATTTATTCAATTGCGCACGTAGATCTTTGACTTCTTCTAAAGTCTTTGCTTCCATCTCTTTTACCTCTTTTTAAATCTTAGTGATCGGTGCAAAGGCCGCTAATAGTCGCTTGATACCTTGGCCTGCAAAGGCGATATCAAGTTCGATATCTTCACCACTACCACTGACCTTGACCACAGTCCCTGTCCCCCAAGCTTTATGGGAAACTTTATCACCGATATTCCATTGTTTCTTTTCAGCTCCAGTTCCTTGGCTTTTTTCAACAGTTCCAGCGGGTTTACGGTAAACTGGCTTCTTAGCAAAAGGAACATCGACTTTGGTTTTTGGTTGATAATTAGCTAAAGTTTCGTTATCACTTTGCAACAATTCATCAGAGATCTCACTGATAAAGCGTGAAACTTGGTTGCTTTGGCGTCGTCCATATAGCATCCGCGAAAAAGCATTTGATAAGTAGAGTTCTTCTTCGGCTCGTGTGATCCCGACATATGCCAAGCGTCGTTCTTCTTCGAGCTCACTTTCATCCATCACAGCACGACCTAATGGGAAGATCCCTTCTTCTAAGCCCATCAAAAAGACCGTTGGAAATTCCAACCCTTTTGCGGCGTGCAACGTCATCAAAGTCACTTCATCTGGATCTTCATCAACGCTATCTTGATCAGAAACTAAAGCTAGATCAGCTAAGAAATCAACGAATGGATCACTATTTTCTTCTTCTGGTTCCCAGCTTTCATCAAATTGCTTCGTTACAGACATAAATTCTTCTAAGTTTTCTAGGCGACTTTGATCTTCGAGCGTATTTTTAGCTTGCAAGCTTTGTTTATAGCCCGATTCATCTAAAATGAGCTCCGTCAATTCAGTGATATTTTTAGTTTTCTCTAATTCATTAAACCGCCGGATCAACTTAGCAAAACTTTCTAATTGCGTAGCTGCCTTGCCACTTACTCCAGTCATAATGACATTTTCAGCTGCTTCGATCAAGGAAAGACCATTCATCTCAGCAAATGCCTGCAATTTAGCCAAGCTAGTTGCTCCGATCCCCCGTTTAGGCTCATTGGCAACGCGCGCAAAACTCAAGGAATCATTTGGATTAGCAGCTAAACGCAGATAAGCTAAAATATCCAAGATCTCTTTACGATCATAGAAACGGTGAGCTCCCACTAATTTATACGGGATATTAGCTTTCACAAAGGTTTCTTCGATCACACGTGACTGGGCATTTGTACGGTATAAGACAGCAAAATCACCATAATGCTTCCCTTCAGTGCGCATTTTTTGCTGGATCTGTTTAACGACATAAAAGGCCTCATCATTGGCATTATCCGCACGATAATAATGGATCTTTTCACCGTCAGCGTTTTGCGTCCATAAAGTTTTAGCTTTACGATTGATGTTATTTTCGATAACTTCATTAGCAGCTTGTAAGATCGTCTTAGTCGAACGATAATTTTGTTCTAACTTGATCACAGTCGCATCGGGATAATCTTCCTCAAAATTCATGATATTTTCCATGTTAGCCCCACGCCAACCGTAAATACTTTGATCAGCATCCCCCACAACACATAGATTACGATATGTTTGGGCTAACATGCTGACCAATTGATATTGAGCTTCGTTAGTATCTTGATATTCATCCACATGGATATAGTGGAATTTCCGTTGATAAAATGCCAATGTTTCTGGTGATTCTTTAAATAACCGGATCGTTTGCATGATGAGATCATCAAAATCCAAAGCTTGATTATTTTGCAACTGCTCTTGGTATAATTCATAAGCATCACTTACCACTTGTGAAAATGGATCAGTTGCATCTTTTCTTAGTTCTGCTGGTGTCTTTAAGTCATTTTTAGCGTTCGAGATCGCACTCAAAACGGCCCGAGGATCGAACTTTTTAACGTCAACGTTTAAATTATCCGCTAAAATGTGTTTCATTAAAGTCCGTTGTTCACTCGTGCTTGCGATCGTAAAATTGCGATCATAGCCGATCTTTTCGGCATCACGGCGTAAGATCCGTACACATAAAGCGTGAAAAGTCGAGACCCAAATATCTTCTGCACCTTCAGCGATCAACTTGTTGATCCGCTCACGCATTTCACGTGCTGCTTTATTGGTGAAGGTGATCGCTAAAATATTCCAAGGATTTACATTTTTTTCTTCGATCAAGTAGGCTACACGGTGGGTCAAGACCCGTGTTTTCCCACTACCGGCACCGGCCATGATGAGTAGTGGCCCCTCAGTGCAGGCTACAGCTTCTGCTTGCTTATCATTCATGCCATCTAATAAGTTTCTTGCTGTCAAAATTTTCAAATCCCCTCTAAAATTTTCAATCAATGCCTATTATAGCAAATATTACAGCCCTATTCTTTAAAATTACTTAAATCTTAGCAAACAAGATGCAAAAAGACGCCGATATAAATTACCGTGCGTCTCAAAAATCCTATTCAACTATTTCATTTTCGGCTGTGATCTCATCCCAGATCCCAGTAGCTTCGACTTGCTCCTTAGCATTTTTGCTCGAATCTGCGGTCACCAGGACATAACCTTCTGCTTTAACAGGATGAAGCGATTTAGGATAACGGAAATAATTATAATGCCAATTATCCTTTAAGACCCATTGTGTCCGCAAAGCATCCGTATCCTTAGTCTCGATCATTACCATCTCAGTCGGTTTTACCAAGTTAGGTTTAGCCAAAGGGATCTGCGCTAAGGCACGTAAATGTTGTTCAAACATTGAAACATCGGTAGCCTTATCAAATACATAACCTGAAGCATATAACGCAGGAATGATCCGTTTGATATACAAAGCACCACTCTTCGTCAAGAAAAATTCTGCTTGCAAGATCCCAACATAATCCAATTCTTTGACGATCTCAGCCGTCAAGCGTTTGACCTCAGTAGCGACTTCACCAGCTAAAGCTACCGGTGTCAAGGTCGCATGCAAATGGTGTTCGCGATAATAATCTTCTGCGATCGGAAAATACGTCAAGTTACCATCTTTATCTCGGGCTAAAGTCAGTGACAATTCCTTTTCATATGGGATCCATGACTCGAGAATATATGTTCCTAGATCGATTATATCTGCACACTTAGCAATATCTGTTTGCTTTTTGATGATCTGTTTACGATGCTTACCAAAGCCTTTTTGGATCGGTTTTAAAATACATGGATAACCGATCGAGCTAACTGCTTGATAAACATCATCTAAACTAACTATCGTAGCATACGGTGCAACATTGATATTTAGTTGTTCAAAGAAAGCCCGTTCCAATAAGCGATCTTGCGTGATCTCCAACGTATCACTACCTTGTGGGACTCGCGTGAAACGTTGCAAGAATTTGACCGCCTCAACGTCGATAGTTTCTGAGGTATAAGTTACTAAGTCACACCGTTGTGCAAAATCTTGAAGCTTTGTTTTTTCGTTCAACTTACCGACCATTTTTACATCAGCTTCAGCTAACACTGGATTACTTTCGTCTGAACAATAAACGACTACAGTAAAGCCCATTTTCTTGGCTGTCCGTGCTAACATGATGCCATTGGGATTGCCCCCGATGATCCCTAAAGTATCGCCTGGAAAAAGGATCTCTTGTTCCATTCTCTCACAACCTCTCGTATCACTAATACTCACTCTTTATTTTACCACATTACTCAGCAAGACAGTATTTTGACAATGTAAATTTTTAAAAATATATTTTGTGCTACCTAAACAAAAAAGCAGGTTTCTACCTGCTTTTTCCCTTTTATTCATCTACCTCTTCTAAAACACGCACTTGTTGCTTGATATCTTTTTTGGCTAGCCCTTCTCTACCTTTAAAGACCAAATTCAATAAGACCGAACTTAAACTTGCGACCACGATCCCATTACCTAAGAATAATTGGACTGTACGTGGTAAATTTTGGAAAATATTTGGATAGATCGAAACGCCCAGACCTAAACCGATCGAAACAGCCACAACTAAGATATTTCTTTGGTCGGTAAAATCAACACTGGCTAAGATCCTGATCCCTTGTACGCTGATCATCGCAAACATCACTAACATCGCACCACCTAAAACCGGTGTCGGGATCATTGTCGCTAACGCCCCAGCTTTAGGCAAAAGCCCTAACAACATCAAAAGTCCTGCCGACCAATAGATCGGACGCTTAGTCTTGATCCCTGAAAGCTCAAGTAAGCCAACATTTTGTGAAAATGTCGTATATGGGAAAGTATTGAAGATCCCACCTAAAATGACCGCCATCCCTTCAGCTCGATAGCCGAGTTTGAGATCTTTTTCAGTGATCTTTTTATTCAAAATATCCCCTAAAGCAAAATAAACACCCGTCGATTCGACCATAGAAACCAAGGCGATAATGATCATCGTAACAGAAGATGACCATTCAAAGTGAGGCACCCCAAAGTAAAAAGGTTGTGGTACGTGGAACCACGGCGCTTCATGTAACGGTGCCAAAGAAACTAATCCCAGCGCTGCAGCTACTAAACTACCGCTCACTAATCCTAATAAGACTGCGATCGAACTTAAAAAGCCCTTTGCAAAGACTTGGATCGCTAAAATCAAGATCACTGTCACAAAGCCTAAAGTGATGTTGGTCAGTGACCCAAAATCTTTAGCACTAGCATTGCCACCACCAATATTTTGGACTGCGATCGGGATCAATGTCAGACCGATAACAGTGATCAGCGTTCCTGTCACTACCGGCGGAAAGAGACGTTTGACTTTAGAAAATTGGCCTGAGACCAAACAAACAAAGATCCCAGCTACGATGATCGCCCCATACATCATCTGGATCGTAAATTGGCTCCCGATCATTTTTAACGGTTCGACGGCTTGGATCGCACAGCCTAAAACAACGGGTAGACCGATCCCAAAATATCGATTACGCATGAGCTGAAGCAAAGTTGCTAACCCACACATAAAAATGTCGATCGAAACTAGATACGTCATCTGTTCGGTGTTAAAACCTAGGGCTGTCCCGATCAACAATGGGACCGCCACCGCTCCAGAATACATCGCTAATAAATGCTGTAATCCTAGTAAAGCCGCCTGACTGTTATTTGCTTTTTTCATCGTATTATTCCCCCACAAAGTGCACTTTACCGTCTTCAAAAGAGGCAATCTGTGCAAGTGATTCCAATCTTACCCCGCGCTCTTTGATCAATTTAGCCCCATCTTGGAATGACTTTTCAACCACTACCCCAGCCCCAACGATATGAGCGTTAGCCTGTTGACAGATCTCAAGTAAGCCCAAGACTGCCTGACCATTAGCCAAGAAATCATCGATCACTAACACTCTGTCAGTCTCTGTTAAAAATTTTTGATCAACTGAGATCGTATTGGTCACTTTTTTAGTGTATGAATAGACCTCAGCCGCATAGACATCACTATCCAAGGTCGAAGGCTTTTTCTTTCGCGCAAAGACCACTGGAACATCCATCACAAGGCCAGCCATGATAGCTGGGGCAATTCCTGAAGCTTCGACCGTCAAGATCTTTGTCACAGCCTCACCTTTAAATAACCGTTCAAATTCTTGGCCGATCTCATACATCAACTGTGGATCGATCTGATGGTTCAAGAATTGATTGATCTTTAGTACATTTCCTGGTAAAACAACACCATCTTGTTTGATGCGTTCTTCTAGTAATTTCAAGCTATAGCCCCCTAAAAATAATAAAGACCAGACTTTAAATAACAAAAGTCTGGTCTCCTAACGTTTTTTACTCATAGTCCAAGATTTACGGTCTTGGGTAGAAACTCGCCAACCAGATTATGGCATTATATAAGTAACCTGTAGCTAGAATAGCATAACTATTTTTCGTTTTCAAGCTCAAATATTCGGTTTTTACCCCAAAACATCTGACCTGTATCATAAATCGTATTGATTTAAGTTGTACTGTTTGATCAAGGCGATCAACTTTTCGGCATAATTGGGATCAGTCGCATAACCTTGATTTTGTAATGCCCATGCTGCTTGTTCATAATTTTTAGCTTGCAGTACAGGCCCATAATGGTCGGTATTCCAGTCCGTTCCATTAACAAAAAGTTGCGTATGCGCCTTGACTGAGTCTTCCCAACTGCCATAGACCGCAAAAGTATCTCTGATCGTGGTCCATTGTCCATCAACATATTCTTGTGTCGTCATCAAAGACCCATTCGGATTTTTGATCCCAAATAAGTTATTATACTTAGCGGAAAGTTCGCTTTTGCCCCAATCGGACTCTAAGGCTGCTTGAGCTAATGTGATACTAGCTAAAACCCCGTATTGTCGCTGTTCTGCCTGAGCGATCGGAGCAAGTTGCTTGATAAAATTTTGTTTAGCTTGTTCATCATTTGAAATTGTCGCTTGCGGTGTCTCACCGATAGCAAAATATTTATCTGCCATGCCCGTAAGAAAAGTTACCGCTAGTAGCACTATAAAACCTAAAAAAAGTAACTGTGAGTAATTTTTCTTTTTTCTACGTGCCACAAAATACCGCCTTTCTAAAAAATCAAGAACCTACGCTTTTAATTTTCTCAGTAAAGGAAGCGCAACACTTGGAGCTATGATCGCTGCCAAAGCTGCTTCTGGTAAACCATTTGTTGCCACGACCCCCAGTAGATAAGGCAATAAAGCCGCCACATCCAAGGCATACATTGCGGGTGCTTGTCCTTGGTAAAAAAGATAGATCTGACCTAAAACTAACACTGTATTAGTCAATGAACCTAAAACTGCGGCGACCCCAGCCGCTAAGATCTTCGAAGATAAGCGTTTAGATAACCACATAAACGTATAACCAGCCACTACCCCGATCAAGATCCGGGGCAAAACAGAGACCAGTGGATTAGTAAATACGATCGTTGCCAAGGGACTCGTTGGCCAAACAAAGGCACGAATAAAAGTGATCATGCCCCAGACTCCTCCGACGAGCGCACCATCTTTAGGACCTAAAACGAGTGCAGCAACGATCACAGTGATGTGGATGATCGTCAAATTAAGTGGTCCGAGGGGAATATAGCCCAAAAATGGAATAAAATTTTGGATAATAATGATCGCTGTAAATAGTGCTAAAAAAGCGATCCGTTGCGTTTTTTTTCGTTGTTTCAAATTAAACTTCCTTTTTGTGATCTTTTTATAGATTATATTATCCCACGTTAAATATTACAAAAGAAATGTTTGCTGAGCACTTGCAAGTTTATTTTAGTCATTTTTGGCTACGATGCAAGGAATTTTCCAAAAATTTAAAAAAGTCAGTTCTAATGCTCAAAACACTAAAACTGACTCTAGATCACGCTAAATAAATTGTAAGATCGCCATCAAGATCGGTACTACGACTACAAATAAAACCGTACTCATTACGACCACATCGGTTGCATATTTAACATCCCCATGTGCTTCTTTGGCTAAAATAGGCAAGACAGCTAACATCGGAGTTGCCGATTGAACAACTAATGTTTGACGCATCAATGTCGGTAAGTCGATCCCAAAACTTGTGCCTGCTTTGATCAATAAGATCAACACGATCGGGGATAACACAAAACGCCCCAATAACGCTAAGCTCGAATCGCGTTCAAAGCGGAAATTGTTCAAACCTGCATCACATAATACGATCCCGATATAGATCAAGGATAATGGTGTCACCAAAGCTCCGACATAAGACAAAGTTTGACCCATAAAACTTGGTACGGGGATCTCTAATAGCAACCACACGATCGCAACGATAAAACCAACTAATGGCATTGGTAGGACCTTTTTCCAATTGATCTTATGAGCTTTCTTTTGACTCTTATCGACCGTTGGATCATCATTTGAGATCAAGTAAACACCAAAGGCCCAAGTTGAAACGGTATTGATGATGTAATAGATCAAGAAATAACTCATTGCCTTTTCGCCAAAAAGCGCATTGTTCAAAGGCATCCCGATAAAGATCGTATTGGCATTAACGACCGCATTCATAAAGATCCCGCGCCGACCTGGCTTGATCTTTAAGCCTTTAACTGCCAACCAAGCGATCACATAACCAATGATCACACCCAAAGCTGGAAAAATAATACCTTTTCCTAAACCTAAGAGACTTTCACGCGTCAAGTGATCCATCACACCCATAAAGATCGATGCTGGCAAAGCGATCTTGGTGATCAAAGATGCGATATTACCTCCAAATGAATCGGCAAACCAACCTGTTTTACGTAAAATATAACCCAGTGCCATGATCAATACGATCACAAGCACACTTGAGACGGAAGTTAAAAAAACTGCCATAATAATTCTGCTATATAAAATATGAACAAACGTAATCAAATATCTCAAATGATTACATTTGAGAAAGAAATATAGCTTTTCCTTTCCTAAATTTTATTTACTACCGTCAACGCTAG
>OFGO01000696.1_pt1 | contig 29592 bp, 22 predicted proteins | sample 1521761 | NCBI WGS metagenome assembly OFGO01 (sample SAMEA3504128, study PRJEB24116) | mouse gut metagenome | biome: mouse gut; feature: mouse-associated habitat; material: faeces | place: Denmark | collected 2011
TTCGATCAGCGTAAGTAATTTCTCGGAAGACTGATTTGCCTCTGTCAGTTTATTTACCTGTTTAATATTTGCCAATGGAGCCACCTCTCACGAATGCTGTCCAGGCATCCATATTCTGCCTGTAAATTATTTCTGCAACAATTAATTATCTGCCGCCATGATAGAAACCATTATGATTACTTTATCATGTTTTCTCATACTCAACAACTTTATATTTAATTTTTTCGTTTATTCTACACCAAAATACACGTTCCGCATCCCGCCCGGCAGAAACAGGACAGCAAAACAGCAGGGACTCCTCAGAATCTCTGCTGCCAGCAAACAATAGTAAACGAAATTTCTAATGTTGTTTACTGAGGGTTATATTCAATTGACGACATTAACCGGTTTCCCTTCCGTGAATGCCTTCAAATTTGAAACTGCAATGTCCATCAGCCTCTGCCGGCTTTCTTTCGGAGCCCAGGCGATATGCGGCGTGAGAATACTGTTATAACATCCCAGTAAGGGATTGTCGGGCAGGATGGGTTCCGTGGATACCACGTCACAGGCTGCCGCATATACCTTCTTCTCCCGCAGGGCTTTCGCCAGATCGTCCTCTCGGATCAGCGGCCCGCGGCTGGTATTGATCAGGATTACACCATCCTTCATCCTGGCAATATTCTCCGCGTTGATGATCCCTTCCGTCTCCGGAAAGAGCGGACAGTGCAGGGAGATCACATCCGATCCCGCCAGCAGTTCGTCCAACGAAACATAGCGGGCTGTTTTCTTTCCTTCCTCATTCGGAAACTGATCATAAGCCAGCACCTCCATCCCGAACGCCAGCGCCAGTTTTCCTACTGCCTGCCCGATACGTCCAAACCCAATGATTCCCATTGTTTTACCGGACAATTCCATGAGCGGGTATTTCCAGAAACACCAGTCGCTGTTATTCGACCATTCTCCCCGCTTCACCGCATCCGAATGTTCCGCAACATGATGGCAGATCTCCAAAAGCAGAGCGAACACCATCTGTGCTACCGCCGTTGTGCCATAGGTCGGGATATTGCAGACCGGGACACCATGTTCTCCTGCCGCTTTCACATCCACTACATTGTAGCCGGTGGCAAGTACGCCTACATACTTGATCTTGTCACACTTTTCAAATACTTCTCTGCCCAGCGGTGTTTTGTTCACGATGACAGCTTCCGCGTCCCCGATCCGCTCCACCACATCCTCTCCGGATGTCCTGTCATATACTGTCAGTTCCCCCAGTTCTTCAAATCCACTCCAGCTTAAATCTCCCGGATTCTCCGTATAACCGTCTAATACTACTATTTTCAATTTATCCTCCATTCCGAAACGGTTTCCGACCAGTTTCTATTCCACCATGTCCTCAATCTTCCAACAATGCCCAGGCTCTGTTGATCACCCGCTTTGTTCCGGCCAGGATCAGATCCCCGTCTTCTCCCTTCCAGGGTTTCACCTCGAAGGAAAGCACATACGGATCCTGAGGATTCAGAAAGCCTTCCTCCTTCAACACCTGGAAAAACTCCAGAAGCTGCTCCGTATCATTGGCACTTTCGGGATACCCAAATCTCGGATGCTGATCGCCGTAGGCCTCGCAGCCTTTCTTCACCACCGCATTCCCGATATGGAAATGCGTAATATAGGGACGCAGCGTGCGTACCACAAACCGGGAAGTCTCATAGGTGGTCGGAAAATGGGACAGATCCACAATTAACCCGAAATTACTGCACCTGCTTCTCATATCGGCGGCAAAAGCAGCCGCATAGGGCGCCGGTCCGATCAGGGAAGCCTTATCCATATCATAATCGAACACTTCCAGTTCCACGCTCATTCCCTTCGCAGCGGCGTAATTACACACATTCTGCGTGGTTTTCAAAAGCTGCCTGTAAGCCTCCTCTCTGGTCGCTTCCTCCCATTTACCGGCAAGAAAAGCAATGCCACGGGCACCAAGATACTCCGCTTCGTCCACCGCCTCGATCAGGGTCCGCTCCGCCTTTTCCCTGCCCGCTTCGTCAATATCATTGGGATTCAGTCCCGGACCCAAAAGTCTTGGCTGCGCCCCATAGCATACTCTCATATGCGCCTGCTCCAACATCTCTTTGGCTTTTGCACGTTTCTCGTCATCTGTAAACTGCGTCACCTCAAGAGCATCAAAATAATCGTCACAACCGAGGCTTTTAATGGAGGCGAGCACTTCATAATCCACCGGCGGATGGCTCATCCACTGGATCGTCCCGATCTGAAAATATTTATGGATAGAATCTTTCATCCTTACTTTCTCCCTTCTTCCTGTCTTTCTTCTCAACCTTTATAAATTCTCACGGCCTTTGCCAGGGCAAAGGCCATTTGCAGTAAATACAAAGACCTGGCTGAACTGTTACGTCTTTCTATCATTCATTTCCGTAATTTTATTCCACATTGCCTGATAGGACAGAGTCAGTCAGGCCGTTATGCTTCCGGAGCCCATGATTTCACTGCTGCGATGGAACCGCCCATATCACAGAGCTGTTCTTTCACACAGACAGCGTCGATGATGTACGTCTTTCCGGATACCTTCGCACGCTCCAAAGCTGCCGTCAGCTCCTGCGGTGTGAATACACGCTCACCCATGCAGCCAAACCCTTCCGCTACCTTCACATAATCCATCGTGCCATCCTGATTATAAGGCATTGATACCGCATACTCATAGCCATATGCCCCTTTCTGGTTCTGCCGGATCAGTCCCAGATTTGCATTGTTAACGATCACCACGATAACAGGCCTGTCAAATACGGCACAGACCGCAATCTCTTCCACCATAAAGGTAAAACCGAAATCTCCCAGCACCGTCACACTGTACCGCTCCGGATGGGCCACCTTTGCCCCAAATGCCGCCGGAATATCAAATCCAAGCGTCCCGGCTCCTCCCGACGGAAGGTAACGGCGCGGCCTGTCGATCTGCTGCAGCTGTCCGGACCAGATCTGCACGATACCGCAGCCGGTGGTAAACATCGTATCCTCATCAAATGCCTTGTTAATCTCATGGAACACACGATGAGGCATGATCGGCACCGTATCGTAATCGGTCCTGCGCGCCATCTTTTCCCGCAGAGCCGGAAGCTCTTTCACCCGCGGATTGTCGGAAGGGGCGAGACCCTTTCGCTCCGCCGCCTGTGTCAATGCACGGATTGCCAGCGCCGCATCGGAAACGATTCCCAGATCCGGCTCAAATACCTTGCCGATCTGCTTCGATTCAATATCGATATGTATGAACCTGCGTTCCCCGCGGTATACTTTCAGATCACCGGTATGCCTGTCGGAGAAGCGGCATCCGACTGCCAGAACAACATCCGACTCCAGCATATACTTATTTCCAACGGGCTGTCCCACCTGTATACCGGCATGACCGGCATTTAAAGGATGCCCCGACGGAATTCCACCCTTTGCCATATAGGTGGTTATCACGGGAATCTGATACTTTTCGGCAAAGGCAATCAGTTCCGGTTCGGACTCCGACAAGGTCACCCCGCCGCCCATGATAATGACCGGGCTTTTGGCAGACGCCAGCATGTCGATGGCCTGATCGATCAGTTCCTGATCCGGCAAAACCTGTTCAACTTCTTTCGCCTCATACTGTGCTATATCAAATTCCAGCTCTGCCATCTGCACATCCAGCGGGAAATCGATCAGCACCGGACCAGGCTTCCCGGCACGCATCAAATAGAAGGCCTCCCGCAGCATCTCCGGTACCTCTTCCGCCTTCATCGGACGAAATACCTTCTTGGTCACTGTCCCGGCAATGCTCACCATATCTACACACTGAAAAGGATCCATGGAAAGCTGCCAGGTATTGGCCTGACCCACCATAGCCAACATCGGGATTGAATCGATATTGGCCGTATAAAGCCCTGTCACAAAATTTGTCGCCCCCGGACCCGCGGTGCAGATCGCCAGCGCGATCTTATGGCCTGCCCGATAATAAGCGTCCGCCGCATGGGTACAGGCTTCCTCATGCCGCATCCCATAATGGCTGATGGGCGCATTCTCTAAATATTTGTATACCGCATTGATCCCTGCTCCCGGAATCCCGAAGGCGTCGGTGATTCCTTCCTTTACCATGATCTGAACTGCGGCTTCTCCTGCTGTTATCCTCATACTTTTGCTCCTCTCCTGTCTCAATTCGGAAGAATTTCGTCTTTCTCATTCTTTATAATTTACCGGTTCTGTCTCAAACCAGACATTCCCCTTCTCCAACGCTGCTCTCAACGTCCCATACGGCAGTTCCCTGACGTCGGCAATGCCCTGTAATGCACTGAGCGCTGCCGCCGTTCCGGCCGCCTGCCCCTGTCCCATACAGGACACCGTATTGCGGGTGGACATGTGAGCATCGTGATCGGATGTGATCATCATGCCAATGGAAAATAAATTGGTCAATTTCTTCGGCACGATAGCGCGATACGGAATCCCGTAAGTTCCTCCGTTCTTCACCTGAAATTTAGGCGCTTCATCATGAAAACCGTAGGTAAAGATATCATCCGCGAAATGCGTTGCGTTAATGATCTCTTCATTGCTCAGATCATATTCGCATTCGATACAGCGTGCCCGGCGGATGGTGATGGCCGGAGCCGTCCTGGCGATAAATGCGTCCTGGCTTCCGGGAATCACATCCTTAAGCAGCTTTAAGGCTCCCTGCTGTCTTCTGCGCAGCTCAAACTCCGCGTCCGAGAGCGCTTCTGCCTTAACCGGGCTCTCAGGCATCATATAATTAAGTTTAATAAACATAAAGTAGTTGTCATGCAGTGTGGTCGTAACCGTATGCATACCAAGTGCGCGGGCACGGGCTCCAAAATCTCCCGGCAGATTCTCCCAGTTGCCGTCCACGCGGATCAGCTTTCCCTCTCTGCCGTCTCTCGGCCCGTAAGCATATTCCTTCAGCGCACCATTTTCCTTCAGGAAACTGTAATAGCTGTCAATATCGATACCACCGATGCCCATGCTGTTGGCAACCGCATAGTCATTCGGCTCCGTGTAGGGCGCACCGGCGCGGGCCGACAGGTCGCCATAGCCTGTAGCATCGATGAACACCCTGCCCATAAGCGCTCCACAACCCTCATGGGATTCCGTGATAATGCCCTTAATGCTGTTACCTTCCGTCACGGCATCCACCACCATCGTATTTAAGAATACCTGAACACCGGCTTCCCGCAGCATCTGCAGCGCTGTATATTTATAGAGTTCCACATCCACGCAGAGGGCGTCAGAATCATATCCGTAATTCATCATCGTCTCGTTATGGCCGGACGCACCGCCGACTTTTGTCAAACGATCAATAAACTCTTCCGGAATCCCTCTGACGATCTTCTTCTTCTCCACCCCCGGAAACGGTTTCCAGAGATTATAGAAACTGTGCAGTCCGCATCCGCCCTCCGCTGCAATTCCGCCTACATATCCCTTGTACTCCACCACCGCCGTCCTCGCGCCGGCTCTCGCAGCGGCCAGCGCGGCGATAACGCCGCCTGTTCCTGCCCCGCAGACCACCACATCAAATTCTTTTGCATTTACCCGTATTTCCGGGCGAATTATATAATCCATAAGCTTACCTGCACCTTTCTGTCCTTTTCCCTCATCCTATCGTAAACGGCATGACAAATTTCTGTTGCCGTTCTCTATAAGAAGACACCCTGCTTTCTCAATTCCGTGCGCAGCAGCTCCGTATCCAGTTGTCTGGGCACTACCCCCTCTCTGGCACAAAGAGCCGCCGCCGTTCCCACGGCCTGTCCCTGCGCCATGCAGGAAGCGGTGTTCCTGGTAGACATATGAGCATCCCACTCGCTGGTGATCAGACGTCCCGCAACCAGGAGTCCGTCCACCTTCACCGGCAGCAGCGCACGGTAAGGCAGTCCATAGTAGCCGCCGTCCTTGATCATAATGCGCGGCGCACAGTCATGGAAACCGTACAGCATCACCTCGTCGTCAAACCGGGCACAATTTACGATCTCGTCCAGAGACATATCGTGTTCGCAGCGCACTACTCTTGTGTAGCGCACCCCGATACATGCCGGCGTCCAGCTCACATATGCCTTCTCAAATCCGGGAATATGTTCCCGCAGCATCCTGGACAGCGTCATGGCCTGATGCCGCAGGGTGATCTCCGCCTCTGACAGGGCTTCCGTATCCGTGGCATCCACATTCCGCAAAGTCGCTGAATTAATATAACTGTAATTATTTTCGTGCAGCGAAAATCCCAGCGGTCCCCACATGCCGCTCTTATCCATAAACTCGGCAAACAGCGGAATCTTATGGAGATTAAAACCAAGACGTATGATGTGGTCCACATCGCTTCCCTTATCTCCCTCGATCAGCTGCGTAATCATATCGTTCTCTTTCAGGAAAGCCACCAGTCGTTCCATATCGACGCCTGTCATACCAAACGGGAATCCGGCGCTGGTGGTGTCATGCTTCTTAATAAATTCCGCACCCGAAAACGCTGCAATATCACCGTCGCCCGTCGTGTCGATCACCGCCCTGGCCTCTATGACTTCCCGTCCCGATTTGCCTTCAATGATCACACCCCTGATGCAGTCGCCATCCATCACGGCACCCACAGCCATCGTGTGCAGCAATACCTTGACGTTACACTCCTCCAGCATCGTAAATGCCATATCCTTGAATTCTTCCCAATCCATCAGCGTAATCATGGAATCATAGCTGCCGCCCTTATCCTGTTCCAGATGCCCCGGCGACGCTCCCGCCTCCTGCATCCTGGTAACGATCTCCTGCGGAATTCCGCGTATCACCTGAATCTTCCCGGCATCCGGAAACGCCTTATACAAGTTAAAAAAGCTGTGCAGCGGGCCGGCTCCATTGATCAGTGAACCGCCGATATAACCATACCGTTCCACCAGTATCGTCCTGGCTCCGCTTCTTGCCGCCGCCAGTGCCGCCACAAATCCGGCCGTACCGCCGCCGCATACCAAAACATCACATTCATAACGAACGGGAGTTTCCAATGTCTCCTTTATTGTTCTCATCGCTTATATCCCTTCCTTTCTACAGTTTCCATCCTGTACCCTGATCACGTGATACGGATACGGGTACTGCGGATGATAGATGCCGGGAAATACCCTGCACGAACGCTCATCCGACATTGCTGTCACATAGACCATCAGATCCCATTGATCCGTCACATAAGAAGCCGGAATCTCTGCCACATAGCCCCCTGTTCTGCGCTCCATCCCAAGTTCATGGAACAGACCTTCCGTCTGGTCAACATGCCGGTAATGCAGAACCGGTGCCTCTTTCAGAGATGCTGCCACCTCTGTCTCCACACGGATTGTCACCGCCTCTCCCGCTTTTGCCGTCTCCGGCCAGACACCATACAGAACCGGTGCGGCATTTGCCGTCACATCATGCAGCAGCTTCTCCGGCACAACGCCTTCTTCCTGCATCATCTTTTGCAGCATCGCCTGATCCGCCAGCAGCTCCTTCGTCAGATCCTTCCAGGTTCCCCGCCTGGTTTTCGTGCCGGCGGTGCTGAAATCCAGATCGTGATAATAGTATCTGCATCCGGCATCCGCCAGATCATTCCAATGTCCGATCGCCGCTTCCAAATGCAGCGCTGCATCCGTCAGCCATGACTTCTCCTCCGTCCGCCGAAACATCGCCAGTGCAAACGCGGCGTAAATCTTCGCCTCATGATAGCGGGCAAACGAGATAAGCATGGATACATCCACTGCCAGCGCAAGCGCCTCCGGATTACTGGAAAGTTCTTCCGTCGGCAGACCCTTCATCTCATTTTCCGCCTCTTTTGCCAAATCTGACAAAAATCCGGCATACTGGAGCGGCGTGTATTTTCCCTGCATCTTATGCTCCGCCAGATCCGCAGCGTACTCATCAATCCCGTAAAAAAGTCCATGATCGCTCGGTTCCGTACTGCCGTATGTGAGAGATTTCACAAAGTCATATTTCTGCATTTCATAAATATTATTTTCCTCAAACAGCGCCCATCCTGTGTTCATCTCCGTCCAGTAACGCAGGGAAGGATGTACCGGCATATGTACCGTAGTCACAAAGGGGACGATCTTACTCGCCGCCGCCAGCGCACGCTGTGCTGCACCGGCTTTTTCACCGAAATGACGGACAAATTCACTGCTCCATACCTCCGGGTCCGTCTGTGCATTGTATCCCAGACGTCCAAACATCGTATACCAGGAAAAGAATCTCTCATCCTCCCATCTGCCGGACCTGAGAGCCGGATCCGCGAAAGTCTGCCAGGCCTCCTTATGAGACTGTTCATAGCCATATTTCAGGGCCAGCGGTGCATTTACCTGAAAACCGTCGGACCCGGAAAGCGCACAGCTTTGAGAAAACCTTCTGGCATAATCAGCATCTCCCCACAGGAACAGATTCGTAGAACCATAATTCCAGAGACGGAAGATCACCGGATAACGCAGCGGTTTCTCCAGCATATCTGCATAGGAATATCTTCTGGAATGATTATAATTATCCAACTGCTCCAGCTCCTCGGTCCGCATAATCGACAGATGATACGGCAGCGCTGCGTGTTCGCACCAGTACTTCGTCGGCACTTCCACCTGTAATCCCCGGGAATGTGCATGTGCCACCATCTCTTCCGTAAGTCCTTTTGCCCGCAGATCCAGTATAAAATCACGTCCCAGTTCACCGCCAGCATCTGCCACCGCGTCTGCACAGTGATTCCAGAAATCAGCGGCCGACACCTGCGTGCCCACACCGGATTCATGATTCACCCGGAACGATACGATGTCAATGTCCGGCACTTCCCTCAACAGCGCTTTCAGTCCGGCATAACAGTAATCGGAAAGTTCCCTTTCATCTTCCGGAAGCCCGTCTACCAGCGTATCCTGCTCCTCGGTCCACGGCCGCTGCTGCCAGGTTGCAAACACAAACCGTATACTGTATGCATGGCACAGATCGACTAACCGCCGCAGTGCTTTCAGATTTGCCGCCGCATCCTCTTTCGTAAACCGCAGCGGCCTGATCCGATTATAACCCTCCACTTCCTGCAGGAAGAACGGATAAGGCGGCGCCATATACGGCGTGTCAAACCCCACAATCAGACACAGGCGGTTAAATCTCGCTCTGGCAAGACGCCTCAGATAATACTGCCAGAATTCCTCAGACAGGAACCATTCATTGTCCAAATGCCCCACTATGTAACGATCCATACAGCGCACCGCATTATCCGGTTCTTCGTAATATTCCTGCGCCATAACCAGGGCTTCGGCGCCTTTCTCCTGTACCCGACGCGCCATTTCCAAAAGCAGATACATCAACCCGGCATCATCGGCCCCGACAAGCACCAGCACACGCCCTTTCCTCACCGGCACATAACAGCATAACAGGCTTTCCGGCTTTTTCGGCGTTTCCTTTCCGGCCCCGGCCAGCAGTACCTGCATGCGGATATCCGCCGACGTACCGATCGCCACGGTAATTTCCTCCTTCTGCACGTCAGTCGTCCAGTGACTTTTTTCCCGCAGACATACCTTTTGTTCCTGTAACGCCCCGATCAGTTCTTCTCTGCCAAAAACGGCTCCGTTTTTAACACCAAAACTGCACAGTGCGATTCTATATTCCTGCTTCATAATTTTCTCCATTTCTGCGCTCCTTTTTCTTCAATTAATTTCCTTACTCTTTTAATCCAGATGTTGCAATGCCCGCCACAAACTGCTTCTGGAAAGCCAGAAAAACGGCAAAAATCGGTAATAATGAGCAGACAGATGCCGCCATAATAGCACCGTAACTGGCCGAATTTTCATCACGGAAAAAGTTCAGTCCCAGAGGGATCGTCGCCAGTTCTTTGCTTCTGATATAGACAAGCGGTGCTTCATAGTCATTCCAGGAACCCACAAACTGGAAAATGATCAGCGCACTGAATGCCGGTATCGCAAGCGGCACTACAATCCTTGAAAATATCGTGAAATGTCCGGCTCCATCCATCTTCGCCGACTCACAAAGTTCATCCGGTATCGACAGAAAGAACTGCCGCAGCATAAATGTGCCAAATGCAGTAAACATTCCCGGTAAGATCAATGCCAGATGCGTATTATAAATTCCAAATGCCTTAAAAAGAACATAACGCGGGATCAGCATCATCTGTGCCGGAAAAGCCAGCGTCGACAGATAGATCAGGAAAATAACCTCCCTGCCACGGAACTTGATCTTGGCAAAAGCATACGCCGCCAGAGCGCTGGTCAGCACCTCTCCTGTAACTGAAAGTAACGTAACCTTCATGGAATTTGCAAAAAATCTGGAAAACGGAACATCAGAATTCCACACCCTGTCATAATTAGCCCATGTAAAATTCCTGGGAATCCACTCGATGGGGAAATTAAATATCTGATTATCCGGTTTGAAGGACGCCGACAGCATCCAGGCAAACGGCAGCAGCATTATAATGGAAATTACCGCCATGATCACCGTCAGGACTATTTTTGTAACCAATCGTTTCTTTTGATAACCCATATCCTACCTCCTTGCCGTCAGGATTCTTTTTTCCGCGAGACAATCATACGTGCCGCCGAAAAAACAAATACCAGTAAAAACAGAACCCATGCCATAGCGCTGGCTCCTCCAATATCATTATTCTGGAATGCCGCTTTATAAATGTAATAAACCAATACTGAGGACGATGTCCCCGGTCCACCTTTTGTCATGACCTGTACTGGCGTAAACATCTGGAACGAACTGATAAAGGAAATCATTGTAAGGAAGAACATCGTATTCGACAACGACGGAATTGTAATATAGAAAAACTTCTGAATCCCGTTTGCCCCATCGATCTCGGCCGCCTCATACAACGACTTTGATACCCCCTGAAGCCCTGCCAGTATGATGATGATGTTATATCCCAGACGTTGCCATACACCAATAATGATAATCGAAAGCAGAGATGTAGATGTAGCATTCAGCCATTTGGGCGGATTATCAATTCCCAATGACATCAGAATCGAATTGATGGGACCGTAGGACGGAATAAAAAGGATCATCCACACGACAGACACCGCCACCATAGAGGAAATATTGGGCAGATAGAACGCCAGCCGCAACAGCCCCCTGCCAAACACATGCGTGTCCAGAATTACTGCAAGAACCAGGGAAAGCCCTATTGCAATCGGCACCATTACTATTGCATACAGGATCGTATTCCAAAAAGATTCCCAGAAAACAGGATCATGGAATATCCTGGAGAAATTGCCGAAGCCCACAAACTGCAGCGTATCAAGGCTGGCGGCTATGTTCCATTTCGTAAAACTAAGTACCCCCGCCAAAAACAGCGGCAAAAGCTTAAACAACAGATAACCGAGCAGATTCAGACCAATAAATGCCCAACCGGTTAAATTTTCTTTGATATCTCTTTTGGTAATCTTACTCACTCCCTTCTAACTGATTTTCCCCTGTGCCAAAAGACACAGGGGAAAATTCCGGCCATCTGGCTTATGGATGTATCTTATTGATCAGCCTTAATAGCAGCGTCACCCTGTTCTTTCAAATTTGCCAACGCCTCATCAACACTCATCTCACCTGTGAACACCAGTGTCAGATTGTTCTTGATCGCTTCATTGATTCCGACCTGTCCCTGTCTGACCGTATTATCCTTGCTGACCAGCGTACGATCCATTGCCATTACTTCCATCGCCATATCCACATCCAGTCCCGGTTTGCCATCAAAAATAATATGGTTAAACGCATCTCTCTCTTCGTCCGACTGGAATTCATATCCGGGATGCATTGCCTTAGGTCCTGCAAACAGATCCGCACGATCAATGCAGATATATTTCAGTACATCCCATGCCGCATCCGGATTTTTGCAGCTTGCCGGGATACTGGCCGTTGACGTATAGCAGGTCGTGATCGTTGCACCACCATCAACGGTCGGCATATCAACCACACCAATATCTGTGCCCTCCGGAATCTCGCCGTAGCTTTCATTCAGATACAGACAACCGTATACCGGTGCGATCCACATAGCGTACTTGCCGTTGTACAGACCAGCCATCCCGGTAGGATCTCTGTAATACTGCAACGCCATATACTCATCAACAGGAACAACACATTTATCCACCATCGCCAGATTATAGAAATACTCCAGACTTTCCTTAAATTCCGGCGCATCAAACCGGGTTGCTGTAAAATCATCATTATAATAAGTAAATGCTCCCAGTTTCTGACGGGCAATCAAATCCCAGTAATTATCCCCATCACCATCCGCATAATCCATCATCGCTCCATAGACCTTATCGCCACCTTCTCCGTGTGTCAGTGCAATGGCTGTTTCTCTGAAGTCATCCCAGGTCCATCCTGCCTGAGGATATTCCAACCCCGCCTCATCAAACATTTTCTTATTAAACCATACCATGTTGATATTATTGCAGTAAGGAATCGCATAATAATCGCCCTCAATATTCATAGTCTCTTCCATGGCGCTTCCCATCACATCCTCATAGGTCCAGCCTTCCTTGTCAAAGAACTGTTTCAGGCCCATATATACACCATCATCCGCCCGCACACGCAGATCCATCGCACTTGCCTGCGTCATTACGTCGATCGATTCTCCGGAACCGAGTGCCGTGTTGATCGTCATCGTAGCAGCATCCGCCAACTTCTGGTAAGTCAGCTCATAAGTCCCCTCATAATCCTTATTAAATGCCTCTACCAACGGAACCATATTCTCCGGGCTTGTCCAGGCATAGAAATTCAACTGCTGTGCACCGCCGGAAGAAGCCTGCTCCTCTGTTCCTGCCGCTTCTTCCGCCTGAGTTGTTGTCGCTTCTTCCTGTCCACTGCTACTGCTCCCCTGACTGTCAGCTGCCTGGCCCCCACAGCCGTAAAGAGAAGCAACCCCCATCGCTGAAACTAACAATACTGCCAACGTTTTTTGCACCTTTTTCATTTGAATACCTCCTTAGTTTATAGTTTGCATTAATTATTATCTTATTCAGTTTTTGTTCTGATTTGTTTATACCCCCCCCCGTTTAAATTTTGATTATTAAAATCTAATTTCAATAATTGAATCTTTTTAATAATTATATCATTTATTGCTAAGATGTCAATCTATTTTCAAAAATTCCACACAACAAATACATCTTGCATTTTTCGTTGATAAAACTCTCTTTTCCTGATAGAATTTCATGAGAACTTAAAGAAGGGAATTCTTAAGAAACAGCAAAGACTTCTCAAAACACGACCTCAGAAAGGAAAACGCATATGATTTCGATTCCCTATGGAAATACCCATTTAAAGATGTGCGAGTCGGGCGTAGTACAGATACTGGAATCCCGAATCGGAGAATTGAAAGGAGCAAAAAGTTCATTCCCTTTATGCTGGAGCAGCTCCGACAGTGGAATCCGGACATTGAGATCACGCTTCTGGTAGCCACAGGCTGTCACCGTGCTACACTGACAGAAGAGCTGATCCGGAAGCTGGGACGGGAAATCGTAGAACAGGAGCGTATCCTGGTCCATGACTGTGACGACAAAGAGATGCTGGCAGACCTGGGAACTCTGCCCTCCGGAGCGCGCCTGGTAATCAACCGGACTGCCGTAGAAACCGATCTTCTGATAACAGAAGGCTTTATTGAACCCCACTTTTTTGCAGGCTTCTCCGGTGGTCGAAAGAGCGTGCTGCCAGGAATCTGCAGCCGTGTGACTGTACTTGGTAATCACTGTGCCGCATTTATCGACAATCCTTTTTCCAGAAGCGGAAATCTGGAAAACAATCCTATACATCAGGATATGGCAGCGGCCGCAGCCATGGCAAAGCTTTCTTACATTGTCAATGTAGTAATCGATGAAGATAAGAAAGTAGCCGCAGCCTTCGCGGGAGATCCTGTGCAGGCTCATGAAGCGGGCTGCGCTTTTTTAAAGCCCTACTGTCAGGTCACGGTGAAAAAAAAGACGCCCATCGTTGTAACCTCCAACGGCGGTGCGCCTTTAGATCAGAATATTTATCAGACTGTTAAAGGATTGTGTACGGCAGATGCTGCAGCCCGGGAGGGTGGCGTCATTATTATCTGCGCGGAGTGTGCGGACGGCACTGGAGGAGAAGATTTCTACCAGGCTTTAAAGAACTGTGACAGCATAAAGCAGCTACTGGAAAATATCCGCAGCACCCCCATGAACGAAACGGTTCCAGATCAGTGGCAGTACCAGATTCTGGCAAGGATTCTGGAAAAAAAGCGGGTAATCTATGTGACAGATTCCCGACTTGAGCCGGTAATCCGCGCAATGAAAATGGAGTATGCTCCTACACTGGAAGAAGCCCTTGCCATGGCAGGAAACCAGGACGGGAACGTTGAAATCACTGTAAACTTACATCATGCTCAGCCTGCCGTCGGGCGGGCCGCATGGCCATCCATGCTGTGAAAGTCGAAGACTTTCATAGTAATCCCAAATGGAATCTCAGTATTTGCAGAGTAATCACATTTCTTAAACCTGCTCCCGTCTTTCATGACGTCGCAGGAAAGATGTTTGAACTGCCGGCGAGGTTGTTCCCTACAGTCTCGCCAGCGTCTCGAACGTCCCGTTGATATCCAGCTTTCCAAAACCCCATCTGTTATCCGGATACACCACATTCTCCGACCGGTCCGCTCCGCGGATGAGAAAGCTCTTGATCCCCCTGCTCTCCACGGTAGGTGTATTGCCTTCCACCACCGCCCACTCCATAAACTGTGCCACGCAGCCTGCCGTCAGGGCCGCTGCAATGCTGGACCCCGTCACAGGCCCCGTGATCGTGGGCACCTGTACGCCGGGCGCCGCCAGATCCGGTTTGATCAACCCACTCTTGGTAAATCCCCGCCCGGACTCCATAAACCAGCTGCCTGAAATACCGTTGTAGGCCGATATGGTAATGATCCGCTCCGCATTGGCGGGTTCCGTCAGCGTCACATCCGGGCTGGGAGCCAGAAACGTCACATTCTTCTCCATAAACTCCGTGATCGGCAGCCAGATATGAAAGGTTCCCGTCCCTTTCTGTCCCTCCATCGGATAGACCTGCAGATTCCAGATGCCCGGTGTGGGATCCTCAAAACGGAAAAACACAAGCTGCTCCCCCGCGTCCCGCTCCACGATCAGATTGCTCACCGTAATGACCGTACTCTCGAAGATAAAGTCAATCACCCGGTCTTCTCTGCTTCTGAAGTCAATCTCCGGCGAAGTCTCGCCGCCCGGAGAACGCAGTCTCACCGCATAGATATCAGGCAGTGTTCCCCACAGTTCCATGCAGAATCCCTTCGTATCTTCCGGTACACGTATCTCTACCGTGTCAGGCACGGTATGTTCGTAATGGTGTTCCCTGTCCCCTTCATTACCGCCACACACCACCACTGCCCGGCTTCTGCGCCTGGCCACACTGTTCAGGTAGGAGGCCAGCGGCGACGTACCGTTATGGCTTCCCAGATTGGTGCCAATCCCCAGCACAATCACCACCGGCCTGTGCAGTGCGATCGCCATCCGCTCCAGATACCTGACCGCCTCCATCACATCATTTTCCTGGTAGGCCGCCGCCCCGTCGGCCACCAGATAATATTCCCGCAGATATTGTTTGGCAGGTTTCAACTTAACCACCGCTATATCCGCCTGCGGGGCGGCTCCACGAAAAGTCAGACCCTGGTTTAAGATACTGCCCGCTGCCACAGACGCCATCTGAGTGCCGTGACCGTCCGTATCGGTAGAGGGCACAAACTGCCCCGGATTTTCCGTCTGCAATGCCCGATCAATCTGTTCCCTGGTATACTCCGTACCGTACAGGAATCCTTCCGGCGGTTCCCCGTCCTGAATTGTCTGATCCCACAGCGCCATAATACGGCTGCTTCCGTCTTCTTTGCGGAACACATCCAGTTCGTAGCGGATTCCCGTATCAATAAATCCCAGCACCACACCGGCCCCCTGCAAAGACAACGGCAGATTCTGTACACGGATGCTGCCTGTCTGCGCCAGGTTATCCGGATCAAATACAGCATCTCCAGTCTGCATCAGCCCGTACAGCACCGGGATCGCCGAATATCCATAATAGCCGATCGACATCGGCGGAAACATGCTCCGGTTGACATTGACCACCCCATAACCGTCGTCTATCCCATGAAAGCAGAAATCAATCGGCAGTGTCCCCGACAACTCTTCCGCCACCACATAGTCCGTGATCAGGTCCGCATAGTCGTTTGATAAGATCTTTTCTTTACAAGTCATCTTCTAAAACAACAGCCGCCGTTACCGGCGGTCTGTTCTCTCTGATCAGCTTTCCTATTATTTTATGTCTGTTACGGCTGTCCTGACAGTCGTTAACATTTCGCCGTTACATCCGCTCTGATCACTTCGTTGATCTTACTTCTCCTCTATCACATTCAGCCTGTCCGGATGCTCCAGCGAATTACTGCGGATATCGATGACCGGTCCGCCCGTCCCTTCAATATACTCTCTGGTAATCGTCACCCGGCCGATATTGTCATCCTTCGGTACTTCATACATGATATCCAGCATAAATTCCTCGATGATTGCCCGCAGCGCCCTGGCTCCTGTCTCCTTCTCCATGGCCTTCTCCGCAATGGCCTCCAGCGCCCCCTGATCAAATTCCAGCTTCACCTCATCCAGTTCCAACAGTTTCTGATACTGTTTCAAGATCGCGTTGCGGGGTTCTGCCAGGATCTTAACCAGCATCTCTTTCCCCAGTCCCTCCAGCGTAAAGATCACCGGAAGCCGGCCGATAAATTCCGGAATCATGCCGAATTTCTTGATATCCTCCACCGTGACCCGGTTCAGAATATTCTTTTCTTTATCATATTTATCCCGCAGCTCCGCACCGTACCCGATGGACGTCTTCTTGTTCAGACGCTGTTTAATGATTTCCTCCAGATCCGGAAAAGCGCCGCCGCAGATAAACAGGATATTCTTCGTATTGACCGTAGCCAGCGGCACCATGGCATTTTTGGAATTGGCCCCCACGGGCACTTCCACTTCCGCCCCTTCCAGAAGCTTCAGCATCCCCTGCTGCACGGACTCCCCGCTGACATCCCGGGAGTTGGTATTCTTCTTCTTGGCGATCTTATCGATCTCGTCAATAAAGATGATCCCCTGTTCCGCCCGCTCCACATCATTCTCGGCCGCCGCCAGAAGCTTGGAGACCACGCTCTCGATATCGTCGCCGATATACCCAGCTTCCGTCAAAGAAGTGGCATCCGTGATCGCCAGCGGCACATCCAGCAGTCTGGCCAGCGTCTTGACCAGATATGTCTTACCGCACCCCGTAGGCCCGATCATCAGCATATTGGACTTCTCGATCTCAATCTCATCCATGGTACCCGTAGCCACCCGCTTATAATGGTTATAGACAGCCACAGACATGACCTTCTTGGCATGCTCCTGTCCCACCACATACTCATCCAGCTTGGCTTTGATCTTGTGGGGCGGCATGATATTCCGGATATCAATCTCCGGATTGGCCTCCTTCTTCTTTTTCCTGATCTTCTGCTTATTGGGAATCCCGCCATCTCCCTGCAGATCCGCTAAATTGACAAAGCTGATCCTGGGAAATCCCTTACCGTTATTCAGGTCAGTCATGTTAGGATGATGCAGCATCCCCTGATAGTCAAACTGACTCACCGTATCCATGGTCTTGTGCATACAATCATCACAGACACAGATATGATTCGGCAGGCGGAACATCTTACCGGTCCTGCTCTCCGGCCTGCGGCAGATAAAGCAGACATCCTCGTAGTCCTTACCGGGATCTTCTTCCTCCTCCTTTACTGTCTGTCCGTCTTCTCCGGAATCACTCACCACAAGCTCTTCCTTGTCCCCGGCTTCCTCCTGCTGATCATTTTCATGTTGATCCTTCTCATGCCGCACGTCTTCCTTCCTCTTCTGACGCAGACGTTCCCGCTGTTCCTCGCCGTCCTCCAGCTCCCGGAAATCCCACGAGCGTGACTCCTTCTTCTCATCCATCTCATCAAATCTATCGTCTCTCATGATTGCTCCCGTCTATATTATTCTATATGTCTTATCCTTGATCCTGGATCGTTATGATTCACCATCCAGATAGTCATATTCATTTCTATCATAGTATAAAACCCCTTCCCCCACAAGTAAACAATTTCTAAAAAACGATTAAAGTCCAAAGCAATTTCCCATAAAATGAGAAAAAGACAACCTCTCAGCCGTCTTTCTCTCTGTCATCTGCAGCTTTACCGCCTGTGACCTTATCATTATCGTTTTCTCACGCATCGGTCTGTGCATCCCGGCCGCCCGATGCCACCCTGTATTTACTGCACCTTGTTCCCCAGTGTCAGCTGCACCGTCCTGCTCTCATATCCGCCGATCCCGGGTGTCATTACGGTAACATCCACAACATCACCCTTGGCATAGAACTCCAGCTCCTTCTGCAGCACATCCATGGAAGAGATCTTATCGCCGTCAAACTCCACGATAATATCACCCTTGCGAAGGCCTGCTGCCTCAGCCGCCGTATTCTCATATACCTGTGAGATATACACGCCTTCCGGCATACCGTACGCCTCAGATACCTCCTGTGTGACACTGATACCGGAAATACCCAGATAACCTCTCTCCTCTTCGGCCACCTTGTTCTTGGTCTCCTTCAACATCAGCTCCGCTATGATCGGGCTTGCCGCCGAGATGGGAATCGCATAGCCCATGCCCTCCACGGCACTGCCGCCGATCTTATTCGAATTGATACCGACCACTTCACCCTTGATATTCAAAAGCGCACCGCCGGAATTACCCGGATTGATCGCCGCATCTGTCTGAATGAAGGTACCGTCCGTACCATCCGAAAGCTCAATGCTTCTGTTCAAGGCGCTGATCACGCCTGTCGTTACCGACTGTCCGTATCCTAAAGAATTCCCGATCGCAATAGCAGGTTCACCCACCGTCAGGGAATCGGAATCCCCCAGGGTAGCCACCGCAATTTCCTGCAGTGTAGTACCGCTGACATCGCTGATCGGAACAGCGATCACGGCCAGATCCATATCCGGATCCGTTCCCTTGATGGAAGCCTTCGCCTCGCTGCCTTCCACAAACTGCACCGTCAGCTCATCCGAATCCGCAACCACATGATAATTTGATACGATCAGCAGCTCCGTATCATTCTCGCCTACGATAATGCCGGATCCGCTGGCATCCGCCTCACTCGTCATTGTCTGCCCGAAATAAGACATCTTCTCGGTATAATGATTGTTGATCGATACGATGGCCGGCATCACTTCCCTGACAACCTCCGACACATCCGCAACCACCGTGTTGATACTCTCCGTCACGTGTACGCCGCTGTCTGTCTTCTGATTATCCGCCCTGGCCGTTTCGTCCGTATTACTCTGCGCTGCTTCTCCTCCGTCTTCCAGAATGGCCTGTTCGCTTTCCGACACCGTCACCGCGTTTTTGCCGATCACCGCTCCCGTTACAGCCTGCACCACAAAGATTCCGGTTCCCGCAAAGAGTCCAAACACAAGCCCCAATGACAGGCAGATTGCCGCCTTTTTCAGATAGCCATGCTGCCGCGGCTTCTTTTCTTTCTTTTTCTTCTCCTTATGCTTTCCCTGATCCATCGCCGCATAATTCGGATAGGTATTGCCATACTGATAACTGCCCGTGCCGTAAGCCGAACCTGAAGCGTTGTCAGCCGTCCCGCCCGTGGAATTTCCGGCGCTTCTGTAATATCCCGTCTGCTGACTGCCATAGGTGTTCTGCGTCCCATACGTATTACCGGAATAATTGCTGCTGCCATATCCGTATCGGTTCTGATACTGGGACCCGCCGCCCTGGTCCTGCGAAGTCTGACCCTGCCCCGCCTGTGTATAGCCGGCCTGATTCTGTACCGGACTCTGGCTCCGTGTCATGTTCTGGTTCTGCACATTGCTTTGTCCTGCCCCCGCACCCTGGCTCTGTCTTTCTCCCGATTCCTGCGATCCCATGTTCTTGTCATTATAATTGTTATCGTACATAGTTCCTGCCCCTTTCATTTCTTTCTATGATTACGGCCCGCTCTATCGTTGTCCGTTTCTCTTTTTCTTTGTTTCTGAGGTCAGTATATCTTCTAATTGTGTTCAAACTGTGACAAAATTTTATAAAAACTGTGTTTTTAAAAAGCCAGGCCGTGACAGCCTGACTTTTACTTCCGCAGTTTTTCTCCTCTTTTGCCAGAAGCGTACGTATTCCGACACAGCTTCATCTCTTCTACTCGACAGTCACCGATTTCGCCAGGTTCCTCGGTTTATCCACATCGCACCCCTTGCCTACCGCCACATAATACCCGAACAGCTGCAGCGGTATGATGGCCAGAGAATTGGCAAAGAAAGGATTTGTCTCCGGAATGTAGATCACATAATCCGCAGCCTTCTCAATCTCTTTGTTCTCTTCACAGGTAACCGCCAGCACAAACGCACCTCTGGCTTTCACCTCCACCATGTTGCTGATGGTCTTGGCATACAGGTCCGGCTGGGTGGACACCGCCGCCACCAGCGTTCCCTCCTCGATCAGGGAGATCGTGCCGTGCTTCAATTCCCCGGCAGCATAGGCTTCGGAATGAATATAGGAGATTTCCTTTAATTTCAGGGAGCCTTCCAGAGAGATCGCATGATCGATACCTCTCCCGATAAAGAACACATCCTTGGCTCCTATGTAACGATTGGCAAATTTCTGTATCTTGAATTTATTGTTCAGCAGAAGTTCGATCTGATCCGGCAGGCATCGCAGGTCGCCCAGCATGGCAGCGAACTCCTTGTTCTTAATCTGTCCCCGCACTCTGCCAAGCTTCATGGCCAGCAGATACAACGCCACCAGCTGCGCGCTGTAGGCTTTGGTGGTAGCCACCGCAATCTCCGGTCCGGCCCAGGTGTACATGACGTTGTCCGCCTCCCTGGCGATAGAGCTTCCTACCACATTGACAATGCCCAGCACCTGAAAACCGCGGGCCTTTGCCTCCCGCAGCGCCGCCAGCGTATCCGCCGTCTCGCCGGACTGGCTGATCACCACCACCATGGCCCCCTCCTCCAGAATAGGGTTCCGGTAACGGAACTCCGAAGCCAGATCCACTTCCACGGGAATCCGTGCCAGCCCCTCGATCACATACTTGCCCGTCATCCCCGCATGGTATGCCGACCCGCATGCCACGATATGGATCTTCCGGATCCCGCTAAGCTCCTCATCCGTCATATTCAACTCTTCGATGACAATATCGTTATCCTTGATCCTGGGTAAAAGGGTATCCGTCACGGTTTTGGGCTGCTCATACATCTCTTTTAACATGAAATGCTCATACCCGCCCTTCTCCGCCGCATTGGCGTCCCAGTCGATGGTCACGGACTCCTTCTGGATCTCCTCCTCGTCCACCGTGTAGAAGTGCATATGATCTGCACGCAGCCGCACGATCTCCTGATTGTCAACATAATAGATCTTTCTCGTATATTTTAAGATAGCCGGTACGTCGGAAGCAATAAAGCATCCGTCCTGATTCTGTCCCACCACCAGGGGGGAATCTTTCCTGGCTGCAAAGATCTGATCCGGACAATCCGCAAACAGGATGCCCAGCGCATAGGATCCCTCCACGCGGTGCAGCACCTTCGTCACGGTCTCCATGGGGTTCCCTTTATAATAATAGTCCAGAAGATGCGCCAGCACTTCCGTATCCGTCTCCGACACGAATCGATACCCCTTGTCCGTCAGCATCCGGCGCAGCTGAATATAATTCTCGATAATGCCGTTATGTACCACCGTGATCGTCTCGTCCGCATTGAAATGAGGATGCGCATTGACATTACTCGGTATGCCATGGGTCGCCCACCTGGTATGCCCGATGCCGCAGAGCCCTGTCATCGTCTCGCCGCCATGGGTCAGATTTTCCAGAATCTTCAACCTGCCCACGGACTTGGTGATGTTGATCTTCTCACCGTCATAGATGGCCATGCCTGCCGAATCATATCCCCGGTACTCCAGCCTGGACAGACCGTCCAGGATAATAGGAGCCGCCTGTTTTGTCCCGATATATCCTACAATTCCGCACATATTGATACCTCTCTTTCTCAGCCCTTCATCATAACAGCATCTCGTTGGCTCTATTTCTTCTATCCTATGACCAGTATTCCTTACTGTTTGACATTCTGACCACTAATTTCCCCGGCAGACTGCGGTAATGCTTTCCCAACAGATATCCTGCATACTTAAATCCGCTTTGCACCAGGACATGCGGGATCTTCCTCTTAAATCCCGCCTCACGAAGATGCCTGATCATCTGCCTCACGAACCTGATCCCCTCTGATTCCGAAGGGTACGCCGCAAAGATCTCCGGATGCTCCGCCTGGGACACACCCAGATCAAAATTCCTGCGGAACTGTTCCACGTTGGTATAATTATGAGAATGGAATACTTTTGCCTCCGCAGTATAGGCGATGCCATATCCCGCCTCCACAGCCCTGGCGGCATAGATCATATCCTCATTAAATATTGTATGTTTCACAAATCCGCCCAATTCATCGAATATCTGCCTGTTGTAGGCGGCACAGACATTGGAACAGAAGAATGTCTTAAGACCCAATCTCCCCAGATCTGCCTGTGTCTTGATGGCCGACTGTTCCGGATAATTGAAATTCCTTGTGTATTTCTCTATCTCACTGCTTCCCTCGGGTGCCAGCTGTCTTGCATACGCCACCGCAACCTTTTCTCCGCGCAGCTGTGTAAGCAGTCTTTCCACCAAATATCTGTCAACCGGAACCGCATCCTGCGTCATCATAATGAAATACGCCGCATCCGAATACTGTACACCGCGGTTCCTTGTTTTACCGTGATCGAACTCTCTCTTGGACAGATGCCGGACAAATACACTGTGATGATCTTTCTGGAATGAAGTTCCGTAGATCAACCGATCGAAATATTTCTGCTCCGTATTCATGACAATAATACGATTCACCGGAACACTCTGCTGCTCCAGCTTCTCGATCAAAGTAAGAAACGTATTGTCTGGCTTATAAACAGGAATGATTATATCTGTCTTTTCCACGCCTTTATCCTCCGCCGTCAATTCCTGACGCCAAAAGGGGCCGATTCTTCATAAGACCGGCCCCTTTGCTCTGCTTATTTGCCTATATATCCATTTGTATCCTGATAAATCTTCTCACTGCACCTCTTAACATCGTCGGATGGCTCGTAGTTGCTGTCATCGAACAGGAACTGGTGCAGCCATCTTACATTATCTTCCAGGCTGACAGGGATAACACAAGACCCCTTTGAACCAATCCTTCCGGTAGCACGATTAGACTCCTGCGGGAAACCTGCCGTCTCCGAAATATAATAAGTCGTCACATTGCCCAGCATCTCTATGATCTCCGACAGATCCAATGAGGTATATACTTTATCAAATACCGCATTCGCCGTTTCCGTCAGCTGCGGCAGGGAAGCCTTCTTGGCCTGATCTGCCACTGCGGACAGTACTTCCCGTTGTCTCTCGGCACGTTTGAAATCGTCTCCGGCAGTATAACGGATACGACAATAGCCGGTAGCCTGCAGGCCATCCAACAGCTGATACCCAGTAGACGAAACCGGTGTATAAGAACGCTTCAGATCTTCTGCAATACAGAGCTGGTAGTTATTCAGATGGCTGATCTCCGAATCGTCCACATCGATATATACACCGCCCAGTGCATCGATGGTATCCGTCAACCCCGCAAAACCAACGGTAACAAAATCCGTGATGTTCAGATCAAGGTTCATATTCAGCATACTGATCGCCATCTCCGGGCCGCCCTTCGCATACGCCGCATTACATTTATTGTAAGAGTCGTTACTCAAATTCAGATAAGTATCACGGAATACCGATACCAGCCTGCACTCCCCTGTGTCCTGATTGATGGAAGCGATCATGATCGTATCGCTTCGTGTATTCTTCGTCAGTGCACCGGTGGTGGAATCCACGCCGAACAAGGCTATATTGCGATAGCCCTTCATGGTAGTCTCTTCCGCCTCTTTAACCTTCGGGTTGATAATGATCTCATCATCATTCAGATCCAGCTTCCCGCTCTTCGTACCTGACAACACGGTATACAGAACGAACACCGCAATGACCAGTATGATGATCTCTATCACAAAAATAATGATTCTTCTACGCTGCTTCTTAGCCTGTGCTTTCTTGCTGGAGGCTTTCTTTCCGGATCCTTTCTTACCGGAAGGCTTCTTCCCGGACGGTTTCTTCCCTGAAGACGGTCTGCTGCCGCTTCCTTTGCTTCCTGATGCGGAAGATTTCTTTTTCTTCGGGGCTACCCGTTCCTCTTCATATGCCTCATCCCTATATTTAGCCATATATTGTACTCCTTAACAAAAACGATTTTCTGTTGCAAAAACTTCCAGCGCTTATTTTCTCACAATCTACGACAAAAGTCAACATCCCCGGCCAGCAGCAACCTTTAAATTAACAACAGTTCAGCCCTCATCATTCATAAAAGCGTCTGCTGCGCAGCCGACGCCGCTTTGCGGCTCATCTTTTATATCAGCTGATGGCGCTCCGCTCATAAAATACTCTGCAGCCCGTGTTTTGTGTGCAAGCACCCACACACAGTCTGCAGAGTATTTCATGGCTGAACTGTTACTCAAATTAGTATAGCACTAATAGGCATTTTTATTTATAAACCCTTTAAAAATAGTTAAAAACATGATCTTGATATCAAAGGACATCGTCCAGTTTTCAATATAGAATATATCATATTCAATTCTCCGCTTAATAGAGGTATCTCCCCGGTAACCGTTGATCTGCGCCCAGCCCGTAAGTCCCGGTCTGACCTGATGTTTCACCATATAGCGGGGGATCTCTTCCTTAAACTTCTCCACAAACTGTGGTCTCTCAGGTCTTGGACCTACCACACTCATATCCCCTCTCAGGATATTAAAAAGCTGCGGCAATTCGTCAATGCTTGTCCTGCGCAGGAACCTGCCGACTTTGGTCACGCGGGGATCGTCCTTCGTCGTCCACCCCTGTGCCTCCCTGGAAGGCTTCTGCACTTCCATTGTACGGAATTTATACATCTTAAAAGGCTTATTGTGCAGACCGATCCGTTCCTGCTTAAAGATAATAGGGCCTCTGGAAGTGCACCCCACCGCGATCGCTGCTCCCAGCATGACCGGTGAGGAGATCACAAGGCCTACCAGCGCTGTGATCACATCCACTACCCGCTTGGCTATCCAGTTCAGCGTATTCGTCAGCGGCACATAACGGATATTGATCACCGGAAGTCCCATCAGATCTTCCGTGTAAGGCCTGCTGGGAAAAAGGCTGTTATAATCCGGGATAAATTTCGTATGGACACCGGATTTCTCACACATATCCACAATATGTTCCAGATGGTCATAATCTTTCAGGGAAAGTGTGATAGCGATCTCATCCAGCTTATTCTGGGGGAGGATATAGAGCAGATTCTCTATTCTCCCTAATACTTTGACACCCTTATAGAGTGTTCCGCTGGGCACGCTGTCATCCAGGATCCCTCTTATCACATACCCCCACTGAGGATTGGTATTGATACGGTTGATATACTCCTCCGCCGCCCGCGAATATCCTACCAGAAGAATATATTTCAGATTGTAGCCCTTTTCACGAAAATACTGTAGAAGAATACGGATCAGAGAGCGCCCGAGAGTTGTCAATATGATATTCAGAATATAGAAGTATCCCATCATAAGACGGGAGAAATGGATCTGGGAAACCATATACCAACCGGCCATCAAAATAACCAGACCGACCGTATTTGCCTGGAAAACATTAAGAATCTCATACTTGTGGACAGTCGCCCGCTTCGGTGTATAGAGGTTGAAAATGTAATAGAGGATCAGGCACCCCGGTACGATCAAAAGTAACATTTCAAAGTAGGTGCCCATAGAAAGAGCACCCACATTAGGATCACTGTTTGAAATGGGACTGGCAAATTTCAAATACCAGGCCAGCATATAAGACGCTGTCACGACAACAGCGTCAAACACTACATGTAATCTATTAAAATATTTCTGATTATCTTTGATCATATCGTTATCTGTCCTGATTTTATTTCCGCGAGCAATGAGCCAAGTGCCATGCATACACGAGCATTTGGCGAATACCGCGAGGGTCAAATACCCCTCTGCTCTGCAGCGCTGCAAGTTTGATATCCTGTAGCTTGCAGCGGGGTCTTTGATTTGTTACTATATTACAATAATCTTACAAAAAAAACAACCTGTTGTTCCTGCACTGCCACGTACCGACACTGTGTTACAGGTCACGGCCCAACGTCATTAAGTTAAGCCGGGTCACGGCCTGGCCGGCCGCAACTAATTCCCAAACGCTCAGCGCAAGAATCTGTAACATATGTTACGCCATAATTCCAGCTGGATCACAATATAGTTCCCGAGATTTTCTCTCCGAAAACGCACCTTATTTCTTCTGCCTTCCTGAGAGGCACACAGTCTGAAACCTCTGCCCAGCCCTCTGACATAATCCTTCCCCAGGCCCTTACGCATGAAGAAAAGCGTCTTCACCGCAAACCCTATAAAAAGCAGCGGTAAATTCAATAGAATCTGCAATAACGGCATATTTTTATAGAGCAGATAGACACTGTTCCGAGACGTTAAATCTACCTTAAACTTATTGTGTCTCGAGCCGGAAACCCCGCTTCCGGCATGGTATACGACCGCCTGCGGGATATACAGATTCACATAACCACAGATACGCGCACGATAGCCAAGATCGACATCCTCCAGATACGCAAAATGATTCTCGTCCAGCCCTCCGGTCTTATCAAGCATACTCCTTCGCAGAATAGCCGCCCCGCCACAGGCTGAGAAAATATGCCGCTCACTCTGATATGCCTGCACCGGTTTATCCTTCCCCAATGCAAAAGCCCATCCCAACGCACAATAATAGTCCCCTGCATCATCGATCAATTCCGGTCGGTACAGGTTCCTGATCTGGGCCGCCCCCGAAAAGGCCCGCGGATTTTGGTCCATGGACTGTTCCAATGCCTCCACAAATCCGGGCTGTATCTTAGTGTCATTGTTCAGCAAAATAACATATGTCGTTTTGCTGCTCTCGATCCCGGCATTGACCGCCTTGCAGAAACCGTAATTCCGCTCAAAACATTTCAACTCTATCTCCGGAAACTTCTCCTGCACCAGCTCCCTGCTGCCGTCCACAGAACCATTATCCACGACGATGACATGAGCAGCCTCTCCTGCCAGAGAGCGGAGACAGTTTTCAATGTATTGCATGCCATTGTAATTTGGAATGACTATGGTAGACCTGATCTTTTCTGCCATATCCGAAATCAGCTCCTTTATATCTAATGTAAATTTAATTTATTATCTATTTTCTTGCGCTCCATGCCCGCCAACGCTTATCTGGCCAAACCCATGTCGGGCATTCTGTTGTTCGTTACCTCTGCGATAAATGCACTGCTCCTGGCAGATTCCCGGACTGACTTTTCATGCATGATTTCCTTCATGTCCAGCAATACCTACCCTTTTGCCTTCCACTCATACAACGCATGTTATATTTGGATTCCATACCACCAGATATCCTTTCGCACGCGCCGCTCTTCCAAGTTCCATGCTCAGCTTCCGGTATCCTGCCTCATCACAGTTGAGTCCCGCAATATCCGCGATAGATGCGGCTTCTTTCCCCCTGCCCTTCCCGCAATATATCTTTCTCTCCCGATAAGGCAGGCCGGTGATCTCCTCATACACTTCCCTCAATGCCGGCGTCACCTGCATACAGCGGATATCCACGGCATAGACATCCTGCTTTAGCACCGCCCGGTGCGTACTCCCGCCGCTGTACGCTTTCGGAAGCCCTTCATACATACAGCCGGCATCTTCACGATAAGCACCGCCGCATATCCTCCCGTGTCCATCCAGGATCCGTCCTCCCACGATCCCGACTTCTTTCCGTACAGACAGAAGATCCGGCAGATATGTGATCTCATAGAATCCCAAATGCAATCCGTGATCGACTTTTGCCTGCCAGCCCTGACTGCTGCAAAAGTCCTCCAACGCCCTCCGGCCTGCTTCATAGGCATAAGATTTGCTGTCCGTATTCTGCGCCGTAGACTGTGCATGGCATCTCCAATGATAAAGAACATGCGGTATATGGATCAGCCGGTGCATAAAATCTTGCACGGGAGTCATTTTATACACTTGATCCACTACCCGCAGCACCAGGTCATAATCCTGCGCTCCGTCATACGCCTCACGCAGTTTTAATCGTTTGAACAACTCTGCCTTCACCGCCATGAAGTGACATATATAATTATTCGACAAAATCAAATCCAGATTAAATTCCGACTTTCTGTGCGGCTGCACATAGCTGCCGTTATCAACACGCCCGTGTCCCGCCACAGACTGATCACGGACACATCCCGCCTCATATTTATCTTCGTCAGAATACAGCAGAACGGGAGCCTCTCCCACTTTCTCAGCCTTATGCAACGCCAGTGCCATATGATAGAGCGCATCCGGCGTCAGGAGATCGTCATGGTCAAGCAGTGCGATATACTCTCCCTCTGCCATCTCTATGCCCGCATTGGTATTTCCCGAGATACCCTTATTCTCCCGCAAATGTACATATTTGATGCGCTCTTCATCTGTCTGTGCCAGAATCTCTTGTACGATCCGCTCCACCAGATCGCTGTCGCTCGCATCTGCGATGACAAGCTCCCACTTCTCATAACTCTGCCTGCGCACAGAGTCGATCATCTCTCGCAGGAACTCCTCCTTCGTCTCGTAAGCCGGCACCACGATGCTGAACAGATAGGTATATCGAGCTGACTCCCTGCGCTGTGCTTCCAGCACGTCTCTGGCCGGCTCCACATAACGATACGGTTCTCCCTTTTCTTCCTCGATCCGCTCCCTGACCGCATAATACGCATGACGGACTCCGTTCTTCTTTAAATAACGCACAGTTTTCTTTAAGTTGTTTACATTGCATATCTTTCCAGCCATAGTCATGCGCAGCCACTCCTATTATTGTCACCCTAATCTCAAAATCCAAAGACAAGCAAGCTTGTCTGGGAGAATGCCCGTTTTCTGGGCATTCTCCTGCGTGAAAATGATTTGCGGAGCAAATCTAGAACTTCTTCGCGAAGCAGCCCTTGCTGCAAGTGATTAGAAGTTCTTTTCACGCTAATCCTATAAATAGCCATCGCCCTGCATCCTTCGCAGGGCGATGATATTCTTCCTATCTTAACATTTCACAATACTCCGATCAACGGCATTTGCCATGATCACAGATATGCTTTCAGATCCTCGGTCAGCTTCTCCAGTCTGGCCTGTGCATCCTCCAGGCTCGTTCCCTTCACGCCCATATAGAACTTGATCTTCGGTTCCGTGCCGGACGGACGTGCGCAGCACCAGGAATCATTGGTCAGATCAAAGTACAGTACATTGGACTGCGGCAATCCCGTCTCACCGGCTTCACCACTCTCCAGATTCAGCGTCTTGCCTGTGTTGTAATCTCTGAATTCCTTCACTTTCAGATCTCCGAAGTTCTTCGGCGGATCATTCCTGAGCTTATCCATGATCTCCGCGATCTGCTTCGCGCCGTCGATTCCCTTCA
>OFGO01000708.1_pt1 | contig 29277 bp, 30 predicted proteins | sample 1521761 | NCBI WGS metagenome assembly OFGO01 (sample SAMEA3504128, study PRJEB24116) | mouse gut metagenome | biome: mouse gut; feature: mouse-associated habitat; material: faeces | place: Denmark | collected 2011
TAAAAGCCCCTTATAGGGGCAGTGCAAGCCACCGGCTAAGCCGGTGGTCTTGACTCGTCAGGTATCTGCGGGATGTGCCGGTATATTCCGTGGAAAACATTTCCGGATCCGTCCGGGAGGGAAAGAGGGAGTTTCTCAAAACTGAAAAGTGACAGTCGTGTCGGGTTTTGGCTTAACCTGGAATACCATACGCCACAGGACTTCCTGCAAGGGTTCAAAATGCATATTGGAAGACGCCATGCGCATTTGGGGAACGGGGCTTTTCATCGCCATGAAAACGGCGCAGGCGCCATCCGGGGCTCCGGAAGCATTCAGGGCGGATTTGGGGTGATCGCCCTCCCCGCAGTCACGGATGTCGAAAAGTTCACGGCTTATTTCCGGAGATATCCGATAGGAAAGTGACCGGCAGTATTCCGGATAAATGACATTCTTTGCGCCGATGTCCGTGAAATCGTGCCGGTTCAGTTCAAATTCGTGGAGTGTGAGCGTATATTTTTCCCCTGTCACGGGATGTATGGTTTGGATGGTACGTCCGCTGCAGGACACAGACCCATCTGTATATTCCGGTGTCACACGGAAAAGCCCGGAATTCCGGTCTTCTGCGCAGGTGGTAAAATGTCCGGCGGTTATGGGAATCAGATCGGCCCGGAATGTGAGGGATATTTTCCGGGGAGACAGCAGGGGGATGTCACTCCATTTGTAAAGATGGCGTGCCAAATGCCAGCAGCATTTCCGGTGGCAGCCGTAAGCGTCCATCAGAATTTCCGCATTCATGTCGTTTTCCCATTCTTCTGATCTGGCCGGACTGGCTTCCGTCATGGAGAAGACCTCCCGGGGATACCAGTTTACGCTGCTGTAAGACTGGCAGATGAGAGGCGTATCGTCCAGGGCTGCGTCCAGGGCATAATTCCGGCTGCCGGGATTGTCAGCATCTATCTGCTCATAGTCTTCCATGGTCTGCAGGGACTGGCGCCGTGCCTTGTCCCATTTTTTCAGAAAGGCCGCCATGTCCCGGGTGGGAATTTTTGCACATGTGTCAAGTACTGCCCCTTCCGGGCCAAGGTAGATTGCGGGGATGAAGACTTCCTGGCCGTCCCAGAGAAAGGTCCGGTTCAGGGGAAACTCTGCGAGCCTGGTTCCTTTCCTGCCGTGATTCCGGATATCTCCATTGTAGTATACATTCATGTTTAACCTCATTTCTGCGCGGCCTTTTGCGCATGTCAAGTTTGTGGATGCCGCGCAGACACAAACTTGGGATTGAAAATTTTCAATTTTCAATCTTCGCCCTTCTGCCTTTTTGCTGTCGAATATGTTATGATAACTATAACACAGATTTCCGGTGAGTGCCATGAAAATCATGGATGTTATTTTCAAGGGCGGAAAAGTTTTGTGTCAACTTTTGATACCATATGCGCTGAAGCGCAAAAATTAATGTATTATGGGAAAAAGAGAAAGGAATGGTGGATAATGAAGTATGGCAGGGCGGGAAACGCCATGAGATGGATTCTGCTGGGAGGTGCGCTGGTGATGGTTGTAATCGGCGTGCTGAATCATGAGCTGGAAACGGTTTTTGTCAAAGCCGTCAATATATGTCTGGAGTGTATCGGCATTGGGTAAGGGGAGAGATAAGCGTTTCTGGGTTCAGGCACTGTTTGCGTTTACAACCAACGCAAACATACAGGGGTTTCTGAAAGGCAGAATTTATAAAGGACCCCTGAAAAATATGTGTGTTCCGGGACTGAACTGTTACTCTTGTCCGGGGGCGCTGGGAGCCTGCCCGGTGGGAGCCATGCAGGCCGTGGCAGGAAGCACCAAATACGGCATTTCCATGTATGTGCTGGGTTTTCTGGTCTTTGTGGGTATTCTACTGGGTCGTTTTGTATGCGGATGGCTCTGCCCTTTTGGGTGGATACAGGAACTGCTGCACAAAATTCCGGTAAAGAAAATCAGGGTGCCGGCGGCGGTAAACAATTGTCTGAAATGGGTGAAATACGCCGTGCTTCTTCTGGCGGTCATTCTTCTGCCCATGGCGCTTACGGACCGGTTCGGAATTTCAACACCCTATTTCTGTAAATATATCTGCCCGGCGGGAACCCTGGAGGGCGGCATCCCGTTGCTTCTTTTGAATGAGCCGCTGCGGAATGCCATCGGTTTTCTGTTTTCCTGGAAGGTGGGGATACTGGCCGTGATTGTGGTGCTGTCCTTGTTGATTTTCCGGCCCTTCTGCCGGTGGCTGTGTCCCCTGGGAGCGTTCTATTCCATTTTTAATCCCATAAGCTTCTACCGCTACAAGGTGGATTCTGACAAATGTATCCGGTGCGGAAAATGTGAAAGGGTCTGCAAAATGGACATCAGTCCCTGCACAATGCCCAATTCGCCGGAATGTATCCGCTGTGGAGAATGTAAAAAGGCATGTCCCACAAAAGCCATTACAAGCACCTGGGAAAAGAAGAAAGCAGACCGGAAGGAAGGCGGATGAGTGGGATTTGTGCCTGGGCACAGCAAAGCCATAAACGGCCTGCCGCTTACGGTTGTAAAAATAGAATGGCCAATATGGAGGAATCAGTAGCATGGACACCTTTGGAAACAGAAAGTTTCCGGAGGTGTTTTTTTCAGGAATACCTGATTGTGAAATAACGGGGAATAGGATATAATGAATTCAGAAGTATTAATTACGCCGAAGGCATTGGTTGGAAGGACGGCGGATTGAAACGAAGAGTGCTGTCGGGGGAATTGGGCTGGAAAGGAATAGGGGCATAGATATGGCAAGGACAGTAAGCATTGGAAATCAGGATTTTGAGAGCCTGCGTATAAAAAACTGCTTCTATGTGGATAAGACAGGCTTTATTCGGGAGTGGTGGGAGTCGGAAGATGTGGTGACGCTGATTACCCGCCCGAGGCGCTTCGGGAAGACCCTGAACATGAATATGCTGGAGAAGTTCTTTTCGGTGGAGTATGCCGGTAGGAGCGACTTGTTTGAAGGACTGGATATCTGGAAAGAGGAGAAGTACCGCAGACTGCAGGGGACATACCCGGTGATCATGGTCAGCTTCGCCAGTATCAAGGAGACGAATTATGCCATGGCCAGAAGAAAAATCTGCCAGATTCTCGCGGATGAATTCAACAAGCATCACTTCCTTTTGAAGGAAGAGTGCCTGACCGAGCAGGAAAAAGAGACTTTTTGCAGGAAGAATATTGATATGGATGATGCGGACGCGACACTGGCTCTGAATCAGCTGTCCCTTTATCTCTCCCGCTATTATGGGAAGAAGGTGCTCATTCTTCTGGACGAATATGACACCCCCATGCAGGAGGCTTATGTGAACGGATACTGGGAGGAGCTTGTGGCTTTTACCAGAAGTCTCTTCAATGCTACCTTTAAGAGCAATCCTTATTTGGAGCGGGCGGTGATGACGGGAATCACGAGGGGTCACATTGCTTCTTGCGAAGCAAGAGAGTCCATGTTCTCGGATTTGAACAATCTAAAGGTGGTGACTTCTACTTCAGAAGAATACCGTGACAGCTTCGGATTCACGGAGGAGGTGTTTGCCGCATTGGATGAATTCGGCATGTCTGACCGCAGGGAAGAAGTGAAGCGGTGGTATGACGGGTTCATATTCGGGAGCCAGGCCGATATCTATAATCCATGGTCCATCCTTAACTATCTGGACACAGGAAGATTAGGGCTCTACTGGGTCAACACCAGTTCCAACAGTTTGGTGGGAAAGTTGGTACAGGAGGGGAGCCGTGAGCTTAAGATGACCATGGAAAGGCTGCTGAAGGGGGAGACTTTTGCCGCCAGGCTGGAGGAGCAGATTGTGTTCAGTGAGCTGGACCAGGGGGATGAGGCGGTGTGGAGCCTGTTGCTTGCCAGCGGTTATCTGAAGGCGGTGCATCATGAATTTAATACCGATCTGGGTAAGACAGAATATGAATTGCAGCTGACGAACAGGGAAGTCTGTGCCATGTTTGAAGGAATAATAGGGGGGTGGTTCAGGAGATGTCGAGGAGTGAATAACGCCTTTCTGCAGGCCATGCTTTCTGACGATCTAAAGGGGATGAATGCCTATATGAACAAGATTGCCCTTCAGACATTCAGCTATTTTGATACGGGGACAAATCCTTCGGAACAGGAGCCGGAACGGTTCTACCACGGTTTTGTACTGGGGATGATGGTGGAACTGGCAGATAGATATGTGCTGACGTCCAATCGAGAGAGCGGATTCGGCAGGTATGATGTGATGCTGGAGCCGAAGCAGGAAAGAGGGGCTTCTGATGCCTCTTCTCTGGATGCCATCATAAATAATTGCGTAAGAGATGCGATTATTATAGAGTTTAAGGTGCTGGACCCGGACGAAGAAGAGGAACTGGCTGATACGGTGCGGGAAGCGCTGAACCAGATTGAGAAAAAACAGTACGAAGCTATATTGCGGGCAAGGGGTATTCCTTCCGAGCGAATCAGAAAGTATGGCTTTGCATTCTGCGGGAAAAGGGTTTTGATTGGGAAAGCCGGATAATTCAGACAAGTTTATCTATGGTAAAAGTCGGCATCAGATAGCTATTTCAGTCATACCCCCCGGAAATTCTTCATACAATGGAAAAAAGGTATCTTAAAGGGGTATTCCTTTGAAGGATTATATCGAAGAGCGCGCCATCGGCATCGCCAATTATATCATTGACAACAATGCCACAGTACGGCAGACGGCAAAGGCCTATGGGGTCAGCAAGAGCACGGTACATAAGGACGTAACCGAACGCCTGATGCAGGTGAACCCTGCCCTGGCATCCGAAGCAAGAAAGGTACTGGATCTGAACAAGTCCGAGCGGCACATCCGCGGGGGGCTTGCCACAAAGGAGAAATATCTGCATCAGCACGGGGGCGCGTTATAGCAGCCAGATACATATACGGCTGGATTTCCCTAATCATTTTGCGGTTTCATGCAGTTTTTCGCCGGGTTGGCCGAGGGGTTCGGTAATCAAAGCGCACGAACTATCTTACGGCAGTTTCCGAATGGGACCGGGAATATGAAGAATCCATCGGCAGAGGGTAATCTGCAGGTGGATTTTCATTTTGCTGCGGATTATCCAATTATCCTTCCCGGTGACGGTGTACATGCCCTTGTGCTTCTTGGATTAGTGTGCAAAATGTGCGCAGGAATGCCTGCGGTTTTTTCTGTATTGTCCGTCTTTTGGAAGATTCCCTTGCTTTTAAAAAGCGGTTTTGGTAAGATAAATAAAAATACGAGCGATTCCGAAGAATTTGGAGGCAGCAGACTATGTACATAGACAGGGAAGACATGCTGGAGCTTACCAGAAGGATGACGGTATCCAGAAACTGCTTCGGCAGGATAGCGGGAGCTTACATGGACGAGGAGGGTTATATCGACGGTACCTTTAATACGCATTTTCTGAAATTAGCGGCGTCGGAGCGGGCGGAAAAATTGAAAATAGCAAAAGCAATCCCCTTTTCCGATACCAACGTGGAACTGAAAAATTATCGTTTCCTGCCGGAGGACAGAGTTCCGGGAGGCATCTGGCAGCTGCTGATGGCATTGCGGGAATGTGAACTGAAAAACGATGCATTGCTGCTTTCCCTGTATGAATATATAGGAGAACGGTATCAGCCCGGTTTTCCGTATGGTATCCTTGTGTTCCAGGGGAACTATGACGTGCCTGTAAAAAGAAGCGACAAGGCGGAGCAGTGGGAGTCGGAGGAGGTATACCGTTTTATGGACTGCGCCGTATGCCCTGTGGGCGGGGACTATGAAGCCGGGATGCCGGAGTGGGGATTCCTGTTTCCCGCATTCGGCAACAGAAGCACGGACTTGGACGGAATCAACATTTATTCCCCTCAGGGCAGGCATGAGGAACTGGCCGGGATGTTTTGCGGAAGTTCACGTCAATGAATGGAAAATGAAAAAAGGAGGTGTATTTATGTGGTTTGTATTTGCGTTGTTGTCGGCGGTTTTTGCCGCGCTCACATCGATTCTGGCGAAGGTTGGCATTGAGGGAGTGAATTCCAACCTGGCCACGGCCATCAGGACGGTAGTAGTGGTGTTCCTGTCCTGGGGGATGGTATTTTTAACCAATGCGCAGGGAGGGTTGTCCGGTATCAGCAGGAAAAGCTGGATATTCCTGATTTTGTCGGGGCTGGCAACGGGGGCCTCCTGGCTTTGCTATTACCGGGCGCTGCAGATAGGGGAAGCGTCCAAGGTGGTGCCAGTGGACAAGCTGAGCGTTGTGATTACACTGATTCTGGCATTTGTGTTTCTGCATGAGGATTTTACGGTAAAATCACTGGTGGGATCGATTCTGATTGGGGCGGGAACGCTGGTGATGGTGCTGTAGGGAATGGGTCAGGGAAACGGTCAGGAAAAACAGAAACATATATTGATGAAAAACAAGGTAAAGCCATGTCCGGAAGTTTAAAATCCGACATGGCTTTTTTCGTAAGGGTTCATCCTCTTTGTCTTTCTCCTGGGTTTTGGTACAATTCCCATTTTTTCGGAAAGGGTATCCATTCGCCGTCAAAATTACAGTCAGATAAGGAGGTACGGCTTATGCCAAGGACCGGAGAAAACATTTACAAAAGAAAGGACGGGCGCTGGGAAGGGCGCTATATCAAGGAGCGGGTGGACGGAAAAGCAAAATACGGGGCAGTTTACGCCGGCAGTTACCGCGAAGTGAAACAGAAGCTGGACAAGATAAAGCATGAACTGGGAAGAGGGAGACAAGCGGCTGGGGGGCGGGAAGCTGTCGGATATCGGAAAGGAATGGCTTTCCGAAGCGGCAGTCACGCTGAAAAAATCTTCCGCCAACAAATATGAGGATATTTTGCGGTGTTATATTCTGCCGGAACTGGGGGAATGCAGGTTGTCGCAAATCACATAAGACCGAAATAAGGATTCTGGAATCCAAAAGCGCCAGTTCCGTGCGCATTATTCCCCAGCCGGATATCATTATGGAGTGCCTGAAACGGTTCCATGTGCCGGAAGCCTATGTGCTGACGGGAGACGGCATCCGTTACGTAGAGCCGCGGACGATGCAGAACCGCTTTAAGAAAATTTTCGCGGACTGCGGGATCAGGGATGCCAATTTTCATGCTACCAGGCATACCTTTGCCACCAGATGCATTGAACTTAGCTTTGACGTAAAGAGCCTCAGCGAGCTGTTGGGACATGCCGGCGTAGCGATTACCATGAACTGGTATGTCCATCCGACGATGGACCATAAATCGGAAAACATGAACCGTTTTTCTGCGCTGTTTACCGTCAGGTAAAGCGTTTCACATTCTAATGGGAAAACCGTGGTGCCCGCACAGATAAAACATTTTTTCATATAGTATAACTTAAAAGAAACTGCGATTTTCTGCTGTCGTTCTGATTTGGGACCGCATCCTCTGTCGGAGCGCGTTTGGAAATTGCTGTATAGAGGTTTTGCCTATGGAAAAAAACAGGAATCCCATCACCAATGACTGCAGTATGTCCGGCATCAGGCCGGCCATGCTGGATTTGCCATATCCACCCATACAGGTTCAGTGCAGAAACCAGGACTATGCCGCCCTGCTTGCCTTTGACTACTGCGGGTCGGTATCCGAGTTGTCAGCTATCACTCAGTATATTAACAATGAGAACCGCCTGTATCTGTGGGACTGCAGGATGGCAAGGACCCTTCTGGGGATTGCCATGGCGGAGATGATGCATTTACAGAAGCTTGGGGAACTGATTCAGCTTCTGGGCGGAGAAGTCGGTTATACAGTGACACAGCCCGGCGGGAAGCAGGTACTCTGGACGCCGGAATGTCTGGTGCTTTCCAGGGATGCCAGGCGGATGCTCTGTGCGGATGTGGAAGCCGAAAAGGATGCCATTGCCCAGTATAAAGCGCATATCCGTAAAATAAATGACGAATATGTGAATGCCGTACTCAGGCGGATCATCCGGGACGAAGCGTATCATATTATGCTGTTGGAGGGGATGCTGGAGGAATTGTAAGGAGACAGGGGCACGGCACATCGAAATCTGATAAGGAGAATGCCGTGGCAAAAGGGATGGCACCAGGAGCATTCAGGAGAATGCCGTGGCAAAAGGGGATGGCAACAGGAGCATTTGGGAGAAGGCCATGAAGGCAGCGGACAGGGGAAATGGCTCAACCATGGTTAGAATCAGATAGAATTTACGTCGATTGTATTCTGCGCAAAACGGATATATACTGAATCTATCAGCTGATAAATAAAACCAGATCAAACAACAGTTGAATGGAGGAATACAATGGATATCGGAAAAAATATAAAAAAGCTGCGTATGGAAAAGAATGTGAAGCAGGAGGAACTGGCAGAATACCTGGGAGTTTCTTTTCAGGCAGTTTCCAAATGGGAGACCGGTTCCAGTGTGCCGGACATTGCGCTCCTGCCCAATCTCGCCGTTTTTTTCGGGGTAACCATCGACGAACTGTTCCGGATGCCGGAGGAGGCGGAGTATGAGCGGATGGAGAACATGTTCTGGCATGAGAGGAGGATTCCGGCGGAGACCTTTGACCATTGCGCCCGTTTCCTGGAGGGGGTGATACGGAATGAGCCGAAGAACGTCAGGGCGTACAACTGTATGGCCGAGCTGTACAATCACAGGGCAAAAAGTGACCATGAACTGGCAGGCGAATACGCGAAGAAGGCGTTGGAGCTGGATCCGGAGGAAAAGCGGGGATGGGTGGCATATCTGGAAGCCAACAACGGCGTATGCGGGGACGAGTGGTATGATAATCACTTTGAGGTGATTGAATATTTCAGGGAATTCCTGGTGAAAAATCCCGGCAATTACAGGGGGCTTTATGCAATTATCGAGAATATGATTGCAGACAAACGTTTTGACGACGCTATTCCGTATATCGAACAAATCCGGACGGCGGCGAAAACCCACCAGTACGAAACCTACATGGGAGACGTGATGCTGGGCCGGGGAAACCTGGAGAAGGCACTGGAATACTGGAACGCTGCGGTGGAGCGATTTCCGGAGCGGTGGCAGGCCTATTGTGACAGGGCTGATCGCCTGAAGAAACTGGGCAGATATGCGGAAGCCCTGGCGGATTATGAGAAATGCTTTACCATGCAGGAGCCGCCCAGAATTTCGGACGGTTTGTACTCCATGGCGCAGGTGCATGAGTTTCTCGGCGACTATGATGCCGCAATGGAGGACAGGAAGCGCATTATCAAATGCCTGAAGGAAGAATATCATACATTTTCCGGAGAGGGCATCGACGAGCAGAAACGGGAGATAGAGCGGCTGAAGCGCAGAAAAGCGGAAGACAAATAAAGCACTGTGCCCGGCAGGCAGCAGTCCCGGTCTATACTGCAGGTACTGTGCCCGGGCTGACAGCAGTAACGTCAGCCTGGGCACGGTTTTTTGCGGACATCTTATTCTCTTTACTCCAAATTCTTTTTTCATACGGATTCCCCTTTTTATTATATAGAAAACCCCTGGAGGTATCTGAAAATTGCTTTCCGCCGGATGTGCGCCGCAGCCTGTGGGAGACTGGCCGAATGAAGGAGGCGCAGCGGGCTGTATTAACCGAATGAGGTTTAGGCTTTGACTGTTAAATGTCGATAGAAAAAAGCGCCGGCTTGTGGTAAAATGATGTTACATGTCTGGGAATTCCCTTCCCGGAGAGGGGAAACGGGCCGGAACGCGGTCAGCCATGGGGAATGTGCATTACGGTTATACAAAAGAGGAGGCGTCATTTCATATGCAGAATAACGATAATAAAAGTATGGGAATCAGATTGCTGAAAAAGGGGCAGAACGGCATCATTCATGCGGTGTTCAGCCGTATGGGGCTGTTTCTGTTACTGCTGTTGCTTCAGGCAACATTTGTGGTGGTGGGGTTTCAATGGTTCAAGGAATATCGTCCGCACATATTCGCTGCCGCCGCAGTGGTTTCCGTGGCTATGGTGCTGTATCTCCTGAACAGCCGCATTGACCCCACTGCAAAGATTACATGGCTGGTGATTGTGATGCTGATGCCTGTGTTCGGAGGGCTGCTGTATCTGTATACACAGTTGGATATCGGGCATCGGGCGCTGAAAGGGCGCTTCACCCAGATCATTGAGATGACCCAGAAGAGCATCCCGCAGTCTGAGGAGGTATTGGAAGCGTTGGAGGAAGAAAATCCGGGGGCTGCATCATTGGCCCGCTATATCCGGCGGAGCGGCTGCCATCCTGTGTATGACGGGACGGAGGTGACCTATTTTCCACTGGGCGAGGACAAGTTTTCGGAGCTGCTGCGGCAACTGGAGAAGGCGGAGCATTTTATTTTTCTGGAATACTTTATTGTCAGTGAAGGGCTGATGTGGGGGGAGGTTCTGGAGATCCTGGTCCGCAAGGCCGCGGAGGGCGTAGATGTGCGGCTGATGTATGACGGCACCTGTGAATTTGCGCTGCTTCCTCATAAATACCTGAAGCTTTTGCGGGAGCGGGGAATTAAATGCAAGGTGTTTTCGCCTGTTTCCCCCTTTATTTCCACCCATTACAATTATCGCGACCATCGTAAGATACTGGTGATTGACGGGCATACCGCGTTTAACGGCGGCATTAATCTGGCTGACGAGTACATCAACCGTGTTCAGAGATTTGGACACTGGAAGGATACGGCGGTTATGCTGAAGGGGGAAGCGGTGAAAAGTTTTACGCTGATGTTCCTGCAGATGTGGAATATCGACGAACACACACTGGAATTTGGGAAAAACCTTGAATATCCCGTTTTCCGCAAGGAGCATGCAAAGGGTTATGTGATTCCCTATGGGGACTGCCCGCTGGATGATGACAGAGTGGGGGAGCGGGTCTATATGGACATTCTGAACCGCGCCGTTAAGTATGTACATATTATGACACCGTATCTGATATTGGACGGGGAGATGGAAGGCGCGCTGAAATATGCCGCGGAACGGGGGGTGGAGGTGGTGCTGGTTCTGCCGGGAATTCCGGACAAAAGGCTTCCCTATGCCCTGGCCAAAACCCATTATCACTCCCTTCTGCAATCCGGCGTGAAAATCTATGAATATACGCCGGGTTTTGTCCACGCCAAGGTTTTTGTCAGTGACGACAGGGAAGCGGTGGTGGGGACCATCAACCTGGATTACCGCAGCCTGTACCATCATTTTGAATGTGCCACTTATATGTATGGCACGGGCTGCATATCCGATATCGAGAGGGATTTTCGGGAGATGCTGCCAAAGTGCCGCAGCGTGACCATGGAGACGGTGAGACGGGAGAAATGGACGGTGAAGGTGACGGGCCTGCTGCTGAAGGCGGCGTCTCCGCTGCTGTGAGGGAAGGCGTTTTGCCTTGTGCCGGGAAAGGCCGGAGCCAGGCGCTTCCTCCAGATGATTGGAAGGGGGCGGGAGGATTTGCCAGCAGAGCATCAGGCGGCATGGAGGGAATTGCGGGAATGGCGAAGGTGCGGATTTGTGGCCGCTCTTTGCCGCGGCGCATTGTAAGTGAATAAAAATACAATTTCAGATATAAGAATGCATAAATATAAAAAACGGTGGACATTTATGCAGAAAGTGTTATACTTACATAAGGTGTTGTCAGGGCAGCGGATTGTGCCTGTGTTAACAGAGGGGATTGGACATGACGGGGCTGCGTTTGCAGCGTATTGTAAGGCTTCGGGGCATCCGGGAACGGAAAACAGACGAAAGTGAGGAGAAGAGATGATAAAAGCAGGAATCATCGGAGCAACGGGATATGCGGGAGGGGAACTGGTCAGGATTCTGGCCAACCACCGGGAGGTGGAGATCGTCTGGTACGGCTCCCGCAGCTATATTGACAAACAGTATTGTGAGGTATACCAGAACATGTTCCGCATTGTGGAGGATGTGTGTAAGGATGACAATCTGGCAGAACTGGCGGAGCAGGTGGACGTAATCTTCACCGCCACACCCCAGGGCTTCCTGGCCGGCCTTTTGACGGAAGAGATTTTATCGAAAGTAAAGATCGTAGATTTGTCTGCGGATTACCGTATAAAAGACGTGAATGTATATGAAAAATGGTACGGGATCCAGCACAAATCCCCTCAGTTTATTCCGGAGGCAGTGTACGGCCTGTGCGAGGTGAACCGCGGTCAGATAACCCCGTCTACCAGATTGGTGGCAAACCCGGGCTGCTATACCACCTGCTCCATTCTGACAGCCTATCCCCTGGTGAAGGAGGGGCTGATTGATGCGGATACGCTGATAATCGACGCCAAGTCCGGAACCTCCGGGGCAGGGCGGGGGGCCAAGGTGCCCAATTTGTTCTGCGAGGTCAATGAAAATATCAAGGCCTACGGCGTGGCAAGCCACAGGCATACGCCGGAGATCGAGGAGCAGCTGGGGTATGCCGCAGGGCGGGAGATCCTGTTAAACTTTACCCCCCATCTCGTACCGATGAACAGAGGAATCCTTGTGACTGCTTACGCGGATCTGACACCGGAGGGACTGGATGCGGCGAGAGTAAGGGATGCCTATGAGAAGTATTACGGGGAGGAACAGTTTATCCGGCTGCTGCCGTCCGGCGAGTGCCCCGAGACAAAGTGGGTGGAGGGCAGCAATTTTGTGGATATCGGCTTTGTGATCGATGAGCGGACAAACAGGATCATCATGATGGGCGCGCTGGACAATCTGGTGAAGGGCGCTGCAGGACAGGCGGTACAGAATATGAATCTGCTGTTCGGGCTGCAGGAGAATACGGGGCTTATGATGATGCCGTGTTTTCCGTGACAGAAGATGCAGTAGCAGGGCTGTGGAAGGTTTTATATAAATGGCAAAAGGATTTATCATGTTAAATTATTTTAACATTGTGAAAGGGGAAGGCGTATGTTCTGGGATAAAGTGGCCGGTATTTACGATTTGGTGGAAACCGTATACAATGGCAGAGTATATAAAAATCTGGGAAAAAGAATAGCAAAAGAGATGGAAGCCGGTGATGTGGTATTGGAGTGTGCCTGTGGGACGGGTGCGATCAGCAGGCATATCGCGCCGACATGCAAACTGCTGATTGCGACAGACTTTTCCGGCGGAATGTTAAGGCAGGCTGCAAAAAACTGTCGGAATTATGACAATGTCAGAATAAGGCGCGCAGATATGATGAAGTTAAAATGCCGCGATAACAGATTTAATAAAGTGGTTGCGGGAAATGTGATCCATTTGCTGGAAAAGCCGGAAGATGCGGTGAGAGAGCTGGAGCGAGTATGCAGGCCGGGAGGCAGGATCATTATTCCGACCTATATCAATGCCTCTGAGGGAACTAATGAGAGAGCGGTACGTCTGTTTGAAGCGGCGGGTGTAAATTTTAAGCGCCAGTTTGATATGGAATCTTATCAGAAGTTTTTTAAGGATGCGGGGTATAAAAATGTGGAATATGACGTCATTGACGGAAGGATGCCCTGTGCCGTAGCGATCATTACAAAAGGGTGAAATACCTTACGCCGGTGAATAATGGCGTATACAGAAAAAGGAGATAAAAATCTATGGAAACGATCATACGTTCCATGACAATAGAGGACTATTCGGCAGTGAAGAGGCTGTGGCAGAGTATCCGCGGCTTCGGTATCCGCAGCATCGATGATTCCGAGGAGGGCGTAAGGCGTTTTCTGACAAGGAATCCGGGCATCAGCGTTACAGCGGTGCAGGGCGGTGAGATCGTGGGAGCGATTCTCTGCGGCCATGACGGCAGGAGAGGGTGTCTCTATCATGTCTGTGTGAGGGAAGACAGCAGGCGGCAGGGGATCGGGAAGGCGATGGTGGTCTTTTGCATGGAGGCGCTGAAAAAGGAGCAGATCAATAAGGTTTCGCTGATTGCCTTCACGAAAAATGATGTGGGAAACGCGTTCTGGAAGGAGATCGGGTGGACGAAGCGGGAAGATCTGAACTATTATGATTTTGTGCTGAATGAGGAGAATATTACGGCGTTTATCAGGTAGAGGCGCGGTCCTCGGCGGACGCCGGGAGGCATACAGGAAGGCTTTTCAGCCGACTAACTATAACAATACGCCGATGAGGGAATAAAAATATAGAACAGGAGATGAAGGATTATGCAGAATAACAGACCGGAAAATATGGAAGAGGTTATGAAGAAGGCGGAGGTGCTGATCGAGGCGCTGCCTTATATTCAGAAGTTTAACAGGAAGATCATTGTGGTGAAATACGGCGGATCGGCCATGAGTAATGAGGAACTGCAGAAGAATGTGATCAAGGATGTGACGCTTCTTAAGCTGGTGGGATTTAAGCCGATCATTGTCCACGGCGGCGGGAAGGAGATCAGCCGCTGGGTTGGCAAGGTGGGGAAGGAGTCCCAGTTTATAAACGGCCTGCGCGTCACCGATGCGGAGACGATGGAAATAGCGGAGATGGTGTTAAATAAGGTGAACAAGTCGCTTGTGACGATGGTGCAGGAGTTAGGTGTAAAAGCGGTGGGTGTCAGCGGCAAGGACGGCGGACTTCTGTGCGTGGAAAAAAAGTATGCGGACGGACAGGACATCGGATTTGTGGGCAATATAAAGGAAGTGAATCCGAAAGTGCTGTATGATCTTTTAGAGAAGGATTTTCTGCCCATTGTGGCGCCGGTGGGGTTTGATGACGGTTTCCATACTTACAATATCAATGCAGACGATGCGGCCTGCGCCATCGCAAAGGCGATGGGAGCGGATAAGCTTGTATTTCTGACGGATATCGAGGGATTGTATCGGGATATTGAGGATAAGTCCAGCTTTATCAGCAGGCTGACGGCCGGACAGGCGGAGGAACTGATAGACGGCGGCTTTATCGGCGGCGGTATGCTGCCGAAGTTAGGCAACTGTACTTCGGCCATCCGAAACGGTGTCAACAGGGTGCATATCCTGGACGGCAGGATCCCTCATTGCCTGTTGCTTGAGATCTTTACCAATCAGGGTATCGGCACGGCGATTATCAGAGAAGAGGAAGAAACGATATAAGTGCGGAGATAAACGGGAGGTTGTGGCGAGATAACGGATTTAGAGTAACATAAATCAGGACAGTACAGGGAGGAAATTTCCATGCAGGATCACGGGACACAGGAATATATCAGGCAGGCGGAGAGGGATCTGCTGCACACTTACAACCGTTACCCCATCGTATTTGAGCGCGGAGAGGGTGTGTATTTATATGATAAGGAAGGAAAGAAGTATCTGGATTTTTTTGCGGGGATCGCGGTGAATGCACTGGGGTATCACTACAAAGATTATGACGAGGCGTTGAAAGAACAGATCGATAAGCTGCTTCATATTTCCAACTATTTTTACAACGAACCGGCAGTGCGGGCGGCGGAAAAACTCAAGAGGGTATCCGGCATGGACCGGGTATTTTTTACGAACAGCGGTGCGGAAGCCATTGAAGGGGCACTGAAGGCAGCGAGAAAATATGCCTTCTCGAAGAGGGAGAATGGGGAAGGCCATGGAGGCGGTTCTACGAACAGCCAAAAGGATAACGCGGAGGGCGGAGAGATCATCGCCATGAACCATTCTTTCCACGGCCGTACCATGGGAGCGCTTTCTGTGACAGGAAATCCCCATTACAGGGAGGCATTCGAACCTTTGATCGGGAATATTCGGTTTGCCGATCTGAATGATTTTGATTCTGTGCGGGCACAGGTGACGGATAAGACCTGCGCTATCCTGTTTGAGACGGTGCAGGGGGAGGGCGGTATCTATCCTGCGGAAAAGAAGTTTATGGAGCAGGTGAAAGCGCTCTGTGAGGAAAGAGACATCCTTCTGATTCTGGATGAGATTCAGTGCGGTATGGGGCGTACGGGAAAGATGTTCGCCTGGCAGCACTATGGGGTGAAACCGGATATTATGGCCTGTGCCAAGGCTGTCGGCGGGGGTGTGCCGGTGGGCGCTTTCCTGATGACGGAGAAGGCGGCTGAGAAATCCCTTGCGGCGGGGGATCACGGTACGACCTACGGGGGAAATCCCTTTGCCTGTGCGGCAGTCTCAAAAATGTTGGACTTATTCGAGGAAAATGATATAATAGGGCATGTGCAGGAAATCGCGCCTTATCTGGAAGGGCAGCTTAATGAGATCGTCGCGGAGTTTGATACGGTTTTAACAAGGCGCGGAGTGGGCCTGATGCAGGGACTGGAGTGCAGCGTGCCGGTGGGCGGTGTGATAAACAGATGCCTGGAGAAAGGGCTGGTGTTAATTAATGCGGGAAGCAATATTCTGCGCTTTGTGCCGCCTCTTGTAATTACGCGGGAGCATGTGGACGAGATGGCGGAGATTTTGCGGGCCGCGCTTAAGGAGAGTTGATTCATGAGTTACAGAAAGAGAGTGTATGCGGCGGTTTTGATCCTCTGTCTTGCAGCGGGTGTGTTCGCTGTGGGAAAGAGCGGCATGCAGATGAAGAGCGAAAAAGAGCATGAGCAACAGGAAAGTTTTTTGAACAGAAGGAAAGACACGCTCAGACTGTGGTATACCGATGACAGCCTGACGGATTATCTGAATGCGGCGGCGGTGGCATACGGCGAAAACAGCGATGTCCGGGTGGAGGCGGTGCTGATCGAGGACAGCGAGTATGTGGAGGCGATCAACGAGGCTTCCCTGGGGCGCGACGACAGGCAGAGACCGGATCTGTATCTGATCACGAATGATTGTCTGGAAAAGGCATATCTGGCGGGATTGGCCGATGAGATCGACGATCAGAATATGTTCCGAATAGACGAGTATGAGAACGCGGGAGCTGCCGCGGCAGTGACTTACGACGGGAAAATAGTGGCGTATCCCTTTTATTATGAGGCCTGCGCCCTGCTCTACAATAAAACCTATCTGAAAGATTATGCAAAGCTGCAGTTGGAGAACGAGGCGGATCAGGCTGCGGGAGAGGCAGCCCAGGCGGAGGCGGATGCCGGAAATGTGGAGGAGGAAGCGGCCGGAGAGGATATGGCACAGGAGTTTTCGGAGGAGGAGATCTTAAACCGTGTGAGGGAATGTCTGCCGGATACCATAGCGGAGCTGGAGGAGTTTGCGGACAGTTATGAGGCGCCGGAGCAGGTGGAGGCTGTCTTTAAATGGGATGTATCCGATATTGTGTATAATTACAGTTTTGCGGGGGATCATCTGATCGTGGGCGGCGAGAACGGGGATGATCCGGAGCAGATCGATATCTACAATCTGGAGACACTGCAGTGCCTGACGACGTTTCAGGAGTTAAATCAGTTTTTCTCCATTGAGACGAGAGATGTCACTTATGACAGTGTGATGCAGGATTTTCTGGACGGCAAGATCGTGTTCACCGTGGCCGGAACGGAGGCAGTAAACCGTATGGCGAAGGCTCAGGCAGAAGGAGACTTTGCCTGTGAATACGGTTTTTACAGCATGCCGGATCTGACGGAAGAATTAAAGAGCCGCTCTTTGTCTATCACGACCTGTATTGCCATAAACGGATATACGGAACTGAAAGAGCAGGCGAATGATTTTGCAAAGTTTATGATGAACGACTGGACAAGCGGGTTAAATCTGCAGGAGACCACCGGGAAAATGCCGGTCTATGGTTTTCCGCTGTACGATGAAAATTATACCTTTGCAGCTTCCTACGGGGAGTCCATGCCGATCCCGAAGATGATGACCACCGGAAATTTCTGGGTGCAGATGGAGATCGCTTTCACCAATATCTGGGAGGGCGGGGATGTGAACGCACTGTTAAAGAGCCTTTCGGAGCAGGTTATGAGCCAGGTGACCGGGGATGACAGTTATACTGAGGAGTATATCGAGCTGCCTGTGGAGGAGATTCCGGAGGTGGAGTATATTGAGGAGCCTCAGGGATAGCGGGGCGTATGAAAAAGTATCTGTGGTAAAGGCCTCTGCGGGAAAAGAACCTTGCAGGATCAGAATTTTATAAAAACGTAGAAGGAAGAAAAATGTCGATAGAGCGGGTAAAAGAATATTTCAGAGCATTTGATATGGAGGAAAAGATCCGGGAGTTTGAGGTGTCCAGCGCCACGGTGCTTCTTGCGGCGAAGGCCTTAGAATGTGCACCGGAGAGGATTGCAAAGACGCTCTCTTTTGCGGTGGATGGAGTAGCGATTCTGGTGGTGGCGGCCGGGGATGCGAAGATCGATAATCACAAATACAAAGCGCAGTTTGCAGCAAAGGCAAAAATGCTTTCACCGGAGGAAGTGACGGATCTGGTGGGACATGCTGTGGGCGGCGTCTGCCCCTTTGCGGTAAAAGAGGGTGTGGAAGTGTATCTGGATGTATCGTTAAAGCGTTTTGAGACGGTCTTTCCGGCCTGCGGCAGCGCCAACAGCGCCATAGAGCTGACGATCCCGGAACTGGAGAAGTATTCGGGATATGCAGGCTGGGTGGATGTCTGCAAGGGGTATGAGTGAGGATGCATGACGTGTGATAGGTATCCGGAATTTTATGGAAGGCATAGAAGGGAGAAATATGATGAAAATTGCAGCGACTTATGAAAACGGAATGATATTTGGTCATTTCGGACATACGGAACAGTTTAAAGTGTATGAGATTACAGATGGAAAGATCACAGGGGAGCAGATTGTAAGTACGGAAGGAAACGGCCATGGCGCTCTTGCCGGTATGCTTTCAGGCCTGAAAGTGGACACGTTAATCTGTGGCGGAATTGGCGCCGGAGCACAGATGGCGCTGGCACAGGCGGGGATTAGGTTGTACGGCGGCGTATCCGGCAGTGCAGATGAAGCGGTACAGGCTCTTCTAGCCGGGAACCTTGCCTTTGATCCGGAAGCCCGCTGCGGCCATCATGGACATCATGAGGGACAACATCACTGTGGAGAGGGCGGTCATGGCTGCGGGGAAGATAAGCATGGTTGTGCCGGGAATCGGTAAGAGCAACAGTCATAGTGAAAAATCGCTGAAAGGATTCCATACCGTGATCGGCATCACAAAAGATATATAAAAAGAGCATAGAATAACCGAAAACTGCCCATACTGGAAATAACTGTGAGAGAACAAGGAGGATTTTCAGCATGGGCATGATCATTGCAGTTATTTCCGGCGCCCTGATGAGTATTCAGGGCGTTTTTAATACGAAGGTGACGGATACGACGGGGGTGTGGACAGCAAACGCTTTTGTGCAGTTTACGGCGCTTCTCGTATGTCTGGGGGCCTGGGCCGCGGTGGAGAGAAATTCTTTTATGTCACTTGCGAAAGTGGAGCCGAAGTATATGCTGCTCGGCGGTGTGATGGGAGCGGCCATCACCTGGACTGTGATTCAGAGTATGAAAAGCCTGGGGCCCGCAAAAGCGGTGTTGTTTATTGTGGTTGCGCAGATTCTGGTGGCCTATCTGATCGAGCTGTTCGGGATCTTCGGGACGGACAAACAGCAGTTTGAGATGAAAAAAATGATCGGGATGGCACTTGCCATTGTGGGAATTGTTATTTTTAAGTGGGAATAGCTTTGTACCAGCAACTTTGGAACAGCGACAGAATCCGGAGAGCCGAACAGTTTTCGGCTGCAAATGAAAACAAAGCACTTGTAAAAAAACGGGCTTTGGAATACAATAAATTTATGTTGCTTTTCAGAAAGCGGCTGAGGGGCTTCTTTTCCGCAGATTAAACATTATGCGGAAAGGAAAAAAGAATGAGATTTTATAAAAAAACTATACTGTTTACGGCTAGCCTGCGAATGGGCTTACTTATCGTATGTTTTCTGACGGCTGCGGCTGTACTGTCGGCGTGTGGTTCAGAGGAAAAGCTGTTATCGGAACTGCGGATGGAAGAAGGGATGTCAGCTGTCGGCATCGACGGTGATCCCGGTGGAAGGGAATCCGGCTATTCGGAGGCTTCAGGCGTTGTTTTGGGAGAAGGAGGTTCTGACCTTTCCGGAACAGCGTTTGCGGATGCCGGCCGGGAAGACACTTTCTGGTCGGGCCGGGACAACAGTGTGAAGGATATGCAGAGCACGGGACAGAGCGTCGGCGGGACTAAACTTTCAGGTATGGAACAGGGGATCAGTGGGAAGGATCTCTCAGGCATCGGGCAGAATGCCGATGAAGATGGAAGTATAAAGGATCTTCAGGGAAACGGACAAAGTGTCGGTGCTGCGAACATGGGAACTCGGTTTCAGGGGGAAAAGATCTGTGTCCATGTCTGTGGCGCAGTGAAAACTCCAGGGGTTTATGAGCTGCCTGCGGGAAGCCGTTTTTATGAGGCAGTGGAGGCGGCGGGCGGTTTTACACTGGAAGCCTGTCAGGACTATCTGAATATGGCGGCAGCCCTCTCTGACGGCAGCAGGCTGGAGATTCCGACTCTGGAAGAGGTAAAAGAACGGGAAGAGGCTGAAAAGACAGGCGGAGAGAAAGAAAAGGAAGCATATCGCTATTATACGCTGGCGGAAGAGACGGGGCCGCCCTCTGATGGGCAGAGCGGAGCAGCCGGTGGAAACGCTGCGAATACAGAGAATATCGGGAATGTATCGGACGGGCTTGTGAATATCAACACGGCGGATATCGCCGGGCTTTGCGCTTTGCCGGGCGTCGGCGAGGGGCGTGCAAAGGCCATTATTGAATACAGAGAAAAGCAGGGCGGTTTTCAGAAAAAGGAAGACATTATGCAGGTTTCCGGCATCGGTGAGAAGATGTATGCGAGGATGGAAGCGTATCTGACCGTGGAATGAACGGGCTGTGTATGGGAAAGTGACCGCGGGTGTCAGAGCCGGAATATGGAACCGACAGGAGCAACGGATATCAGAGCCGGGATGCGTGGCCGACAGGAGCAACGGATATCAGAGCCGGGATGCGTGGCCGGCAGGAGCAACAGGCATCAGGGCCGGAAAGCAGACTGACAGAGGATAGAGACATCATATTTGGGCAGAGAGAAATGAGAGGTAGAAAATGGCGAAGAAGGTTTTGGTAGTGGATGATGAAAAGCTGATCGTAAAGGGGATCCGGTTCAGTCTGGAGCAGGATGGCATGGAAGTGGATTGTGCCTATGACGGCGAGGAGGCCCTTGAAAAGGCAAAAAACGGTACATATGATATCATTCTTCTGGATGTGATGCTGCCGAAGCTGACCGGCTTCGAGGTCTGTCAGCAGATCAGGGAGTTTTCCAATGTTCCGGTGGTGATGCTGACGGCAAAGGGCGACGACATGGACAAAATTCTGGGACTGGATTACGGGGCGGACGATTATATTACAAAGCCGTTCAATATCCTGGAGGTGAAGGCGAGACTGAAAGCCATCATGCGACGGACTGTGCCGAGAGAGAGTAAAGAGACAAAAGCGGCTACCCTGGAGCGCGGCGATATGCGGGTGAACAGAGAAGACAGACGGGTATATATTTCCGGGAAGGAGATCAATCTGACGTCAAAGGAGTTTGAGGTGTTAGAGCTTCTGATGTCCAATCCGGGCAAGGTTTACAGTCGTGAAAATCTGTTAAAGAGCGTCTGGGGCGCGGATTATCCGGGAGATGTACGGACGGTAGACGTCCATGTACGGAGGCTGCGGGAAAAGATCGAGTCAAGTCCCAGTGAACCGAAGTATGTTCAGACCAAATGGGGCACCGGCTACTACTTTAAAGAGTGAGAACAGGGAAATGAGCGGATGTTATATCGTTGGGAAGATATCAAATCAAAAATCAAGTCTTTGCGGAGCCTGAAAACCAGAATTTTCCTGTTCCTGTTGCTGGTGGGGCTGATTCCGAGCTGCTATATGCAGTACGGCATTTTACAGAATTATGAGGCGCGGGCTGTCTCCGTGCGTACCTCGGAAGTTCAGGCGCAGCTTAAGATCATAGCAAATCATCTGATCGCATACAATTATTTACAGGACACGTCGTCTCCGGTGATCAATGCGGAGCTGGAACAGCTTTCCAATTTATATGGGGGGCGCGTGCTGATTATATCAGGAAATCTGAAAGTGGTAAAAGATACCTACAGTATCAGCGAGGGAAAGACCATCATCTCTGAGGAGGTCGTGAAGTGCTTCAGAGGAGAGAGTATGTCCAACTATGATGCAGGTCTGGGGTATGTCGAGATGACCATCCCCATTTCGGAGACTGTGACGGCGGAAGCCGGCGAAGCCGGAACAGGAGAGACAAAAGAAGTCGTGAGAGGCGTTATGTTAATCAGTATATCCTGTGACACGATCCATAAAACAATGGATATTCTGAGAAATAAAGCCAATATTCTGTTGTCGATCATGATGTTGATTATTTTTGGTGGTGCACTGCTTCTGGCAGATTTTATGGTGAGGCCTCTGAACAAGGTGACCGTTGCGATCAATGAAGTGGCGGAAGGGTATTCCGACAAGGCGATCAATGTGCCGGATTATGCGGAAACGGTACACATCATTGATGCCTTTAATAAGCTCCTCGCCAGAATGAAGGTGCTTGATGATTCCAGACAGGAGTTTGTGTCAAATGTCTCCCATGAGCTGAAAACGCCGATCACATCCATGAAAGTGCTGGCAGATTCGCTGCTTGCGCAGGAGGATGTGCCGGCGGAGCTGTACCGGGAATTTATGGAGGATATCGCCGAGGAAATCGACAGGGAAAACAAGATCATCACAGATCTTCTGGCATTGGTGAAGGTGGATAAAAAAGTGACGGAGATGAACATCACGGAAGTCAGCATGAATGAGCTGACTGAGGTGATCTTAAAACGTCTGCGGCCGATTGCCAGAAAGCGGGATATCGAGGTGACTTTTGAGAGTATCCGTCCGGTTAAAGCGACAGTGGATGAGGTAAAGATCAGTCTTGTACTTTCAAACCTGGTGGAAAACGCTGTAAAATATAATAAGGAAAACGGGTGGGTGAAAGTGATACTGGATGCGGACCACCAGTTCTTTACGCTGACGGTCAGCGATTCCGGTGTGGGAATACCCGAGGAGTCCTTAGACCACATCTATGAAAGATTTTACCGGGTGGACAAATCCCATTCCAGAGAGATCGGCGGAACGGGACTTGGGCTTGCTATCACAAGAAGTGCGGTTCTGATGCACAGGGGATCAATCCGGGTGGAGAGTACGCCGGGGGAGGGAACCAGCTTTATTGTAAAGATACCGCTTAATTATAAGGCTTAGGAATGGAGAGTGGAATGAGAAAAAAAGTGATCCTCTGCGTTCTGCTTCTTCTGCTTCTGACCGGAGTGTCAGCATGTGGGCAGGACAGGCAGGAGAGTGGTGACAGTTATCAGATCTATTATGTCAATAAAGAAGGAACCCGCGTGGCTTCTGAGGAATATGTGACGGATACGGAGGCGGGAGACAGGGAGGCGCTTTTGCAGGAGTTTCTGGCGCAGCTTAAAGATACTGCGGACAGGCCGGAATACCTTTCACCGTTATCCGAGACTTTTCAGGGTTATATGTTTAATGAGGGACAGATGAATCTGGATTTCAGCGAGCTTTACAGGAATCAGGAGCCTATTCTGGAAGTGCTGTGCAGGGCTGCTGTGGTGCGGACGCTGACACAGATAGACGGGATCGATACCATTACCTTTTCTGTGGAGAGTGAGACGTTAATGGATGCGGTGGGGGTGCCTGTGGGAGCCATGACGGCGGACTCTTTTATTGATAATGCGGGGACGGAGATCAATGCTTACGTAGACGCAGAATTTAAGCTCTATTTTGCCAATGAGACCGGAGACGGGTTAGTGGTGGTAAATCGGAATGTTGTTTATAACAGTAACATCCCCATGGAGCGTCAGGTTGTGGAAGAGCTGATCAAAGGACCGAAAAAGGACGGACAGGGCGGCAATGAGGCGGGCTATCCGACGATCAATCCGACAGTGACGATACTCAGCGTTACGGCGAAGGACAGGGTATGTTATGTGGATTTGAGCGAAGAGTTTCTGACGCCGATGAATAATGTGACTTCTCAGACGGTGCTGTATTCTATTGTAAATTCTCTGGTGGAACTGCCAGGTATTAACCGGGTGCAGATATCCATTGATGGAAATACGGATGTCACGTACAGGGACAATGTCAGTCTGACAACAGTGTTTGAGAGGAATCTGGATTTGGTGGAGACAAAGTAAAGAAAGGAGACTCATTGCCGGCCAAAACGGAAATGTTGTACAATAGATTACCAGATTGAACAAATAGAAAAGAGGAACAGAAGAAGGGCGTAGTTATGCAGATAAGAAGACCGGTTTGCCTGTTTTCTCTTATCTTTGTGTTACTGATGATGGCTTTTGTGTACGGTAAAGGGAGATCGGATGATCCGCTTCCGGAAGAAGGGAAGCGGATCTGTTTGACCGGAGTAGTCACAAATAAAGAATACCGTGTCATCTTTGGTGAAAAGGTATCGGTTTTGTATGTCAGCAGTGTCACAGATAAGAATGACAGACAAGTCATGTGTTATATGAAGGATGTGGGGGAGAGGAAAACACTCCCGCGCATGGGGGAAACCGTCAGGGTTTCCGGAAAGGTATCGCTCTTTCGGGAGGCATCTAATCCGGGGGAGTTTCATTTAAAAGAGTATTATCAGATCTTAAACGTATCTTACAAGTTAAATCAGACAGAAATTCTTGAACGCTCAGAATCCTGTTTTCCGGTAAAAGAAAAATTATTTCTATTAAAATACAGTTGTTGCGAAGTGCTGGATCAGATCTATCCGGCGAAGGAAGCATCTATCCTGAAAGCCATGCTTTTGGGAGAAAAAAATGGTCTGGAGGAGGAAACGAAAGAACTGTATCAGTTGAACGGACTGATCCATATTCTGGCTATTTCAGGGCTTCATGTCTCCCTTTTGGGAGTGGCAGTTTCGGGGAGTCTGAAAAAATGCGGCATACCGGTGTGGTTCAGGGCTCCTGCTGCGGTGGGGATCATGTGGTGTTACGGGTTGATGACCGGCATGGGTGTCTCCACCTGGAGGGCTGTGTTTATGTTTGCCCTGCATCTGGCGGCGGAACTGTTCGGCCGAACCTACGATATGCTGACGGCGCTGGCACTTGCCGCAGTGCTGATGCTGATGGAGCAGCCGCTTCTGCTGCGGCACAGCGGTTTTCTGCTGTCTTTCGGGGCAGTGGCGGGAATCGGTCTGGTGCTTCCCTGGTGGAAGGAGATGGCAGAAGCGTTGTCAGGATATGGAGGACTGACAGGAAGTAAGAAAAGGCGGGGAGAAGAGAGGAGAAAGGGTGCCGGAAAAAGGAAAGAAGGAAGCGGGGAAAACAGAAATACGGAAACTGAAAATGGGAAGAAGGAGAAACGGCTGGCGGAGAGTTTACAGGATAGTGTAGAACAGATGCGAAGGAAATTAACCGGTGCGGTCATAGACGGCCTCAGTCTGAGCAGCGGAATAGCGGTCATGACGCTTCCGGTTTTGCTGTATTTCTATTACAGATACCCCATTTACTCGATACTTTTAAATCTGTATGTGATCCCTCTGATGAGCGTGGTATTTGCTGTGGGTATGGTTTCCATGGCGGCAGGATGGGCAATGCCCCGGGCGGGAGTTTTTCTCGGGATACCGGACAGGCTGATACTGGGACTTTACGAAGTATCCTGCAGGGAAGCGTTAAAACTGCCCGGTGCGGTCAAAATTGGCGGGAAGCCCCAGGTATGGCAGATCGTAGTATATTACGGCATACTGTTTGCATTGATTTTCAGACATCATCTGATGGAGGAACGGCGGGCTCGCCGGGATGTGCCAAAGGACCATAAGGGAGCGGACTGGCAGGAAGAAAGAAAAGAGGTTTGCCCGGATAATAAAAGCAAAAGAAAAGAGTTCAGACAAAAGCTCAGGCAAAAAGGAGAAAACTGTAGTGCAGAGATACCTGCCATCTGTCAATGGCTTATGATGGTGGTGGCAGTCTGGCTTTTATTTATACGCCCTTACAGTGGATTTTCAGTCTCTTTTCTGGATGTGGGACAGGGTGACTGTATCGTGATGCGGAACGAAAATGGAAACTGTTATATGGTGGACGGCGGCTCTACGAGCAAATCTCAGACAGGAAAATATCAGATATTACCTTTTCTGGAGAGCATGGGGATCGGAGAACTGGAGGCTGTCTTTGTGACGCACCCCGATGAAGATCACATATCCGGTATTCTGGAACTGATGGAGCAGTCGCCCTGGGGGGTACGGATAAACAGTCTGATCCTGCCTGACGTTTCCCGGGAGATGAAGCAAAAGGAACTGGCTGAACTGAGAGAGCAGGCGGCGGCATACGGGATCCCCGTGCGGTACATAGGGAGAGGGGACGTCGTACAGGACAGAAACCTGAAATTTACCTGTCTCAGCCCGGAAGAAGGGATGGCGACCGATGAGGTCAATGAGATATCCACAGTGCTCTACACGGAGTATGAGGAATTTAAGATGCTGCTGACAGGCGATGTGACAGGTGAGCCGGAGTGGGAACTGCTTTCGGGGCTTGAGGGGAAAGAGGCGCTTACCGTCCTGAAGGTGGCCCATCATGGTTCAAAGTATTCCACCCCCCGGGAATTTCTGGAGATGACTGATCCGGTCATAGCAGTCATTTCCGCCGGAAAAGACAACCGCTATGGTCATCCGCACGAAGAACTGATAGAGAGGCTTGAAAAGCGGGGGTGCCGTATTTACCGGACTGCAAAGAGCGGTGCGGTCACAATGCAGGTGCGGAGAGGAAGGATACGGGTGGAGGAGTTTTGCTGTGCGGAAATTGTCCCTCACTTCTGAATCATGTTAGAACAAATCCATATGGATTGACATTATACACATCAATGCGTATAATTAGGAAAGGAATTACAAATGAAGCAAAGAGAGTTAGTGAAAAGACTGGAAAGCGCCGGGGTTATATTTTATCGCCATGGCGGAAATCATGATATTTATATTTGCGGAAATGAAATAGAGAGAATTTTACGGCATAAAGAAATCAATGAACAGCTGGCAAGAGCGATATTGAGAAAGTGGAATTTATGGTAACAGTGAAACATGAGGGCTGAATTGTTACAATTTGTGGAAGCAATAGAGCAATCTGGTGATATGTCAAGCTGATTTTTTAAAAGAGGAGAAAGAGTATGAAATATGCATATCCTGTAATTTTTACAAGAACAGAGGATGAAAAAGATACGATTTTAATAGAAGTTCCTGATCTGGAAATTATGACGGAGGGCTTTGGGGTTGCAGATGCCATAGAAATGGCGCGGGATGCCATTGGCTTATCGGGGATCACACTGGAAGATATGAGTGAACCCATTCCGCTCCCCAGAGATATAAATGAGATTGATCTGAAAAAGTCTGAATTTGCGTCTGCGGAGAAGAGCTATGTCTCTTTGGTAGATGTGGATTTTACAAAATACCGCAAAAAAGTGGATAATAAAATGGTGCGAAAAAATGTGACAATACCGAACTGGCTGAATAAAGCGGCCGAAAAGGAAAAGATCAATGTGTCCAAAGTATTGCAGGAGGCATTGATGGAAAAGATTGGAATAGTGCACTGAGAGGAAAGGACATTTTGCCATGCAGCGAATCACGGAAGATATAAAAACAGGACAGTTAAAGCAGATCTACTTACTTTACGGCGAGGAAGCCTATCTGGTCAGACAGTACAGGGACAGGCTTATGGAAGCGATGCTTAGCGGCGGTGATAAGATGAACGTGAACCGCTATGAGGGGAAAGGGGTGTCGGTACCGGAGATCATCGACATGTCGGAGACGCTGCCTTTTTTTGCCGACAGGCGTGTCATAATACTGGAAAATACGGAACTGCTTAAATCCGGCGGGGAGAAACTGGCGGAATATCTGAAAAATCCCGCGGAGAGCAGCAGTTTTATTATTGCAGAGCGGGAAGTAGATAAGCGAAGCGGCCTCTTTAAAACGATAAAAAAGTATGGCTACGCGGCGGAGTTTGGCAGGCAGGATGCGAAGACACTGCAGAAATGGGTGCTCGGCATTCTGAAAAAGGAGAATAAGCAGATATCCGCTCAGACGCTGCAGTTTTTTCTGGAGGGATGCGGCGACGATATGGAAAATATCAGAAGAGAACTGGAAAAGCTGTTGTGTTATATGCTGGACAGGGATGTGATCACCACAGAGGATGTGGCGGAGATCTGTGTACCGCAGATCCAGAATCACATTTTTGATATGATAACAGCCATAGCAGCAGGGGACAGTGAGCGGGCGCTCCATCTGTACTATGATCTGCTTGCGCTCAGGGAGCCGGCCATGCGGATTTTAGCGCTGATCAGCAGGCAGTTCAATCTGCTTTTACAGGTGAAGGAGCTGGCGGAAAAGGGATATCCCCAGGCTCTGATCGCAGAAAAGGTCGGTCTGCACGGATTTGTGGCCGGAAAATATATGAAACAGGCCGCAGGGTTTAGGATGTCCTTTTTGAAGAGGGCACTGGAGGACTGCGCGAGGGCGGATTACGATATCAAGTCCGGGAAGCTTGCCGAGCGGCTCAGTGTGGAACTTCTGATCGTAAAATACGGAAACAGAAAAAAATAAAATTTATCTGGACAAAAAAGAGATCTATTCCATCTAATCAGTATAAAAGCAGCAGGACCTGCTTACAGAATTTGCAAATCTGAAATCAATACAGGGCATTTGCCGATCGGTCAGGCCAGCGGATGGTTCGCCTGGCAGACGGCAGTCGGCTCATTGCCACAACAGAAAAGTTCCCGGGAATTTAAGGAAAACAGAATAATAAAAGGATCGGAGCATGCTGACGGGAAGGGAGAAAGTAAATACAGATGGAACAGTTGGTGAAAAAGGCGAAAAATCGCAATAAAGAAGCTTTTGAAGATCTGATGCAGATACAGGCGCAGAGCATGTATAAAGTGGCGAAGGCGATTCTGAAAAATGATGAGGATGTGCTGGATGCCATGCAGGAGACGGCACTGACGTGCTGGGAAAAAATCGGAACGTTGAAACAGGAGCGTTATTTTAAAACGTGGCTGATCAGGATCCTGATCAATCACTGCAATGAGATATGCAGACAGAGGCGCCATACCGTGTCAGACGGGATGATTCCGGAGAAGGGGCGGGCGGAGGAAAGTTATCTGGCTGTGGAGTGGGATGACTTTTTAAACTGTTTGGACAGAAAACACCGCACAGTGGTTATTTTATACTATGTGCAGGGATTTAAGACGCGGGAAGTGGCGGAAATGCTCAAAGTAAATGAGAGCACGGTGCGCAGCCGCCTTGCTGCCGCGAGGGATAAGATGGAGCAGTTATATGAGAGAAGCAATGTGACAGGCAGCAGGAGATTCACAAAAAGGGCGTAGAGGGTACAAAATAAGCAGCAGGCAACAGAACATAAAAGCGCGGAAAAATCAGGAGGCTATCTATGAGCAGATTTGATGATATGGTAAACGGACTGAGAGATGAAATGGATATC